>Ga0123338_10003534_pt1 | contig 13995 bp, 13 predicted proteins | sample grotaG_FD_89793 | JGI IMG/M metagenome (GOLD analysis project Ga0123338, IMG submission 89793) | Glacier valley bacterial and archeal communities from Borup Fiord, Nunavut, Canada, to study Microbial Dark Matter (Phase II) -... | ecosystem: Environmental > Aquatic > Freshwater > Ice > Glacier ... | reverse complement strand
GCGACGGCTACAACGCCGACCTGGGCTACCGCGGCACGGTGGGCCAGTGGCTGAATTTCGACCTGGGTGGCTTTTTCCTGAAATACAACCGCCGCATCGGCACCGTGGAAGCCACCGACGCGGCCACTGGCAAGGCCTATTCCCTGCGCACCAACGTGGCCGATTCCGAGCAGAAGGGCGTGGAAACCTACGTCGAGGTGAGCCCGCTGAAACTGCTGGCCCCCGGCACGCGCCACCGGCTGAGCGTGTTCAATTCGCTGGCTTATGTGGACGCCCGCTACGTGAGCGGCGAGTTTCGCGGCAAGCGGGTGGAGTACGCCCCCGAAACCATCGAGCGCGTGGGCCTCACCTACGGCTACGGGCCAATGAGTATCACGGGCCAGTACAGCCACACCGGCGCCTCGTTCGGCGAAGCCAACAACGTGCGCACGCCCGACAACGACAACCCGCTGCAAGGCCTGGTGCCCGCCTACGCCGTGTGGGACCTTTCGGCCGCCTACCGCTTCTGCCCGCGCTTCGAAGTGAAAGCCGGCGTGAACAACCTCACCGATGCCCGCTACTTCACCCGCCGCACCGACGAGTACCCGGGGCCGGGCATCATCCCCAGCATTGGCCGCGCGGGGTACGTGACGGTGGCGGCCCGGTTTTAGGCAGGGCGCGTTGACGGACGCCGAAAACCAGCACGGTTTGCTCCGGCCAGCGGGCGCCGGATAAGCAGGACCGTTGGGATGTTCCACCATTCCTTATTTGGGTGCGGCGGTTGCTAAGAAACCTCAGCGGTGGCTGTTTCGGGTTTGTCGGCGCGATTGGCCTCCCCGTATTCCACCAAGTTTTTAATCATGCCCTTGAAAATGATGCCGTGGAAGGGCAGCACGGAATACCAGTACAGGCGGCCGGCCAGCCCGCGGGGGCGGTAGGCGGCCAGTTGCTCCACGGCGTGGCTGCCGTCGGGCCGGTCCACGATGCGGAACTGCAGCCAGGCCTCGCCGGGCAGCTTCATTTCGGCGTACAGCAGCAGGCGGCGGCTGGCCTTGTCGGCCACCAGCACGCGCCAGAAATCGAGCGGGTCGCCGGCCCGCAGGCGGCTGGGCGAGCGGCGGCCCCGGCGCAAGCCCACGCCGCCCACGGCCTTGTCCAGGAGCCCGCGCAGGCGCCAGAGCCAGTCGGTTTTGTACCAGCCCCGGTCGCCGCCGATGCGCCAGATGTTGTCCAGCACCTCGGCCACGGGCCGGGCAAACGGCATGTGTTGGTGGTCGAAGAACATGCCGTTTTTGGGGATTTGGATGGCGTCCATGTAGTTTTGGCGCATGGTGCCCGAGCTCAGCGCGTCGCTCCAACTACTCACCACTTCGTTTTGCTCGATGCGCTGGAAGGCCAGGGCCAGGGCGGCCTGGTAGCTCATCGGCGCGTGCGGAATCACGGCGTTGATGCTCTTTTCAGGGTCGCACACGGTGTCGTTTTTGAGGCTTTCGACCAGGCTTTGGGCCAGCGAAAACGTGGTGCTCGTGACCAGGTACAGCCACCACGACGACAGCCGCGGGGTAAGCACGGGCACCGTCACAATCCAGCGCTTGTAGCCGCGCTCGGCGGCCAGGCCCAGCAGCATCTGGCGGTAGGTGAGCACGTCGGGCCCGCCCACGTCGAAGGCCTGGCCAAAACAGGCTTGGTTGTCCAGCACCTCGGTCAGGTAGAACATGATGTCGCGGATGCCGATGGGCTGGCAGCGCGAGTTCAGCCAGCGCGGCGTCACCATCACTGGCAGCTTCTCCACTAGGTCGCGGATGATTTCGAACGACGCCGAGCCCGAGCCGATGATGATGCTGGCGCGCAGCACCGTTAGCTGCGCCCGCTCGGCCTGACCGAGCACGGCTTCCACGGCGAAGCGCGAGCGCAGGTGCACGCTCAGCCCGGCGTCGTTGGCAATGCCGGAGAGGTAAATGACCTGTTGGGCGTTGGTGGTGTTCAGGTACTGGGTGAAGTTGTGCGCCGACTGCTGCTCCTGCTGGAAAAAATCGACGTTGCCCCCGCTCATGGAATGCACGAGGTAATAGGCCACGTCGACGTCGGTGGGCACGGCGGCCAGGGTGCGAGGCCGCAGCAGGTCGCCTTTCACCACCCGCACTTGGGCCTGTAGTGCCTCGGCCATCGTGTCGGGCAGGGCAAAGCGGCGCGGGTCGCGCACGAGGCACACCACTTCGTGGCCGGCTTCGGCCAGCAGCGGGAGCAGGCGCTGGCCGATGTAGCCAGTGGCGCCGGTGAGCAGGATTTTCATGGGAAAAGGGTTTTGCACGCACCACAGCCCGGCCGCCGGCAAGCCAGCACCGGCTGCCTTTACTGAACGGCCACCGCGCCCACTTGTTTGCCGCCGGGCGCTCAACGCCCGCAGCCCCCGCAACTTCCGGCGCCAATCCGCATCTTTGCGCCCATGAAACACGCCTTACAACTCCTCGGCGTCGGCCTGCTGCTGGCCCCCGCTGCGCGGGCCCAAACCAAGCTCTCCGCGCCGCCGCTCAGCCCCACGACGCACATCCACCAGAGCTTTTCCACGTCTTACATCGACCTGACCTACTCGCGGCCGTCGCTGCGGGGCCGGGTGGCGTTTGGCAACCTTGTGCCCAACGGCGTGGTGTGGCGCACTGGGGCCAACACCATCACCAAGGTGCGGTTCGGCGAAGAAGTGAAAATCGGGGGCCAGGCCGTGCCCGCCGGCGCCTACGCCCTCCTCGCCATCCCCGACGCCAAGGAGTGGACCTTCATCCTGAACCGCGACACCGCCCAGTGGGGCGCCTACGGCTACAAACCGGCCCTCGACGTGGTGCGCCTGAAAGCCAAACCCATCAAGCTGGCCGCGCCCGTCGAAACCATGTCCTTGAGCGTGGAAAACCTCAAGCCCAACGCCGCCGACCTCGTCATCAGCTGGGACCATACCCAGGTGGCTCTGCCCCTCACCGCCGACCCCGACCGCGTGGTGATGGGCCAGATTGAACAAGCCATGAAGGGCGAAAAGAAGCCCTACATCACCGCCGCGCAGTACTACTTCAATACCGGCAAGGACCTGACCCCGGCCGTGGGCTGGCTTGAGGAATACATCAAAGCGAATCCTGCCGAATACTACGGCTACTACTGGAAGGCCAAGCTGCTGCAAAAGCAGGGCAAGAGCAAAGAGGCCATTGCCGCTGCCAATAAGTCGCTGGAACTGGTGCAAGCCGACAAAAACGAGGTGTCAAAAGCCGAATACATCCGCCTGAACCAAGAAGTGCTGGCCGCCGCCGGAGCAAAGAAACAGCATCTTCATTCCTGCTGACGCTGAACCAAAAAAGGGCCCGTGCAGTTTGCACGGGCCCTTTTTACTTTCTAAGTCAACTTGGGTTGTTCAGCGGGCTTGCCCTGCTGCACCATTTGCGTGAAGCTTTTGGCCGCGTTGGTGAATTCCGACGGGATGAGCACCACCGTCGTCGTGTTGTTGTCAATCCCGATTTCCGAGAGCATCTGCATCCGGCGCAGCTCCAGGGCAATGGGGCTTTTTTCCATCTCCAAAGCACCCTGGGTGAGCTTGATACTGGCTTCCAGTTCGGCCTCGGCCTTGATGATGCGGGCCCGTTTCTCGCGGATGGCCTCGGCCTCGCGCGCCATGGCCCGCTGCATGGACTCCGGAATTTCCACGTCCTTGATTTCGACCAGCTCAATCTTCACGCCCCAGGGTTCGGTGGCCGCGTCGACGATGGCCAGCAGGGCGGTGTTGATTTGGGCGCGCTCGCGCAGCACCTCGTCCAGCTGGTGCTGGCCGATGATGTTGCGCAGCGCCGTGACCGACAGCTGGTACACCGCCTGGTTGAAATTGGCCACTTTGATGATGGCATCGGCCGGGTTCACCACCCGGAACCACAGCACGGCGTTCACCTTAATGGTCACGCTGTCCTTGGTGATGGTTTCCTGCTGCTCCAAATCCACGGTTTTGGTGCGGATATCAATGGTCTGCTGGCGCTCCAGAAACGGGATTATCCAGTAAATGCCCGGCCCGCGCAGCCCCGTGAACCGGCCCAGCCGAAACACCAGGGCCCGTTCGTATTCCTGCGCAATGCGAATGCCGGAAAGCAGGAGAATTGCGACGATGAGAATGATGGCGAACAGCGACATGGTCGATTGGGGGTTAGGTAGCTTGCAAGTGGTGAATCGCGCTGGGCACAGAGGCATTACAGACGCCTAGTATATCGGGTCGCTGCCAGGTGCAGGAGATTATGCGGCACACAGCGCTGGCTATTTAGTCAGCGTGTATACGTCTTGGTATAGGGAAGTGGTTCTAACCATTTTCACGTCGTTTCCAATCATGTTCAACTCGTATTGTTGCGACAGAATTAGCGACCAGTCAAAATCTGCAGTCCAGAAACAGGAGTTGGTAAATAGTATTCTGTTAATGCCATTGATTTGGTATGTGCCGTTGCACAGGGCCGGGTATTTGGGCGTTTGGCTGGTACCAGTCCATTTGCCATTCGAAAAAACGATGCTCACTTGGGAGATTTGCCCGCTACCCCCGGACTGTCGTTGGAAGGTGCCGGTATAGGTGCCGTTGAGGCTGGGAGCCGGTAGGGTAGTTTGCTTGCAGGCAACTGCCAAAAGCAGGAAAATGGAAGAGACAAGGGCGTAGCGCATGGCAGAGAATTTTGTTTTTCACCTGACCAGTGAGGGGGCTCACCCGTTGCGTCTGCACTATACTTTTTGAAAGACAGTATTTTCGCTGAATTCGCCTTTAACGCCCCACCACCGGCAGCACGGCCACGCTCTCGTGCCCGGCGGCGTCCACGCTGGCCACGCCGAAAATAAAGTTGTCCTTGCTGATGGGCAAATCCGCCGTGAGGCCGGCCACCGGGAAGCGCTGCTGCCACTGGGGGGCGCTGGTTTCGCGCACCAGCACCACGTAGCCGGCGGGCCTGGCGCCGGTGGCGGGGGCCTGCCAGCGCAGCTGGGCGCGGTTGGTGAGCTCGGCGGTGAGGACTTCGACCTGGGCCGGGGCGGCGGGGGCCAGGGCCAGGCTGGCCATGGTGGCGAGATTGAGGCCGGCGTTGCGGCGCAGGTAAGCGAAGTCCACGCCCTCGGCCACGTCGCCGTAGGGGCGGTTTTTTTCGGTGCGCAGGTCCTGGTGCTGGTGGGTGTAGTCCTCGTTCATTTCGGTGAAGCGGACGGCGGCAAAGCCCTGCTGGTTGAAGGGCGTGTGGTCGCCGCCGCGCAGGAACCGGTCGGGGCGGTACACCAGCGTGGCCCGGTGGCCGCGGCCGTAGAGCTGCGCCGTGCGGGCTATGTAGCGGGCCAGCAGGCGGCTGGGGGCGTCGTTTTCGCTGCTGAGCTGGCGGCGCACTTTGGCCTGGTCGGCCGTCTCGTTAGCCGGCACGCCTTCGCTGAACACCCGCACCTGGGTGGCGTCGTTGATGACCGGGTCGAAGCCGTGGGAGTTGCCCACGATGTCGTTGTTGAGCATTGCCACCAGGTTCCATCCTTCTTTTTTGGCCCGCTCGGCCAGGTGGCCCGAGCCGTAAAGGCCCTGTTCTTCGCCCTGCACGGCCACGAATTTGAGGGTGCAGGGGAAGCGTTGGTCGGCCAGCACCCGGGCCAGCTCCATCACCAGCACCGTGCCCGAGCCGTCGTCGTTGGCGCCGGGGGCGTCGGCGGTGGCGTTCATCACGTCGCTCACCCGCGAGTCGATGTGGCCGCTCACCAGGATGATGCGCGTGTCGGTGGGGTCGGTGCCGGGCAGGGTGGCCAATACGTTGGCCATCAGCACGGGCTTGTTGATGCGACGGCCGTCGGGCTTCACCGTGAAGGTGTCCATCTCCACGGTCAGGCGCCCGCCGCCGGCTTTGCTGTACTTCAGAAACTCGGCGCGCACGTAATTGCGGGCCGCCCCAATGCCGCGCGTGGGGCTCTGCGTGTCGCTCAGCGTGTGGCGCGTGCCGAAGGAAACCAGCTTGCGAATGTCGTCCTCCAGGTTTTTGGTCGAAATTTCATCGACCAGCTTCTGAATTTTAGGGTCGGCGGCCGGCAACAGGGGTGCGGATTTGGTTTGGGCGAGGGCCGCAAAGGGCGCCAGGAGCAGGAGCGTAGCGAGTTTCATGCGGGGAAGGTAGGACGGGATGAGAAAGAAAAGAATAAAAACGAACGCCATGCCGAGTTTGCTGAAGCATCCCTCCTCCGCAAGTAAAAACTTACTGCTGCGGGAGGGATGCTTCGGCAAACTCAGCATGACGTTAAGGCTGAGCAAAAAGCTATTTATCCTTTCTTATAAAACGGTTCCGCGGTGCGGAAATACGGGTTCACGCCCTCATCTGAAGCCTTGTCCAACAGCATCAAATCCACGAATTGGAAGGCGTCGGTTTTGCCTTGCAGCACGGGGCCGAGCTCCTGCATAAAGCTGGGGTCGGGGCTGCTGCTTTCGAAGGCCAGGAGCAGGCGCGGCACGTCGGGGTTGTTGGCCAGTTGCATTTGGGCCAGGTAAGCGGTTTCGAGGTGGGGCTGGGTGGCCGCCCACGCGCTAATGGCGTCGGCCACGGCGGCGGGGTGCTCGGCGGGTGCGCTGAGCAGCACCTGGGCGTCGCCGCCGGCGGGCGACGTGGGGCCGGTGAGCTGCCCGGCCAGCAGGGCCGCCAGCTCGTCTTTTGGGAGCAGCTTACCGGCGGGCGAGAAGGGGTTCAGCACGCAATCCTGGCCCTGCACCATGCTGAAAAAAGCGTGGCCGGGCAGGCGCACGTAGCTCACCGGGCCGTTGTCGACGCCGCCATCGGTGAGGCGGGGCACGGAGGAAAACAGGGGCAGCTTGCCGTCGGACAGAATCTGGAGCTGAATTTCCTGGCCTTCGGCGAGGACGACTTCGCCCGGGGCAATGCCATCGGCGGGGGCCAGTATCATCAAAATTTCCTCCTGCAACAAAGCCTGATAAAACGCCGGGCGGGCGTTTTCGTCGGTCGCGGCCAGCAGCAGCAACTGCTCCAGCACGTTTTCGGGCTCAAAAGGAAAAGGCTCGGGGTCGGGCAGTTGGTACACCGGCTCGGCCGGGGCGGGCGGGGCCGCGAATTTGGCACCTTGGTAGCGGGGGCCGCCGGCGGGTTTGTCGGCCGGGGCCGGGGGCGTGCCGGGCGGGGTGGGCGTGGCCGGCGCTGCAGCGTCGGGTTTATTTTTCAGGAAATCGAACAGACCCATAATCGAAAGAAGGAATAAGGCTGCAAAGTACGGCGCAAACCAACGTGGGGGCCGAATATGTCCGCGAATGGTCAAGGCTCGGGGCAGGCATCGAGCTGATGCTGCACCTCGCTGATGGTGCGGGGCACGGCCTCGTTGCCCCAGTGGCTTTCGATGTAATTCAGCAAATTGGTAAGCTGGGCGGGGCTGATTTTTTTGTTGCCGGGCATCACGTTGTGGTACCCCACCCCGTTCACCACGATGACTTCGTTTTGGCCCCGGCGGATGAGGCAGGCCAGCGCGGCGCGGTGGTCGGCCAGGTAGTCGGCGCCGGCCAGCGGCGGGATGAGCCGCGCCAGGCCCTGTCCTTGCTCGCCGTGGCAGCCCGAACAGTTTTGGGCGTAAAGGCGCTCGCCCTGGTTCCGGTTGTTGCTGAAACAGCCCGGCAGCCCGCAGGCTACCAGGAAAATTATAAGCAATGCAGAGAACTTCGAAATCATGCAGGCAATGTAGGACGACGTGCTGCAACCGCGCGCAGCACAACGCTAAGAAGCTGTTTGAACCAGTTCAGTGACCTTTAGAACGGTATAGAGACGCATAATTGCGTCTCGTCGGCCGCGCCGCTGACCTGCGGTTGAACGATTCTCGTTGTTACGGCGCGGCCGACGAGACGCAAGTATGCGTCTCTACAGCGAGCGACTGCTAACGCAAACCGCTCCTTGGAAACGGTAATTACCGGCCGGCCGCGCCTTTTTTACGGGCGTCAATTTCGGCCAGCAACACGGGCAGCTGCTCGATGAGGCGGGCCACTTCGGTGGGGTTGAGGCTGTCGTAAACGCCGCGGATGTGGCCCTGGTCGTCGACGAGGGCCAGGGTGCCGTTGTGCGCGTAGCCGCCGGGGGCCAGTTTGTTGGGCTCGGCGGCGGTGAAGTAGGCGCGGGCCAGCTGGAATACGGTGTCTTTGGCCGTGGCCTCGCCGTGGGCGCCGGTGGTGGCAAAGTGCCAGCGGCGGGCGTCGGCAATGCCCAAGCGCTGGGCGTAGTCGCGCAGCACGGGCAAATTGTCGTGGCCCGGGTCGATGGTGTGCGAGAGGAACGTTACACGCGGGTCGGCGGCAAATTTGGTGTACACCTTCAGCAACTCGCCCTGCATTTTGGGGCAAATGCCAGGGCAGGTAGCAAAAAAGAAGTCGGCGACGTAAGCGCGGCCGGCGAAGGTGTGGTTGGTGAGCACCTGCCCGGCCTGGTCGGTGAGGCGGAAGGCCGGAATGGTGGCGTACACCGTGTCGGCGGGGCCACCGTCGGCGCGGGGCCGCACGTCGCGCTCGCCGATGTAGGGCAGGCGGGCGAGGGAAGCACCGGCGGCGTCATCGGCCGGGTGGGCGGCGGAATTGGTGCCGGGGCCGGAGCAAGCGGTGAGGCCGGCGGCCGCCAGCAAGGACAACAGGAACAGGCGTTTGAGCATGGCTTATTTGGAAGGGATGGGGGCGGCCGGGGCGGCCGGCTCGGGGTGCTGGCTGATAAACAGCGCAGCCGAGTCCATCGTTGCACGAAACTGCCGGCTCACGCCCGCCAGCACCTGCTGCTGCTGCTGGTAGTAGGCCAGCCGGACCGCCGGGGTGGCCGCGCTGTCGGGGGCTTTGTAGGCGTGCATCCAGCCCATCATGGCCGCGTCGGCGGCCGCGAGGCCGCGCAGGTACGGCCCGGCGGCGGGGGAATGGGAGGCGTTTATTTCGGCTTTGAGGGAAAATAGTTGGTCCTCTTTGGCCATCAGGGAGTCGTGGCGGGCCAGCAGGTTCATCTCGGCGGCCGTGGCGGGGGAGGGCTGCCCGTTTTCGGCCACGGGGCGGTTGGGCGAGGAGCACGCGGCCAGCACCGCCAGCCCGGGCGCCAGCAGCGCCACCGGAAATCGAAAGAAATTTTTCACTGGGCAAAGGTACGGCCAGGGGGCGGGGCGGGGGCGGCTTCGGGCGGCGTGGGCGGCGGCATACCTTGGCCGCTGGCGGCAAATTGAAGGGCGGAATTGGCCGGTTAGGGGTTTTTTGTCGTAGCAAGCGCAGCTGCCTCGCAGTTTGCTCAAACAGTCTTCATTCCAAGGCAACCTCCTATGAACACCCGCCAACTGGGCCGCTCCGGCCTTACCGTTTCCGCCCTCGGCCTCGGCTGCATGGGCATGTCCGACTTCTACGGCGCCCTCGACGACGCCGAAAGCACCCGCACCATTCACCGCGCCCTGGAGCGGGGCCTGAACTTCTTCGACACGGCCGACATGTACGGCCCCTACAAGAACGAGGAGCTGCTGGGCCAGGCTCTGCGGGGCAAGCGCCAGCAGGCGGTGCTGGCCACCAAGTTCGGCATCGTGCGCGACCCGAACGACCCCGCCAAGCGCGGCATCAACGGCCGGCCGGAGTACTTGCGCGCCGCCTGCGAAGGCAGCCTCAAACGCCTCGGCACCGACCACCTCGACCTTTACTACCAGCACCGCGTGGACCCCAACACGCCCATCGAAGACACTGTGGGCGCCATGAGCCGGCTGGTGGAAGAAGGCAAGGTGCGCTACCTGGGCCTGAGCGAGGCCGCCCCCGCCAGCCTGCGCCGGGCCGTGGCCGTGCACCCCATCGCCGCCCTGCAAACGGAGTATTCGCTGTGGAGCCGCGAGCCGGAAGATGAAATTATTGCCACCTGCCGCGAGCTGGGCATTGGCTTCGTGCCCTACTCGCCGCTGGGCCGCGGCTTCCTGACGGGCCAGATTCAAAAATTCGAGGACCTCGAAGCCGACGACTACCGTCGTAATTCGCCCCGCTTCCAAGGCGAAAACTTTCAGAAAAACCTCGATTTGGTGCACCGCATCACCGAATTGGCGCACCAAAAGCCCTGCACCGCCAGCCAGCTAGCCCTGGCTTGGGTGCTGGCCCGCGGCGAGGACGTAGTGCCCATTCCCGGCACCAAGCGCGTGAAGTACCTGGAAGAAAACCTCGGCGCGCTTGATGTGGAGCTCTCAAAAGCCGAGCTGGCCCAACTCGATGAAATTGCCCCGCAGGGTGCCGCAGCCGGCCTCCGCTACCCGGCGGCCATGATGGGCTCGGTGAACGGGTAAATGGCCGTGTCATTGCGAGCGCAGCGAAGCAAACCGTCCTGTTCTCGGCGACAAACCGAGTATTGGGACAAGCCCGGCACGGCGCCGGGCCGGGCCTTGCCGCTTCATTGAGCTTTCTGGCACTGACGGGAAAAATTGCTTCTCCGTTGCTCCTCGCAATGACAGGCGTTAGCTGGGCAGCAAGTCAATCCAGCCGTCTTCGCTGACGACAATGGCCAGGGTGGGGTATTTGCTGCTGTTGACGTAGCGCAGGGCCCCGTTGTAGCGCGAGCCGCGGGAGGAGTCGCCCTTTTCCGTGGCCAAGCCGTCGAGGATGGCGCCGATGGCGTGGCACATGCCGTTGGGCTCGATGAGCACGGCCCCGTCGATGTTGGTGACGAGGCGCAGCACCGAGGGCGTCATGATGCGCGGCACCACCCGGAAGCACTGGCGGGTGAGGCGCTTGGCTTCCTGCGGCGCGCCGGTGCTGATGAGCAAAATGGTGCCCGTGGGCTGGGTGGTGGCTTTTTGGGCGAGGTCCCAGAGGTAGTCGGTGCTGTCGGCGTCGAGGCTGGGGAAGACGATGCGCACAATGCGGGCGAAGTTGTCGGCGGCCACGCGGCCCTGCGGCAGGCGGGGCGTGTTGCTCACCACGCGCATCAGCACGTGGCCGGCGTGGCTTATCTCCCAGCTGTAGTGGTTGGTGAAGTGCACCGTCACCAGCGGCTCGTACTGGCCGTCGGACTCGGGCACCAACTGGCCCAGCCCGAACACGTGCGAGGCGTCCGAAATCAGGGCCGTGTGGCCTTCGCTCAGCTCCAGCAACTTGCGGATGGAGCGGTGGTCGCGCATGGGCACGGGGGTTTCCAGGGTGAGCACCGGCACGATGGACGGGTGCTGGCGCCGGCTCACGAGCATGGTGCCGATGCCTTCGTCGCCCTCGTGGCGCAGGGCGGCCACGCCGTTGCAGGCGTCGTAGAGGCCGTGGGTGCCGGCCGGGGCCACGCGCAGCATCAGCCGGCGGCCGGCCGAGCGCAGCACCTCGTTGTAGTCGCGGTCGAGCACGGGCTGGTCGTTGTCGGCGGTGTCGGCTTCGCGCAGGGCGCGGGAGCAGTCGTGCATAAACTCCATCACCGCCGCGTGGGGCAGGTTGGCCGCCCGCCCGTTGGCCGACTTGGGCAAGGAATAATACCCGTCGTAGCAGTCGTCCACCAGCTGCAGCACCACCGTCACGAGGTATCCTTGCAGGCTCACGGGCACCGAACAGAAGGAGCGCCGGTTTTCGTGGCGGCCCCGCGTGAGGCCGTTGAGCGTGGTTTCGGTGGCCTGGCACACCAGCTCGTACCAGTGCTGCTTTTCAAACCGGTCGTGGTCGTTGGGGTGCAGGTGGTACACCGAGCCCTGCGGGCCGGCATCGGCCTCCAAGCCAGCGGCGTGGTCCTTCACGTGCCGGAAATCGGCCGGTTTGTAGCGGATGGAACTGGGCTCCAGCACCACGGCCTCGGGGTCGTCGGCTTCTTTGGCCGAGGCGAAACCCAGCAAAAACACCTCGGGCCGCAGGCTGCGGTCAAGCAGGTTGAAAACCCCCTCGGCGAAGAGCTGGGCGGAGACGCGAAACAGGCTTTGGTGTTCCCACATGGGCAAATTCAGGACGGCCGGGCCGCGCTACGGCCCCGACTTCGCCCCGAACTACGGAAAAAACCGGCGGATAGTGGTGCGCCGAAACAAAATTCCTCCGGCGGGGCTTCCCCAACCGTCCACAAAGTTGTATCTTCGAAACCGCGCCGCCCCTCCGCCGCGCCCTCACCTTCCACCGCCACCGCCTATGCTCTTCGTCGACATGTTGTTCGTGATGGCGGTGGCCATTTCGTTTATTCCCATCCTCACCGGGTACTGCGCCCACAGCCGGGGCCGCTCGTTCTGGCTGTGGTTCACGCTGGGGTGGGTGCTGCCGCTGGCCTCGTTCTTTTTGCTCTTCGCCCTCATTGCCCGCGACGAGCTGAACCCCGGCCGCCGCCTGCTCGGCGAAGCCCGCCAGATTCTGCGCGACGCCGAACAAGCCGCCAAGCTGGTGCGCGAAGGCTGAGCAACCCTCAGCCTGGCTCGCCCAAGCGCCGCAGCACCCCACGGGCCGCCCAGGCCCCGGTGCTGAAGCAGCCCTGCAGCAGGTAGCCGCCGGTGGGGGCTTCCCAATCCAGCATTTCGCCGGCCACGAAGGTGCCCGGCCGCAGCCGCAGCATCAGGTGCTCGTCCACGGCCGCGAAGGCAACGCCCCCGGCGGTGGAGATGGCCTCGTCGAGCGGGCGCAGGCCCCGCACCGGCAGGGGCACGGCCTGCAGGAGCGTAGTTAGCTCTTCCGGATTCAGGGTTGCCACGTCGGGTCGTGCTTCGCGCAGGAGCGTGGGCACGGGCGGGGCCAGGTGCAGGGCTTTGCGCAAGAATTCGGGCAGCGAGGTGCCGGCCCGGCGGTGCTGCGTTTTGGCCAGCAAGGCGGCGGGCAACAGGTCGGGCTTGAGGTTGAGCAGCAAGGTCGCGGTGCCCTTGGAGGCCAGCGCCGCGCGAATCTGGGCGGTAAGGGCATACACGGGGGTGCCCTCGAGGCCGTACTCGGTGAGCAGGATTTCCCCGCGCACGGCGGGCCCTTCGCCGACGCGCAGGGCCAGGTTTTTGAGCGGGGTGCGGCCGGTTTTCTCCTTAAAAAAGGCCGACCACGGCACCTCGGCCCCGCAGTTGGCCGGGGCAAAAGGCTGCAACGGTACCCCAATGGCGGCCAGCAGCGGCGCCCAGGTGCCATCGGAGCCGGTTTTGGCCCAGCTGGCACCGCCCAGGGCGAGCACGGTGGCGGCCGGGGCCAGCACCAGCTCGCGGCCGGCGCCCGGGCCCGCGCCGCCGTCGCGCAGCCGCAAGCCGGCGGCGCCCGTAAAGCCCAGCCAGCGGTGCCGCGTGTGGATTTCCACCCCCAGCTGCCGCAGCCGGCTCAGCCAGGCGCGGAGCAAATCGGCGGGCTTGTGCGCGGCCACGGGGAAAATGCGCCCGCTGCTGCCCACAAAGGTTTCGATGCCCAGCGCCGCCGCCCAGGCCCTTAATTCCGCGGGCGAGAAATGCTGCAGCAGGTCTCGGAAACGCGGCGCTTCGGTGCCGTACCGGCTGGCAAACCGGCCGGTTTCCTCGGCATTGCTCAGGTTGAACCCCCCGTGCCCGGCCACCAGAAACTTGCGCCCCACCGTAGCCTGGGCCTCGTAGAGCCGCACCGGCCAGCCGGCCTCGGCCAGCCGTTGGGCCGCGAGCAGGCCCGCCGGCCCCCCGCCGATGACGGCCACAAACCGGGTGCTCACGCCTCGCTCTCCTGGATGAGCTGGCGCCGGTAGCGCACCAGAATGGCCGATTTGAGGATGAACCCCAGGTAGCGGCCGTCTTCTTCGCACACGGGCAGGGCCCAGGCGCCGTGGCGGTCGAGCAGGCCCAGGGTGTGCTCCAGGTCGTCGGTGGGGCCCACCACGGCGGGGGCGGGCTTCATTAATTCGCGCACGCTGGTGGTGGCGTAGTGGGCGTCGTCGAAGAGGGCGTCGCGCACCGAGTCGAGGCTGACCACGCCCAGCAGCCGGCCGCCGGCCGCCACCACCGGAAACAGGTTGCGCGACGCGTGCTTGAACACCTCGACCAGCTCGCCCAGCGTGGTGTTGGGCCGCACGGCAATAAAGTCGGTTTCGAGGAGCTGGCGCGGGTCGAGCTGGGCCAGCAGGCCGCGGTCGC
>Ga0123338_10003533_pt1 | contig 13996 bp, 10 predicted proteins | sample grotaG_FD_89793 | JGI IMG/M metagenome (GOLD analysis project Ga0123338, IMG submission 89793) | Glacier valley bacterial and archeal communities from Borup Fiord, Nunavut, Canada, to study Microbial Dark Matter (Phase II) -... | ecosystem: Environmental > Aquatic > Freshwater > Ice > Glacier ... | reverse complement strand
AGGCCGACGAGCGGCGCGACGATGTTGTTGTTCCGAGGATCATGAAAGCTCCCGAAGGGTTGGCGGCTGACCGAGAAGTTCGATCGCGGCGGCATCCTAGGAGCGGGTCGTCGACGACAGATGCGCGCCGGGCGCGTGGCATCGCCGAGCGCGACATCCGTCGCGCGCCGATGCGCGGCACGCGACGTGCGGTCGCCTCGCGCCGACAGGCGGTGAAAGCGCTCCCCGACGCGCGGTCGCCAGGAGGCGACCGGCGGGCTCAAGAAAACGGATCAGCGGCGGCGCGCGTACCCCATGCGCTGGAACGTGCCGTCCTTGTCGATCAGCCAGTGCTTGAGCGCGCCCGCGACGTGCAGCGCCACGAGCGCGACGAGCACCCAGACCAGCGTGCCGTGGACATCGAAGAACTGCTCGGCGAGATCGTGGTTCGGCTCGGCCCAGCGGGGCGTCGCCCGGCCGAACCACGCCACGCCCGACTTCGTGTACGACGCTCCGAGATAGCCGACGACCGGAATGACGATCATCAGCGCGTACAGCAGCCAGTGCGTGACCGTCGCAAGCCTGCTCTGCCATTTCGGCATGCCGTCAGGCAGCGGCTGCGGGCTGTTCGCGAGCCGCCACACCAGCCGCAGCGCGACCAGCGTGAAGATCGTGAGGCCGATCGAGCGATGCAGATCGAACCACTCCGCAGCGCCCGGCTCCTTCTCGATGAACAGCATTCGCCAGCCGAGCGCGGTGGTGAAGACGATCAGGAGGGCGATGACCCAGTGAAGCGCGCGCGCGAGGACGCTGTAGCGCCAAGGAGCGGGAGCTGGAGAGAAGGACACCTCCGAACGACGTCGTGTGTTCATGGATCGGAATCAGGCAGTCGTGGCGCAACGCATTTTGGCTCACGAACGGCAGCCACGCGACGGTCGCCGCCGAGACGCCGTAATCGCTGCGCATTCCGGGCACGACGAAGCCGAGGCTCGCCGGCTTCATCACGTCGATGACGAGGGCGATGGTGAGCACGACCTTCAGCCGCCAGCGCGCCGACCCGAGCGCCGCGTCATCCGGTGCGCCGATCTCGACCGTCGGGTCGAGTACATGGGCAGGTGCAGGACGACGCCGGCGGTCACGGCGACGCAGCCGGCGACAGGGCCCAGAGATGGCGCCGGTCGGCGCGAACGCGCGGCGGGCTCATGCGCGCGAACGCGCCAGCGAAACGATCCGCGTCAATCCAGCTTCCACTTGTTGTCCACGACCTTCACGACGACACGCGCGCGCTGGTCGAGGCCGAGGTGGTCGTTCTTCGACATCGTGACAACGCCATTCGAGACGTGCAGGTCGCGCAGCCCTTCGAGCGCATCGCGCAGCGCGACGCGGAACTCGCGCGTGCCGGGCCGGCCCTTCTTCGCGGCGATCGGGATCGCCTGCGCGAGCTCGAGCCACGCGTCCCAGGTGTACGAGCCGAACGCCGACACGGTCCCCGCGCCATTGACGCTCTCGTAGCGCTTGACGTAGTCGAGCGCGACGGCCTTGGCCGGATGGTCGGCCGGCAGCGACGCGGCGACGACGACCGGGCTCGTCGGCACGAACATGCCTTCGATGTCCTTGCCGCCGACGCGCAGGAAGTCGTTGTTGGCGACGCCGTGGTTGAAGTAGACGCTGCCCTTGTAGCCGCGCTCGACGAGGTTGCGTGCCGGCAGCACGGCCGGCGTGCCCGAAGCGCCGATGACGACCATGTCGGGGTTTGCGGCCATCAGCTTGAGCACCTGCGCGGTGACGCTCGTGTCGCGCGGGGCGAAGCGCTCGCTCGCGACGATCCTGATCTTCCTGGCCTCGGCGAACTTCTCGAACTCGGCGTAGAACGCTTCGCCGAGGGCATCGTTGAAGCCGATGTAGGCCATCGTCTTCATGCCGCGCTTCGCGGCATGCTCGAGGATCGCGAGCACCATCATCGTGTCGGTCTGCGGCGTCTTGAACATCCACGCCTTTTTCGCCGACATCGGCTCGATGATCCGCGCCGACGAGGCGAGCGAAATCACCGGCGTCTCGCCCTCGGCGATGACGTCGATCATGGCGAGCGTGTTCGGCGTCGTCGTCGAGCCGATGATCGCGTCGACCTTGCTCTCGCCGATGAACTTGCGGGTGTTGACGACCGCTGCGCTCGAGTCGCTCGCGTCGTCGAGGACGATGTACTCGACCGTCAGGCCGCCGACCGTCTTCGGCAGCAGCGCGATCGTGTTCTTTTCGGGGATGCCGAGCGAGACGGCCGGGCCGGTCGTCGAGAGCGTGACGCCGATCTTGACCTGGGCCTGTGCGGTCAGCGGCAGCACGGTCGTGAGAGCGACACCGAGAAGCGCGGCGAGGAAGCGTTGGGGATGCATGGGCGAATCTCCTGGAGCGTTGTTGTGGTGTTCAAGCGGGATCGACGATGGCCGCGAGTCGCACGTGGCCGCGAAAACGCGCGCGCCGTGCGTGCACCGCGGGCGCGCTCAACTTGTAGCGAGGAAAGCGCGCGAGGAAGCGGCCGATGGCGATGCGCCCCTCGAGCCGCGCCAGCCCCATGCCGACGCATTGATGGATGCCCGAACCGAAAGCGACATGCCGGTTCGGCTGGCGCGCGACGTCGAGCCGGTCGGGCTCGGCGAAGGCGTCGGGATCGCGGTTGGCCGAGCCGATGCCGAGCGTGACCTGCGTGCGCGGCGCGAGGGCGACGCCGCCGATCTCGGTGGCGCGCGTCGTGATCCGGTTGCCGAGCTGGTTCGAGCTTTCGAAGCGCAGGAACTCCTCGACCGCGATGCGCACGAGCTCGGGCTGCTCCAGCAGGCGGGCCTTCTGGTCGGGCCACTCGACGAGGCACGCGAGGCCGTTGCCGATCAGGTTGGTCGTCGTCTCGTGGCCGGCGTTGAGCAAGAAGATGCAGTTGTGCAACAACTCGGCGGCGCCGAGCGATTCGCCGCCCTCGCCTGCGATCAGCCGCGTCAGCACGTCGATCTCCGGATCGCCCGGCGCGGCTCGGCGGCGCTGCACGAGGCCTTCGAGGTAGACGAGCATCTCCGTCACCGCGCGGTTGCCGAGCGCGGCCTGCTCTGCCGTCAGCACGGGCTCGAGCGCGCCGAGAATCGCGAGCGACCAGTCGCGCAGCGGCGTGCGCTCCTCGTTCGGCACCGCGAGCAGGTTGCCGATGATCTCGACCGGGATCGCGCTCGCGAAGGCGGCGATGAGGTCGACCTCGGCGTCCGGCCCGCGCGCGGCCATCGCATCGAGGAGACTGTCGACACGCTCGACCAGGCGGTCTTCCATCGCCGCGATGTGTTTGGGCGTGAGCGCGCCGGCGATGAGCTTTCTGACCCGCGTGTGCAGCGGCGGATCGTTGAACACCAGGCTCGTCGTGTGGTGCTCGAACAGCGGCGACGCGCCGTACTTTGGAAAGAACTCCTCGCGCTTGTCGGAGCTGAAGGTCGCCGTGTCCTTGTAGACGGCGACGACGTCGGCGTAGCGGCTGAGAAAGACGCCGCCGCCGACCATCCGCTTCACCGGCGCATGCGTGCGCAGCGCGCGATAGGTCGGGAATGGATCGTCGTAGAAGGCGTTGGGCAGACTCTTCAGGTCGAAGTCGTCGGCGAGGGCGCGGTCGTCGGTCGGCACGGCCGCAAGTCTACGGGGCGCGCGGAGGCGGTTGGACGTGTCCGAAAGCGTCACGCCGGGCGCGGCGCGCGGCGCTACCTGCGGCCTGTCCATCCACTCCGGAAGAGCTCGCCGCATGGCCTCGGTTCACAGGGAAGTCGTCATCGCACGACCGGTCGCGGCGGTGTGGGACGCGCTCGCCGACGTCGGCGCGCCGCACACGCACTGGCGACAGGCTTCGTCATCGACCGCCGCCTCCAACCCGGTGCGCGCATGGTCACCTTCGGCAACGGCCTGATCGGGCGCGAGTTGATCGTCGACGTCGACGCGACAGCGCAGCGCGTCGCCTGGGCCGTCGTCGACACGACGCTCACGCACCACAACGCGAGCGCGCAAGCGTTCGCGGAAGGCGACTGCGCCTGCCGCGTCGTCTGGATCGCCGACTTCCTGCCCGACGAGAGCGCGCCGCGCATCGCCGGCATGATCGAGAGCGGGCTGGCGGCGATGAAGCGCGCGCTCGAGGACGCCGCGATCGGTTAGGGTCGACCCGTCGCAACCGGCGAGGACGCTTCGATGGACCTGACCTTCGGTGCCGCGCTCGCGGCGACCACGTTTGTCGCGCTCGCACCAGCGACTGCGCTCGCCGTCGACGACGAGCCCGCCGCCGTCCCGTACCGCCCGAGCGTCTCGACACCGGCCGCTCTGTCGACACCCGGCTGGATCGAGATCGAGGCCGGCGTCCTGCACGAGCACGACGGATCGCCGGCCTCCCGCGACAGCGTCCCCGTGACGATCAAGCTCGCCTTCAGCCCCGACTGGGGCGTCCGCGTCGGTGCCGACGCGTGGGTCAGGCAACGCGACGACACCGGCCATCGCACGAGCGGCATCGGCGACACCGCCGTCGTCGTCAAGCGACGCTTCGCCGTCGACGATGCGAACGCGTTCGGACTGGAGGTCGCCGTCGTGCTGCCTACCGCGCGCCGCGGGCTCGGCGAGAGCCAGGCCGCGTACGGCGTCAACGGCATCTACAGCGGCGACTTCGGTCGCTGGCACACCGACATCAACGTCGTTGCGACGCGGTCCGGCGATGCAGATGCCGGCACGTCGCGACTGCAATGGCTGGGCGCAGCCTCGCTCTCGACGGCGATCGACGAGCGTTGGGGCGTCGTCGGCGAGCTCTCGGGGACGAACCGGCGCGGCGTCGATGCGACCCGTCAATTCCTCGTCGCCGCGAGCTACAACGTCTCGAAGCGGCTCGTTCTCGATGCCGGCGCGGCGCGCAGCCTGCGCTCCGGCACGCCGACCTGGTCGGCCTTCACCGGCTTCACCTGGCTCGCCGGCCGCGTCTTCTGAAGCGGCGTCAGTTGACGAGCCGATAACCGACGCCGGTCTCGGTCAGCAGCATCTTCGGCTGCGCCGGATCGCTCTCGAGCTTGTGGCGCAGGTTGGCCATGAAGACGCGCAGGTAGTGGTTGTCCTCGACGTGGCTCGGGCCCCAGACCTCGCGCAGCAGGTGGCGGTGCGTCAGCACGCGGCCGGCGTTGGCGACGAGCACGCCGAGGAGGCGGAACTCGATCGGCGTCAGGTGGACGACCGCGCCGGCCTTCGTCACGACGCGCGCTGCGAGGTCGATCTCGACGTCGCCGATCGTCACCGACGAGCTCTCGCCGCCCTCGCGCAATGTCTGCTGGCGCCGCATGTTGGCGCGCACGCGGGCGAGCAGCTCGGAGACCCCGAACGGCTTCTCGATGTAGTCGTCGGCACCGGCGTCGAGGGCGCGCACCTTGTCGTCCTCGTCGGAGCGCGCCGAGAGCACGATCACCGGCACGCGCGACCAGGTCCGCACCTGGCGGATCAGGTCGACGCCGTCGCCGTCGGGCAGGCCGAGGTCGGCGATGACGAGATCGGGCTTCCTCGTCGCCGCGTCGACGAGGCCCTGGCGCAGCGTCTCGGCCTCGAACACGCGCCAGCCTTCGGTCTCGAGCGAGGTGCGCAGGAATCGTCGGATGTGGCGGTCGTCCTCGACCAGCAGGACGACGAGAGCCGGATCGCTCATGGTGAGACCCCCGCGGTCTCGGCGTTGGTGGCTTCGACGCGCACAGCCGCGTCGACCTCGACCGTCGGCGCGGTGCCGAGCGGCAGCAGGAAGCTGAACACCGCGCCGCCGTCAGCGCCGTTGGCCGCTGCGATCGTGCCACCGTGCGCCTCGACGATCGCCTTGCAGATCGCCAGCCCGAGGCCGACGCCCGCGACCGCCGATTCGCGCGCGCCGCGCGCGAACTTCTCGAAGATCGCCGCTTCCTGTCCGGGCCGGATGCCCGGCCCGTCGTCGGCGACGGTGATGCGCAGCGCGTCGCCGTCCACTCTCGCCGCGATCCTGATGCGGGCCGAGGCCGGCGTGTACTTCGCGGCGTTCTCGAGCAGGTTGACGAACACGCGCTCGATCAGCACCGCGTCGCACTCGACGAGCGGCAGATCTGACGCGAGCCCGGTCGAGACCTGGCGCGGCGCCATCACGCGCGCGGTGGCGCGCACCGCGCTGCCGACGATCTCCTCGATCGAGTGCCACTCGCGCCTGAGACGCACCTCGCCGCTTTCGATGCGCGCCATGTCGAGCAGGTTGTTGACCTGCGTCGAGAGGCGCATCGCCTCGCCCTGCAGCGACTGCGCGATCTCGTCCTGCTCCTCGCTCAGCGCGGGCCGCGTCAGGCGCAGGCTGCCCGCCAGGCCGACGAGGCCGGCGAGCGGCGTGCGCAAATCGTGCGAGAGCGCCGAGAGCAACGAGTTGCGCAGCCGCTCCGACTCGATCTGCACCGTCGCCTGCTGCGCGACCTCGACGTAGTGCACCCGCTCGAGCGCGATCGCGGCGAGCGCGGCGAAGGTCTCGAGCTGGCGCCGCTGCTCGGGCACGAGGAGGAGGCGCGGCTCCTCGGGACAAAGCGCGAGCACGCCGCGCGTGCGCATCGGCGCCTTCAGCGGCAGGTAGAGCCAGGCGCTGCCAGGCAAGGTGTCGGTGCCGAGGCCGGCGGCCTGCGAATGATCGAACGCCCATCGCGCAGTGCCGAGGTCGACGCCCACGCCATCGCTCTCCGGGCCGGCGAGCCCGAGGCGATCGTCGGCATCGAGGACGAAGAGATGGGCGCGGGCCCGGAACTCGCGCGCCACCGCTTCGGCCGCGGCGGCGACAACCTGCTCGGTCGCGAGCACGCTCGACAGATCGCGCGCGACTTCGAACAGCGCGTGCGAGCGCCGCTCGCGGTGCGTCGCGATGCGCGCCTGATAGCGCAGGCCGGCCGTGAGCTGGCCGACGATCAGGCCGACGGCGAGCATGACGCCGAAAGTGAGCAGGTACTGGACGTCGGTGACGCTGAACGAGAGCCGCGGCGGCACGAAGAAGAAGTCGAACGCCGCGACGTTGACGAACGAGGCGAATGCGGCCGGGCCGCGGCCATATCGCATCGCCACGCCGAGCACCGCGAGCAGGAACAGCATGACGATGTTCGCCGCGTCGAGCACCGACTCGAGCTGATACGCAGCCGCCGTGATCGCGACGCAGCCGCCGAGGGCGACGGCGTAGCCGGCGGGTTGCCAGGATTGGCCGGCGCGCGCGCCGGCGTCCCGCCGCGTCGTCGATGACGCAGCCCCGTGGGTCTTCGTCGCCGCGCCGATCTCGATCAGGTCGACGTCTGGCGCGAGCCGGCCGAGCTGCTGCGCGAGCGTTCCGGACGGCCGCCACACGCTCGCCTGGTTGTGGCCCATGACGATCTTCGACAGGTTGTGCTCGCGCGCATGGGCGACGACGGCCGCGGCGACGCCCGCGCCTGGCACGACCGCCGTCGTCGCGCCGAGATCCTCGGCGAGCTTGACGGCGCGCAGGATGCGCTCTCGGCGGTCGTTCGCCAGCCGCTGCAGCGCCGGCGTCTCGACGTAGATCGCGTGCCACGACACCGCGAGCTGCTGCGCCAGCAAGGCGGCGCTGCGCACGATGTGCTCGCCGCCTTCTCTCGGGCCGATGCAGCACAGGATCGCCGCCTCGGTTTTCCAGACGCGGCCGATCGAGCGCTCGACGCGGTAGGCCTGGACGTCGTCCTCGACGCGGTCGGCGGTGCGGCGCAGCGCGAGCTCGCGCAGCGCCATCAGGTTGCCCTTGCGGAAGAAATTCGCCGCCGCGCGCTCGGCCTGGACCGAGCCGTAGACCTTGCCCGCCTTCAGCCGCGCGAGCAGCTCCTCGGCCGGCGTGTCGACGAGCACGACCTCGTCGGCGCGGTCGAAGAAGGTGTCGGGCAGCGTCTCCTGGACGCGGATGCCGGTGATGCCGCCGACGACGTCGTTGAGGCTCTCGAGGTGCTGGACGTTGAGCGTCGTCCAGACATCAACGCCCGAATCGAGCAGCTCCTGGACGTCCTGCCAGCGCTTCGGGTGACGTGCACCGGCGAGGTTCGAATGCGCGAGCTCGTCGACCAGGATGAGCTGCGGGCGACGTGCGATCGCGGCATCGAGGTCGAACTCGGCGAGCGCCGTCTGGCCGTCGCCGAGCGGCTTGCGCGGCAAGACCTCGAGACCCTGCAGCTGCGCCAGGGTCTCGGCCCGGTTGTGTGTCTCGACGACGCCGGCGACTACCTCGGTGCCCGCCGCCTGCACCGCGCGCGCCGCCGCGAGCATCGCGTAAGTCTTGCCAACGCCGGCCGACGAGCCGAAGTAGATGCGCAGCTTGCCGCGCGCGGCGCGCGCTTCATCGTCGCGCAGGCGCTCGATCAGCGCGTCGGGATCGGGCCGCGACGGCTGATTCATCGCTTCAGAGCCAGCCCGCGCGGCGAAAGCGCCACCACATGAAGACGCACGCGGCGGTGATGATGCAGAGCGCGGCCGGATAGCCCCACGGCAGCTTCAGCTCCGGCATGTTCTGGAAGTTCATGCCCCAGATGCCGGCGAACGCCGTCGCCACCGCGAAGATGCCGGCCCACGCGGCGAGGCGCTTGGTGACCTCGGTCTCCTCGATCGTCACGGTCGAGAGGTTGACCTGGATCGCGGTGCCGATCGTGTCGCGCAGCGAATCGAGCAGCAAGTTCATGCGCGCGAGATGGTCGAAGACGTCGCGGAAGTACTCGCGGTTGTTGGCGCAGACCTGCGGCACGCGACCGCTGATCAGCTTGGCGACCGCTTCCTGCAGCGGCCCGACGGCGTGCTTGACGACGCCGATCTTGCGCTTGAGCAAGTAGAGCCGCTCGATGTTGGCGCGGCCCAGGTGCGGCTCGAAGATCTGGTCCTCGATCGACTCGAGTTCGGTCTCGAGCGCGTCGATGATCGGGAAGTAGCGGTCGACGACCGCGTCGAGCAGCGCGTAGAAGACGAAGGCCGGGCCGTGCTTGAGCAGATGCGGCTCGCGCTCCGAGCGCGCGCGCACGCCGAGGAAATCGGCCTTCGTGCGGTTGCGGACCGAGAGCACGAAGTTCGCGCCGACGAAGACGTCGACCTCGCCCATCTCGAGCTCGTTGCCCTCGGCGATCTCGACCGTCTGCAGCACGGCGAAGAGCGTGTCGTCGTACTCCTCGATCTTGGGCCGCTGGTGGCCGTGGCGCGCGTCCTCGACCGCCAGGTCGTGCAGGCCGAACTCCTGCTGCATCTTGGTCAGCTCGTCGGGCGTCGCGTCCTTCAGCGCCACCCAGACGAAACAGCCGGGGCGCTTGAGGAACTCGCTGATGTCGTCGATCGGGCAATCGGCCAGCTTGGTGCCGTCTTCGTAGGCCACGCAATTGATGAGCAAGATGCGGCTCCTCGAAAACGGCTTGCAGGGTGAATTCTAGGAGTGGTCGGTCCGCGAGCATCGCGGCTACGCCACAAGGTCGAGGAGCTTGACGCCGTCTTGACTCCGGCCTTGACGATCTTGACGCCTCCTTGCCGCGCGTACGTCTAGATCGAGATCCTCTCACTACGGTGATTACGACCGATCGCAACCCATGAAATCCGCCTCCACTCTCGCCATGCCGGACATCGCGCCGCCTCCGGCAACAAGCTCGAAATCGAGGCTGCGCGGCACCGCAGGCTCAACGCGTCGATCCCGGCGGCACCCATCTCGCGATCGGGCGATAGAGAGCAGCCGCATCACCCTCGGTGTTCATGCGCGATCCCGTGGCGGCTCTGGAAGATCTGGCCGGCCTTCTCGAACACGCCCGTCCTGCCGACGCCTTCGACATCGACCAGCACATCCTCGACAGAGAGAGTGGCTGCGAGACGATTCATGTCGTGCGACGCCGCGAATGCCTGCCTCAGGGCTTGGCCAGCGCGTCGAGCGCCAGGTTCAGCTCGAGCACGTTGACTCGCGGCTCGCCGAGGAAGGCGAACAGCGTTCCTCGCGCGCGGTCGGCGATCAGTGCGCGAACGCGCTCGACCGGCAGTGCGCGGACGCGGGCGATCCGCCCGGCCTGGTACTGGGCGGCGGCGAGGCTGATCTCGGGGTCGAGCCCGCTCGCCGAAGCTGTCACGAGGTCGACCGGCACCGGCGCCTTGTTGCCCTCGTCGGCAGCGCGCAGCGCGGCAACGCGGCCCTTGACGGCATCGACGAGCGCCGGGTTCAGGGGGCCCTGGTTCGAGCCACCCGATGCCAGCCCGTTGTTGGCCATCGGCGACGTCGCCGACGGGCGGCCCCAGAAGTACTTCGGGGCGCTGAAGTTCTGGCCGATCAGGAGCGAGCCGACGACCTTGCCGTCGCGCTCGACCAGGCTGCCGGCCGCCTCGTGGGGAAAAACGACCTTGGCGATGCCGGTGATCACGAACGGATAGGCGATGCCGGTGACGAGCGACAACAGCACGAAGAGGACGAGCGCGGGGCGAAGGATGGCATTCATGACGGGCCTTGCTTGGTCAGACGAGGTGGGCGGCCGAGAGCACGAGGTCGATCGCCTTGATGCCGATGAACGGCACGATCAGGCCACCGACGCCGTAGACGAGGACGTTTCTGCGCAGCAACTCGGCGGCCGGCGCCGGGCGGTACTTCACGCCTTTGAGCGCAAGCGGGATGAGGAAGACGATGATCAGGGCGTTGAAGATCACCGCCGACAGGATCGCCGACTGCGGACTCGCCAGGCGCATCACGTCGAGACCCGCGAGCTGCGGATAGGTCGTCGCGAACGCCGCCGGGATGATCGCGAAGTACTTGGCGACGTCGTTGGCGATCGAGAAGGTCGTGAGCGAGCCGCGCGTCATCAGCAACTGCTTGCCGGTCTCGACGACCTCCAGCAGCTTGGTCGGGTTCGAGTCGAGGTCGACCATGTTGCCGGCCTCCTTCGCGGCCTGCGTGCCGGTGTTCATCGCGACGGCGACATCGGCCTGGGCCAGCGCCGGCGCGTCGTTGGTGCCATCGCCGGTCATCGCGACCATCCGGCCCTCGGCCTGGTACTCGCGGATCATCTTGAGCTTGGCCTCGGGCGTCGCCTCGGCGAGAAAGTCGTCGACACCGGCCTCGGCCGCGATCGCCGCGGCGGTGAGGTGGTTGTCGCCGGTGATCATGATGGTCTTGATGCCCATCCGGCGCAGCTCGGCGAAGCGCTCCTTGATGCCGCCCTTGACGATGTCCTTGAGCTCGACGACGCCGAGCGCCTTCGCTCCTTCGGCGACGACGAGCGGCGTGCTGCCGCGCCGCGCGACATCCTCGATCTGCGCCGCGAGCGCCGGCGGGATCGTGCCGCCGAGCGACTCGACGTGCTTCCTGATCGCGTCGCCCGCGCCCTTGCGGATCCGGCGCGCCGCAGCCACGCTCGAAGCCGGCAGATCGATGCCGCTCATCCGCGTCTGTGCCGTGAACGGCACGAAGGTCGCCGCGAGTGCCGTCATGTCGCGCTCGCGCAGGTTGAACTTCTGCTTGGCGAGGATGACGATGCTGCGGCCCTCCGGCGTCTCGTCGGCGAGCGAGGCGAGCTGGGCGACCTCGGCGAGCTGCTGCTCGGTGACGCCGGGTGCTGCGAAGAAGGCCGACGCCTGGCGGTTGCCGAGCGTGATCGTGCCGGTCTTGTCCATCAGCAGCACGTCGACGTCGCCTGCGGCCTCGACGGCGCGGCCCGAGGTGGCGATGACGTTGGCCTGCATCATTCGGCTCATGCCGGCGACGCCGATCGCCGAGAGCAGCGCGCCGATCGTCGTCGGGATCAGGCAGACGAGCAGCGCGACGAGCGCCGTCACCGTCACCGCCGAGCCCGACTTCGCGACCTCGACGCTGAAGAGCGACATCGGCAGCAGCGTGACGACGACGACGAGGAACACGATCGTCAGCGCGACGAGCAGGATGTTGAGCGCGATCTCGTTCGGCGTCTTCTGCCGACGCGCGCCTTCGACCATCGAGATCATGCGGTCGAGAAACGACTCGCCGGGGTTGACGCCGACGCGCACGACGAGCCAGTCGGAGAGCACGCGCGTGCCGCCCGTCACCGACGAGAAATCGCCGCCGGCCTCGCGGATGACGGGCGCCGATTCGCCGGTGATCGCGCTCTCGTCGACCGAGGCGACGCCTTCGATCACTTCGCCGTCGAGCGGGATCGTGTCGCCGGCCTCGACCAGCACGACCGCGCCCTTCCTCAGCTCCTCGGCCTCCTGCGGATGCCACGGGGAGCCGTGCTTCGGCGCGTTCAACACCTTTGCGACGACCTTCTTCTTCATGCCGCGCAGGCTCGCCGCCTGCGCCTTGCTGCGGCCCTCGGCGAGCGCTTCGGCGAAGTTCGCGAACAGCACCGTGAACCAGAGCCAGACCGCAACGGCGAGGATGAAACCGGCCGGCGCCTCGCCCTTGCCGCCGAGCGCCTGCACGCCGAGAACGGTCGTGAGGATGCTGCCGATGTAGACGACGAACATCACTGGATTGCGCCATTGCACGCGCGGATCGAGTTTGGTGAAGGCGTCGCGCAGCGCCGGCGCCACGAGCGCCGGGTCGAGGAGCGAGAACGAGGTCCGCGTGGTGGAAGTGGTCATGGCGTTCACTTGGCCGAGACGAGCATGAAGTGCTCGACGCCCGGCCCGAGGGCGAGCGCCGGCACGTAGTTGAGGAGGCCGACGAGCACGACCGTGCCGATCAGCAGCAGCACGAAAAGCGGGCCATGCGTGGGCAGCGTGCCGGCCGTCACCGCGAGGCGCTTCTTGCCCGCGAGCGAGCCCGCGACGGCGAGTACCGGCACGATCACGCCGAAGCGGCCGAACCACATCGCGATGGCGAGCATGACGTTGTAGAACGGCGTGTTCGCCGAGAGGCCCGCGAAGGCGCTGCCGTTGTTGTTGGCGGCCGAGCTGAAGGCGTAGAGGATCTCGGCGAAGCCGTGCGCGCCGGGGTTGGCGATGCCGGCCTTGCCGGCGTCGGCGCCGACCGCGATCGCGGTGCCGGCCAGCACCAGGATCGGCGTGACGAGGATCGCGATCGACACCATCTTCATGTCGAAGGTCTCGATCTTCTTGCCGAGGTACTCGGGCGTGCGTCCGATCATCAGGCCGGCGATGAAGACGGTAAGGATCGCGAACACGAGCATCCCGTAGAGCCCCGAGCCGGCGCCGCCGAAGACGACCTCGCCGAGCTGGATCAGGACCAGCGGCACGGCGCCGCCGAGCGGCATGAAGGAGTCGTGCATCGCGTTGACGGCGCCGCACGAGGCGGCCGTCGTGATCGCGGCGAAGAGCGTCGAGGCGGCGATGCCGAAGCGCGCTTCCTTGCCTTCCATGTTGCCGCCCGGCTGGAGCGCGCTCGCCGCCTGGTCGACGCCGAGCGGCGTGAAGAGCGGATTGCCACCCTGCTCCTGCGGCGAGACGATCAGCACCATGACGACGAACATCGCCGTCATCGCCGCCATCACCGCCCAGCCCTGGCGCATGTCGCCGACCATCCGGCCGAAGGCGAACACGAGGCCGGCCGGGATCAGCAAGATCGACAGCATCTGGACGAAGTTCGAAAGCGGAGTCGGGTTCTCGAACGGATGCGCGGAGTTGGCGTTGAACGGCCCGCCGCCGTTGGTGCCGATCATCTTGATCGCCTCCTGCGAGGCGATCGGTCCCATCGCCAGCGACTGCGTCGGCGCCTTCAGTTCTTCCATCACCGGGTTGCCCTTGGCGTCCTTCAGCGACTGGCCGTCGGCGCCGTTCTTGGCTTGCTGGTAGGTGTTGACCTCGAGCGTCGTCGCTTCCCTGGCGGCATCGAAGTTCTGGATCACTCCCTGGCCGACGAGGAAGACGGCGAAGACGACAGCCATCGGCAAGAGGACGTAGAGCGTCGCGCGCGTGACATCGACCCAGAAGTTACCGACCGTTCCCGACGACTTCGCGATGAACCCGCGGATCAGCGCCCAGACGACGGCGATTCCCGTCGCCGCGGAGAAGAAGTTCTGGACCGTGAGCGCGAGCATCTGCGTCAGGT
>Ga0123338_10003532_pt1 | contig 13996 bp, 16 predicted proteins | sample grotaG_FD_89793 | JGI IMG/M metagenome (GOLD analysis project Ga0123338, IMG submission 89793) | Glacier valley bacterial and archeal communities from Borup Fiord, Nunavut, Canada, to study Microbial Dark Matter (Phase II) -... | ecosystem: Environmental > Aquatic > Freshwater > Ice > Glacier ... | reverse complement strand
GCCCACAAAACGGTGATTAATCATCGTCTTATTGTGGTATAAAAAATCAAGCATGAAAAAGGGCAGATTCCATAGCAACTAACTAGGGAATCTGCCCTTTTAATTTTAACTGTGAATAGTAACGCAGATGCCGTATTTGATGGGGAACCCATACGGAGGAGACGCAAAGTGGACCTCATCATAATGGAAGTGGCGAAAAGTGTGGTTCCGGTACGTCCTGACCGCGACGTGCCAAGGAAGAAGAACAGCCGCAAAGTAAAGTATCACCATAATAAGAAATCGAATGTCTGACAGATGATAAAAGAAACAGGGAGTTGTGAAAATCTGTCAGATATGGCAGACGTTATTAAAGTCACCTATTTCTTCGCAACCGGCACAGATAAATTGAAAAAAGTTCTGATACATATGGTCAAGACATATCTTTTAGCTGTATTTAGGGCGAACATGGGCTTAAGTTGTTGACAGTGCATTATAAATAGTAAAACAGGTAATACACTGACACCGAGCTTTTTGGAAAAAGGAGATTTGAACAGTGAGCTAATGAGAATTGCATATGTAGCAATGACTCGGCCAAGAAGATTGTTGATGGTTGCAATGCCTTTTAATAAAACAGTAGTGGAATATAAAAAGTTTCCAAAAGCTTTATGGCAATATGAATACATTTAAATGACTATTTACAAAGCTCAGAAACTCTTAAATCACCTGGATGCATACATACTTATAACAATAATTTATGAATGAAAAATTCAGTTAATTCGTTGTTTATAAGGCGTCTGAATTTTGTGGTTTATAAGTTTATGACATTCATTATTAGTGTTTTCTGAAGATTGTATATAATCATTTACATTTAATATAAAAAATGTGACTAAGCCTTAAATAGGAAAAGCTATATAATAACTGTCGATATGAACAAATGTAAGTTTGACATGGAATACAGTATTTTGTTGTCGATGCTGGAGGTTATATTGAAGAGCACAAAATCTATAATTGATTATGCAAATAATAATGGATGAAAAAAAGGTTATTAATCTTTAGAAAGAGGGGAAACATCATTAATTATGAAGGAAACTGTTAATGAAAAAAGGAACTTTTTCATTGAAGGTGTTAAAAAAAAATTAGAGGATGCAGGGGTAGATATCCATGAACCAGAATTTATGGAAAAGGAATCTTTTGTAGAATTTAAAGATGCATTCTTCTTGGGTGGAAAAGAAGGTAGAACCACTTATAGGGAAATTATTGAAAGATACATGTTAAGTAATAGTGAAATAATAAACTTATATCGTAGTAAATATGATATGGGAAATATAGTGCCCTTGAGTGAGGAGGATTGTCAGTATACAGTACTAGCTGGAGAATTGTGCCGGATATTTAGTAACGAAATTAATGTGGATGCAAAAGAATTTTATCGATTAGGAGGCCTAAGAGATAGAGTTAGAAAATGCATAGGAATTGATTTTAAGTTGTATGAGGATATTAACGATTCTGAGTATGATGAAAATGTAAGGCAGATTTTTAAAATTATGTATTTATTTTACTACCTAGAGCATGCGGAATATCCTGATAGGAATATTTTAAAGATGTTAGAAGATGAATCATGTGAGAATGTAGACAATTCTGTAATCGGTGTGGTAACAAGTAATGGAGCAATAATGAAAGCACTAAAAGATAGCGTTGAGCGAGAGCTTCCTATTGAATTTCGAGGATTGGTAAAAAAAACATTATGGAAAATAGTGTCAGATTGGGAACGTATTATTAAGGAATCATGTATGGTAATGGATTATGCAGAAGAATATGGAGAGTCATATGATTTGGATATTATCATAAGTAAATATTCACAAATAGCAGAGAAGTTAGTAATTAGATCTGTTCCGAAAGCATATCATATGTCACCAAATGAGTTGTTGTATTTAAAACTTGCGCAGCATGAGAATAGAGGAAAAGAAAAAGATATTATTTTTGTAAATAGAATCAAGACAGAGTACCAGGAAAGAACATCAGAACAAATAGAAATTATGTTGGAACTCAGAAACTTTATAGTCGAACGTGAAAAAGCTGGTGAATATATTACAGTCTACTTAAATGAGATTAGTGAATTAGTTTACTTAAGAAAAGAGGTTTCAGATAAAGAAAATAAAACGATACTATCGTCCATAGATAAAGTAGAAAAGATTTTAGATTTTTTCATGACGGGAACAAAAATGTTCTTTGGAAATGGGGATAAATTAAATGTTACCTTTATTATTTCTTGCTTACAGGTGATACTGTTAAGTGAACAGTCAGAAGAATTTATATATAGATTTCCGGCGTATCATAAAATCTCTAAATCATATCGGCGTGTACAAGGTGCACTAAAAGGTGAGGAGAAGGTGGTTTTTGAGGCGCTACAAGCTTATTTTATAAGGAAAGTAATGGAATGTTACAATTGCAATATTGGGAGAAAACATGGAAAAGATATAATTACAAAAGTGGAAATTATATGTGATACCTTATTACACAAAATATTGCAGATACCAGATATTGAAACTATGAAGTTAGCTCATGATTACTACGTTAAAGCAATACAGGAAGATATAATATCATTCCCACAGAGAAGATTTGCATTCGATTTTATTTCTGAGGAAATAGAAAAGTTCCACTACACCTATATAGATCCAGAAAATTTAATTGGTGAGATGTTCTTTGAATCATCAATTATGAAGGAAAATTTAGAGGAATTAATTAGTCGGATAACAAAAAATATAGAAGAGGATGATGGTTATTATTTATCATATGATTATGAGGTTTGTAACCCGGAAGATGAAACAGTAGTAAAAACTATACATTCAGAGGTAACACTAAATAATGTTGAGAAAACAGTTCATTTAATAAAGATAAAAAAAGAGTATGCCGAAAAGTATAAAAAACGGTTTGAAGAGGTTGGAATATCACTGGGATAAAATACAGAAGAGTTGAAGCTTGATAAGCTAATATCGTCACAGGCCTGACAAATATGGGAAATTACATATTTGTCAGGTTCTTTTTCTATCAGAAAAGAATGTCTCACTAAAATGTCTCAAATTCTATTGACTTAAAATGAGAGTTGTGATAATATGTTTCTAATGAGACATAACACTGATACAAATAAGACGTTTTAGAGATGAAAAGGAGCGAGTGATGAGTACCTTATTAAATGTAAATGAAGTAATTGCAGAAATGAAAATTTCTAGGGCGACATTATATCGTCTGATTGACGAAGGATTACCATATGTTGTTATTGGTGCAAGAAAAAAAATGTTTAATCCCGAAGAAGTGGCAGCATTCTTAACAAAAAGAAAAGATTCAGTAATTGCACTTGAGGTTGGAAAAGAATACATAAATAAGGATATTTGTGAATGTTTTCATGTGGCATATATGGGAGCAATAAGAAAATCAAATACAAAAAATGCTTTGGTTTTGATTTCATATCCTTATGCCTCAAGGTTTAATTACCATGACTACTGGAGTGGAGATATTTTATATTTCTATGGACAGGGTGCAGAAGGTGATCAGGAGATATCTCGTGGATACAATAAAGATCTCATTAATTCCCCGATGACAAGTTTAACATTGTATTTGTTTGAGTCATTTACAGAAGGAAAGTACAATTATAGAGGTATAGTTGAACTAGCCAGAACAATTGAGATAGAGAATGTAAATGATAAAAATGGAAATAGAAATGTTTTTAAATTCCCACTAAAGTTAGTTAATCAAAATGATTATCTTTCGGAGGAATTCATTGATAAGGAAGTGTCATCAATGGAAAAGGCAGTATCCGATATGAATGATATTGAGTTGATGGAAGTGGCTGAACAGATAAGAACACCAATTATGGAAAGAAAGGTTATTTCAACTAAGTTATTAAGAAATCCATATATTGCAAAATATGCTCGATTGAGGGCAAAAGGATATTGTGAATCATGTGGAGCAAAGGCACCTTTTGAAATAAATGGAGAACCATATTTGGAAATTGATCACATCATTCCCCTTTCACAAGGTGGAACTGATTCAATTGATAATGTTGCTGCACTTTGTCCAAATTGTAATAGAAAAAAATCATTTAGTGTGAATTCAGATGACGTAATGGTTATTAGAAATAACGTTGTTAAAGACGAGGCGGAATTACAGCAGATGCTTAATAATAAATTAAAAAAATAAGAATTCAGGAGGAAAATATATGAAGAGAGCTTTACCATGCCCATGTTGTGGGAAAAGATTAACAGATACGGAGGACACAGTTAGTAGTAGAACAATCCCTGTTTTTAAATTAATGGATTCAATAACTAAACATTGGATACCTGATTATTATATTAAGTGTTGGAATTGCAGGCAGGAAATTGCAGTAAAAAAAGTTTCATAACACTTTGTACAGAGCACGATGCTTTTTGACATACGGGCCTGACAAGTAACTTATTTTGGTTACTTGTCAGGCCCGTTCTATTTGTAAAAAAATAATGTTCAAAACAAAAATAAGAGTTTTGTGCTACCTACATTTAAATTGTAGTTTGGCATAATTAAGACATTAAAAGGAGAGAGATACCAGATCCAATAATGTGTAAATACTATTATGATTTAAGAAAACTATAAAAGGAAGGAAAAAATAATATGTTTATACCATGTAGAAATCATGGTGATAAATATATTATACATACGAGGAAATGGAAGATGATGAGAACGACAAAAAGATGCAATGAATGTAAACATAATCCGGCAAGGTTGTTTGATATACTTATTACCGATGATGGGAAAATTATTATTGAGACTAAGTGTGTAAAAGATGGAATAGTTTCAACAGACATAACAGAAGACATTATAAATATGTTGAAGAGCAACGGTCAATTGAGACCGTTGGCTTCATAATAATCAGAATAAAAGTTTTTTCAATTTAATACTAATTTAACTACCGAGCCATGGATCAGATATGGAAATCATAACTAGATACCGCCGAGCCGGAGTAAAGCTGGAAATATTGCAGACTTACTCTCGGCTCTTTTTTTGTCTCCAGCTTTACTCATCGTAGAGAAAGAAGCAAAGATGCAAAAGAACAGAAGCCCGTAACTCTTAATTTTTGAACAAACAACAAGTTAATTCAAAAATTAGGAGGAACGCATATGAGCGAGTTTTGGAAAAATGACTATGCAGTCAATAAGAAAAAAAAGAACAGCATTATATATCAAACGGTAACTGGAGACAAGATTGTTATCACAAATGAAGAATTTCTAAGTGAAAACCCAGATATGTCAGAAAAAGATTTTTATGAACTTAAGAAATATTCAGATGAAGATTATCGAGTTAGATGTAATAAAGATCATTATGAAGAGCGAAATTCTACAGAATTATTAGCCGAAGCGGTTACAAGTGAAATTTGTGAGTCTCCAGAAAATCAAATTTTTAATATGATTTATGAAAAAGAATTCAAAGAAATATTAGTAAAATTTTTGGAAAAAGAGTTGTCATCAATTCAGAAAGAAAGATTGTTTTTGTATGCAGATGGAAAGACATTGCGAGAAATCGCAGCAATTGAAGGTGTTTCATTTGTTGCAATATCCAAGAGTATTACGCTGATTCGAAAGAAATTCGAAAAATTTTTAAAAAAGTTTGATCTTCAGGGTTAACAAATCGCTGACTTTGGGCAGAGGGTGAAGGGGTTGTTAAAATCCCTCACTTGAACCTTGAAAATTGAATAGGATAGTCCCTACAAAGAAATCATAAACACCTTCTATTTATATAGGAGGCAACTTAACCCCATTTTCGTGCGAAGAGAATTCTGTCTAATAAAGATTGCCAAAGATTAGGAGCAGAGGGTTAAGTTCACCTACGGCAGTAGGAATTAATGAAGTCTGATGGAACGTACCTGGTACAGCGAATAAGCTACTAGGTGAGGTGGCACTTATCACTAAATATGAGATAGGCACATATTTGGGTCTGGCGGTATTGAAAGATACTGAAAGTTTAGATGCGAAGTTTTTGCAAAACGATTGTAGGGGAACCCGGCTGGGGGTAAACAATAAATGGAATGTAAATCATTCTAGGGTATGAGGTGTCTGCAATATTACAGGTCCATCTCATATCCATTGACACAATGGGATTTACTACAAGTCTTTTTGTGTGAGTGGATAAATGCCGGCAAGCACTCTAGATAACATATTAACAATATTTTGAATAGAAAGAGGTAAGCACAATGATAAAAGCTATAGTTTATACAAGAACAATAGGTTCACAGGATAAAGCAGTCTATGCTGCACATTCAGTTGCAGAGAAGGCGAACAAGCTTGGAATTAATATAATTGCTGCGGTAACAGACGTGGCGCCAGGTTTTAACATTGATAGACCAGCTGTTGAGCGTTTGTTACAAGGAATTATGACGGGAGAATTTAGTACTCTGTTGGTTGAAGATATCAATAGTATTACAACCATTAAAAATGACCAAGCAGCTTTTCTTGAATTGGTTGATAATATTGGCGGAACTGTGGCTGTGATTAAAAAAGGCTCTGTTGAACTAATTTATCCAGTGGATATTGACGTAGATGAAAATGATGGAACATATCTTTTTGATGAAGATGATGGTTGTAATGCTAATAAAGCGTTTCAGGAGATGATTGAAAAAATGTTTGGAGGTATCGAACATGAAAATTGTTAGAGGAGATATTATTATAGTAGATTTCGGACAACATGAGGGGACAAGTTTACAGTCGGGCATACGCCCGGCTGTTGTAGTAAGTAATAACAAAGCAAATTATCATAGTCCGATTATTACGGTTGTGCCACTTAGTTCTAAAGTGAATAAAAAAGCTAGTCTTCCGACTCATATTGAAGTGAATATTTGTGATTGCGTTGGTTTGGAAAGGCAGAGTATTGCACTGGCTGAACAAGTAATAGCGATTGACAAAAATTCAATTTTTAGCAGATCCGGTTTTATAAAGAACCTGGGTGTAATGTCATCAATCACAAATGCTTTACAGATTCAGGTTGGAGTATATGAAAACTTTAATTAATGAAAGACCAGCATATTATATTGTGTATGGAAGTGAAGCGATTGTATATTCGGCGGATAACATAAAAATAGTAGCCTGTCCTACTGAACAGGAAGCAATTGAATATATTAATGATTTAGTGTAGCCGGGCAGATATGTCCGGCTTTTACATATTAAAAAATATGTAGAAGGAGCTGAATAAATGAATGAAGAAGAATATAGAAAGCTGTTGGAAGTGGAGTTTGATGAAGTAAAGTTAGATGATATGCCTGATTTGGCTAAGATTCGGATAGCTCATTTGCTTTCACAGGAGAAAAGATAGGAACAGTATATAAGAAAGGTTGGCAATCCCTATTTGATTCGCATTGGAATTGGGAAGCACATACAAGCGAGTAGATAATGATGTATAGGACATGCCGCATAAAAAATATACTTAAGAAGGTGGTGATTTGCATGCAGGAGTTGAATGGAATGGAAACGGATAAAAAGCAATTATGGGATATTGATAATATTCATATCGATAGACAAAAACCGATTTCAGAAAAGAAGAATAGTTTTGTAGAAGATACAGAAGGTAATACATCGGCACATTTGAATGAAGGATATGTGGTACGTAATTATTTCTCTCAAGAGAAATATACTGCAACGGATGCATTCAAACATTATCTTAGACAAATTGCTGAGTTGAAATACTAGAAAGGGCTCGACAAAATAGAAAAGTTATGATAAATTAAAGGCAGGACTGAAAGCGGATTCCTGGCTTTATCACCTTTTGATGTGGTTTCTTGGTGACGAAATAAAGTTAGGAGTGATGCAAATGAAAATAGAAAAAATGTATAGTACTGCGCTTTATCTGCGTCTATCCAGAGACGACTCAGATATTAATGGTAGTAGTAAGACAGAAAGTAACAGTATAGGTAGTCAAAGGGATTTATTGCGAGCGTATGTCCAGAGCCATGATGACTTGCAGATCTTTGATATTTATATTGACGATGGATATTCAGGAGCAAATTTTGAAAGACCTGAGTTCCAACGTATGATGAAGGATATTGAAAATGGACATGTATCTTGTGTGCTTGTAAAAGATTTATCAAGATTTGGACGTGATTATATAGAAGCCGGGCGGTTTATTCAGAAAACCTTCCCGGCTTTTTCTGTGCGTTTTATTGCAGTAACAGATCATTATGATAGTCTAACGGCAAATCTTACCGATTCCTCCTTGGTTTTGCCGGTAAAGAACTTCGTAAACGATAGTTATTGCCGTGATATTAGCACGAAAGTAAAAGCACATCAGCAGATGAAAAGATTGGAAGGAAAGTGTATTAGTGCGTTTACTGTATATGGCTATATGAAAAATCCAGATAATACGAATCAACTATTAGTGGATGATTATGCAGCGGATGTTGTTAAAAAGATATTTGCGTGGAAAATTGCAGGTATGAGTCTTGGAGCAATCGCTGAAAAGCTAAATAATCTTGGTATATTATCGCCGATGGAGTACAAAAAATCTCTAAGCATGAAGTTCTATTCTGGTTTCGAAGGAGCATCCACTGCAAAATGGGCTGCGGTATCTGTAAAGAGAGTATTGACCAATAGAGTTTATGTCGGAGATATGGTTCAGGGAAAACAGGAAAAAATTAATTATAAAGTGAAGAAAAGAATTGCTAAACCAGAAACGGAATGGATTTGTGTAAGAAATACACATGAGTCGATTATCATGGAGAAGGAGTTTGATACAGTTCAGGAGTTGATGAAATATGATGGTAGATCTTCCGGAGATTCAGATACAGCAAATCTTTTTAGCGGGATTCTTGTTTGTGCAGATTGTAAGGCGCCAATGATCAAGAGGGTGAATGTCTATAAGGGAAAGAAAAAGGTCTTCTATATCTGTCAAACAAAAAACAGGTCATTGGGCTGTAGCAGACATAGCATGGAAGAGGAACTGCTCATACGAATCGTATTCAAAGAAATTAAAACCTGGATTGATTTAATGGTGTCTTATTCCGATGTAATGGATTTATTGAATAAGATGAATGTAAATTATGAGCAGGTAATCGAATATGATGCGCAGATAGGAACGCTTCGTAGGGAATACAATAAGTATTATGCCTTAAAGAGCAGTTTGTTAGGCGATTTGAAGGAAGGTCTAATTGATAAGAATGAATTTGATGAGTTTCACGGCATGTATACAAAAAAGTGCGATGAATTAGAAAAGGTGATCGATAGTCAGAAGAAGCTGGTAAAAAATATGTTTCAAAATGGAATTGCAGCGAAAACGCAACTGGAGAGAATGAAAGAGACCGTCGAATTTCAGGAATTGACTAGAGAGTTGCTTGTAACGATGGTTGAAAAAATCTATGTACATGAAGAAAAACAAATGGATATTGCATTTCGGTTTTCCAATGAGCTAGACAAACTAAGTGTTATGAGCCAACTATACAACCAAAAGCTTACACAGGAGGTGATCTAGATGGCAAGAACAGCAAAAAGGTATCTGGAGCAATCAGTGCAGGCGACGTCAGGTGGTGTTGTTCATTATAACGTGGGTATTTACAGTCGGTTATCGGTGGATCATGATGATAAGAAATCAGAATCAATAGAAAATCAGGTTGAGATAATTAAGCAGTTTATGTGTTTCAATAATAAAAGTGGAAATAAAAAAATGGAATTGGTGATGCATGATACCTATATCGACCGTGGGGTAAGCGGTGCAAGTTTTAAACGAAGTGGATTTGAACGGTTGATGGAGGATGTTCGTAACCATTCAATTAACTGCATCATTGTAAAGGACTTATCAAGGTTTGGAAGGAATTATCTGGAAACAGGTAATTATATCGAGAAAATCCTTCCTTTTCTAGGTGTAAGATTTATAGCGGTAACAGATGGTTTTGATTCTATGTCAGAAAATGCATCGGATGGAAGACTTGCTATGAATATCAAGAACTTGGTGAATGACATGTATGCAAAGGATATTTCTAAGAGAGTTGCAATTGCAAGAAAAATGTCAGCAGAACGAGGTTCCTTTAATGGGAGTATTGCTCCGTATGGGTACGAAGTGGTGAATGAAAATGGAATCAGAAAACTTTGTATTATAAAAGAATGCGCTCAAGTAATACAGCAGATATTTGATAACTATCATAAAGGGAAGTCCTATAATGAAATAATTGAATGGTTATATGAAAACAAAATCCATAGGATCAGTGATTTCAATCAGTATGGATCTGTTCACTGTAAGCATGGAGAAGTGCTACATCAATGGAGCCCAAGTGTAATCAGGAAAATGTTGTGCAACCAAGTATATATAGGCATGCTTGTACAATGTAAAAGCAGTTCTAGGTTATATGAAGGGCAGATGGGAGTAAGAAAAGCAGGAGAAGACGAATGGGTTATAGCTGAGAATTCGCATGAGGCAATCATTGACAAAGAACTGTTTGATAGAATTCAGTGTGCCCTAAATAGCACATTGAAATGCGATATAGACAGTCATGTTGCTAAAGATACAGAAAATATATTTCGAAATCTAATCTATTGTGGAAATTGTGGTAAGCAAATGCATGCGACCGTTTATAAAAGTAGATTGACTGATAAAAGGAATTTTTCTTATCTTTGTAGGGAGGCATACCTAATTGACAAAAGAAAATGTGTCAAGAACTATATTCGTGAGCAGACTGTTGTTGTATATGTATGGGAACAGCTTAAGGCGATGCTTCATGATGAGAAGGTCTGCGTAAAAGACCTGACAGAGATAAACCGTTTAGAAGGTGAAAGAAAGAAGCTGAAATATGCGACCGAAGAAAAGAAGATTACTGAGACATGTGAATCGATGAAAAAACAGGCAGCTACTATTTATATGAAGATGAAGGAAGGAAGTGTTTCCAGAGAAGAATACTTCGTCTTTAAGAAGAATAAAGAGGAGTATGATCGGTTTGCAGACACAAGGTTGGAGGAAATAAAAAAGAAAGTAAGAAAAATCGAAATAAGGGCAGAAAAAGAAAACAAGTTTTTGCGGTCCTTGTTCAAAGTTTGCAATGATCCGAAACTCAATATTCACTTGGTAGAGTCATTGATAGAGAAGGTTCTTATCTATCCGAGTGGTGTTGTTGACATTGTATACAAGATAAGCGGAGGGATAGAAGATGGCAAAAGGTAAAATTGCTGGATATTATCGCCTCTCAATTGAGGACGATAATGGAAAGGTAGAAAGTAATAGTATTACGAATCAGAGGTTGCTGATTAAAAAGTATATTGCTGGAGATCAAGAGTTTGCAGATTACGAATTTTGTGAGTTCTATGATGATGGATTTTCCGGTACTACCATGAATAGACCGGGAATACAGTCTTTGCTCAAAGCAATAAAAAACGATGAAATACAGGTAATTGTTGTAAAGGACATATCAAGATTCTCCCGAGATTATATTGAACTGGGTACTTATATGGAACAGATACTTCCTTTTCTGGGAATTCGATTTATAGCGATTACTGATCGCTACGACAGCAAGGACTATATTGGACGAACGGCGAATATTGATATTGGTTTTAAAAGCCTTTTAGCAGATTTTTATTGCAAAGATATATCCGGTAAAGTCAAAAGTTCCATAGCAGCGAAAAGGAATCAGGGGAAATATGCCACGGGTAGTACACCATTTGGTTATATGAAAAACCCAAAGAATCTAAATGAGCTGGTAATAATCCAGGAGGAAGCTAAGGTAATCCGTCGAATTTTTAACATGTCATTATCCAGAATGAATTTTAATGAGATTTGTAAAGCGTTGAACGATGAGAGTATCCTTACTCCACTTGAGTTTAAGAATCGACGTAAGAAGCTGAAACGAAAAGAGTTAGAGAAGCAACACAAATACTGGCAAGCTGGGACGATAAGAGCAATTCTGATGAATGAAAGTTATATTGGAAGTATGGTATATAACAAGACGGAACAGGAAGCGGTAGGCTCTACCCGGACAGTATTGAAGCCAAGAAGTGAATGGAAGATTTATCAGAATCATCATGAAGCAATTATTGAGGAAGCTTTATTTCGTAAGGTGCAAGGGAATCTTATAAAGAGAAAAGAATCGGAAAAGAGTCCAGTAGAATATCTTCTGAAGAGTAAATTTTATTGTGGATATTGCAAACGTAAGTTAAGAGTTATGAAACTGGCAGGGGAACAATTATTTTTTTACTGCGATAATCATAAGCTTAATAGTCAAAATGCTTGTCTGCCTGATAAGGTAAGTAATGAGTTTGTTGAATTGCTAGTGTTAAATGAGATTAAGAAACAGATGAAGGATTTACTGGAACTTGATGTGATCAAAAGGATTATAATAAAGGAAAGTAAAGCTACCCTTAGTAAGGCTGAACGAAGCCTGGAAGCAGTTGCAAAAGCTATTTCAGAAGTGACGGAAAAGAAGTCACATCTACTTGAAGGTTATCATGAGGGACAGTATGCAAAGGAACAGTATAAGGAAGGCCGCAATTTGTTAGAGGATGATCTTATTGCGTTGAAAGCAACAGGACAGGAATTGGAGGATAGTGTTAGTAATTGTATTACTCAGATCAATGATAAATCAAATGATTATGAGAAGCTTTTAGCATACAATGGTTTTGACAATCTAACAAAAGAGATGGTACATGCCTTTGTCGAGAGAATAGAAATTAGTGCTGAGAAAGTCATTGATATCTACTGGACATTCAATCATCAGGGAAAGAATTGTGAATAAAATGTAGCAACAATGGTACAGCAGCCGTCTAAAAATGAAGCAATCATGTAACACCAGCAGTCAAAAAAGTAGCAACAACGTAACACCAGCCCACGAAAATGTAAGGAAAAGCGGTACAAAAAAAGTTGAAAAAGTTTGTAGCAACTACTTGACACCAGAGGGAATTGTAGAGGGGAATGATCCCTATATGTATGGGGAAAAAGTAAAGGCATATCTAATTAATGGAGCCAGACAACTTCGGATTGAGAGCATCTATCCAAATAGGACATTAGGGTATGGGGCATTGTGCTTGAGGGATAGTTTGCCGGGGTGATTCGAGGAATGAGAATTTTGCTAGGATTGCCGATATAGCTGTTTATATTGCAAAAATATTCCCCTCTACTTATAAGCCGAAAATATGGGGTGGGTGTTCCACTATTTTTGCAATTAGTAATGATATTTACTTAGAATGAATGTTCTATAGTGTAGCCATAATTAATAAATATAGTGTATTTACGGAGGAAAAATTGATCAATCTCAAGAAAATAATCATGAGAAAATGCACTAATATGGTTCCTTGTAGCCACAATTCAAAGACGTTGGGGTATGGGAGTTGTGTCTGGAGGGATAGTATGCGAGGCGAACTTATAATCAAAGCAAGCTAAAATTTAAAGGTAATATGTCAATATCGGGTAAAAGTTGTATGCAGTTTAGTGGATATGAAGTGAACAATTTTAAATTTGAATTAACTCAATTTGATGATGATAACAAAGAATTTAAGATAATGCCAAAATTCAAAAAGACCGTACTAGATTGCGGGGATGATAAATATAAAGTGAAACTTATATTTTCATTAAACGCATCTGATGAAAATCCACTTCCATTTAATATGGAAGCCCTCTGTGGTAGGATAGTTGTCACAGTACCATAAATATTATATGATAGGTTTAACTTATCATTAGGAAGGATGGATTACTATGGCAAGCTACAGCAATGAATTAAAGGATTCGATAGTTACAAGATTGATTACTGGTGAAACCAGTGCATCTGATTTAGCAACTGAGACAGGTATTAGCATTAATACAATATATAGATGGAGGGACAAAGCCAAGAAGAAAGGTATTTCCTCAACAACGAAGTTTAAAACAGCGGATAAATGGAGCACTCAGGATAAGTTTCAAATAGTATTGGAAACTGCAGTTTTAAACGAGATAGAATTATCGGAGTATTGTAGAAAGAAAGGCTTATATCCGCAGCAAGTAAAAGAGTGGAAAAATGCATGTATGCAAGCAAACGGTGGCGTCGCAGAAGAAG
>Ga0123338_10003531_pt1 | contig 13999 bp, 12 predicted proteins | sample grotaG_FD_89793 | JGI IMG/M metagenome (GOLD analysis project Ga0123338, IMG submission 89793) | Glacier valley bacterial and archeal communities from Borup Fiord, Nunavut, Canada, to study Microbial Dark Matter (Phase II) -... | ecosystem: Environmental > Aquatic > Freshwater > Ice > Glacier ... | reverse complement strand
AGTTATTCCTTTTATTCTAAATCCGTCTTACAATGTATTAAGTAGCAGCAACGCCGTCGTACTCATTTACCAAGGAATTTATTAATTCTTTTACAGAAACAATTTTTTCAATTCTATAGGCATTTGCACCAGCAAAAGCAAATCCATGCTTCATTTTTCCCAGTTTTGCATTCATTAATGCTAATGTAATACAATATGGACTTGTTTGGTAATCACAAGTTATAATACAGTGATACGGGCATTTAAAAGGCTTTTTCTTTCCTTCTTCTACATCATTGACAAAATCATTAGCTATAGCTCTTCCTGGCATACCAACTGGGCTTTTTATAATTTTGATATCTTCCTTTTCACAATTCACATATGCATTTTTAAACTCTATAGAAGCATCACATTCTTCTGTTGCTACAAAACGTGTTGCCATCTGCACACCTGAAGCTCCAAGATGAAGAAATCTATATATGTCTTCCCCTGAATATATACCACCTGCAGCAATTACAGGAATTAATTTACCGACCTTCTCTTCAATTTTTTTAACTTCTGCAATTACTTCAGAGACGATTTTCTCCAATTTATAATCAGGATCCGTTATTTGCTCACCTTTAAACCCAAGATGCCCTCCAGCCCTAGGCCCTTCTACAACAAATGCATCTGGAACATATTTATGTTTCTCAAACCACCTTTTTGCAATAATACTAGCTGCTCTAGCAGAAGAAACAATAGGAACAAGCTTTGTATGACTTGACTCTTTTAAAAATGAAGGAAGATTAAGGGGAAGACCTGCTCCAGCAAATATAACATCAATACCTTCTTCTATTGATGTTTTAGCCATATCCGCAAAATTCGACATGGCAACCATTATGTTAACTCCAAGAATTCCTTTAGTGAGTTCACGCGCTTTTTTTATTTCCTTTTTGAGAGCTCTTATATTAGCCTCAAGATAATTTGTTGAAAAATCCGGCTCGGGCATTCCAATTGCTGCTGTAGAAATAACACCGATGCCACCTTCATTAGCGACTGCTGATGCGAGCCCGCTTAAAGAGATTCCAATACCCATTCCACCTTGAATTATTGGCAATTTTACTGTTAAATCGCCTATTGTTAAGCTTTTTCCCTTCCAAGAAACCATAACTATTCTCCTTACTGTTTTTTTATGATTAAATATCATTATAATATTTATTTTCTTAAGCTTCAGTCTTTTTTAAATAATGTTCACACATTTATTTACTGCATAGTAAACTTTGCTGGAGTTAACAGCTTATAATTCTGGATATACTGTTCAAATTATTGTTTCGGTTGATCAGTACTTTCCTTACTAACGTCCATAGTCTTCATTTTTACTTCAAACTTGGATTTTAATTCTTTATTAATTTTAGAAAATATATCTTGTTTATTATTCCTCGTAGTAAATTTACTATTTGAATTTTTCTCCATTGGTTTGCTTGGTCTCATGCAAATACCTCGTATTCATCTTATTCTATTTATAATACATCCGTTTTTACGGTCAACTTCCTAAGTTTACCACATATAATAGTCATAAACAATGATATTAAGGTCTTACCTACCATGATCTCTCAATACCTTCTTCGGTGATTTTTATTGCTCCCTCTTTTAATAGTCTGCCAACTGCCCTTTTAAATGCGGCTTTACTCATGCTAAATTCGGTCTTAATAAGTTCAGGATCACTTTTATCATTGAATGGAAGTTTTCCGCCTTTTAAATTCAGTTTATCCATAATTTTTTGCGAATCGCCATCTATTTCATTATAGGCTTCTTGCCTTAAACTCAATTCTAATTTCCCATCTTCTCTCGCTCTTTTAACTCTTACTTCTACAATTTCGCCTTCAGCATGATTACCATATAATTCTTTATTAGGAATCAGTCCTTGATACTTATTGTCAACAGCTACAAAAGCACCCAAGTCTTTATTGATACTAATAATAATTCCTTTAGTTCTGTCATTTTCCTTATAAGGAGACTCACTGCTTAGAAGATTATATACATTCATAGTTGCGCTTAATCTATCACTTTTGTCTATATACAATGCTACTAAATATTCCCCGTCTTTTTTAATATCACCCACCTGTTCCTTAAAAGGTAAAAACAAATCCTTTTCTAAGCCCCAGTCAAGAAACACACCTATATTAGTTATTTCCACTACTTTTAAAACTGCCATTTCTCCAACTGTCAACAGCGGTTTTCTTATTGTAGAAATCATTCTATCCTCAGAATCCCTATATACAAATACTTCTATTTTATCACCCACTTCAGTTCCTTCCGGCACCTGACTTTTGGGTAGTAAAATATCATCATCATCTTTATCTTTTGGGGAATTGAGGTAGACTCCAATTTGTATTTTCCTAATAACTTCCAATTTTTGAATTTTTCCTAACCTTATCATCTTTATACCTTCTTTTTAATATTTACACTCTATATGTTGCCACGAGACTATATTCATGATTATATCATTAATTAACATGATAGAAAATATTTAACATGAATATATCTAGTTATTAATATAATATACCCTGTTCTCAGAAACTTAAATTTTCAATCACTATTACCTCTTTCTTTTTTTATCTTTTGTAAAAAGAGTCAGCTCTTTCTTTGGCTGTATCTGGATTACTTGAAATGTAATTCTTCATGTCCTTTAAATTAAAAGGTGCATCCATACTCAATAAGATTAGAGATTGTGTTGTTAATTATTAAATTTGGGTAGATATATTTAATAGTAATATGAAAATAAACGAGGTGATTTAAATGTTAAATATTAATGATAAAGCAATTGATTTTACACTACCTGATTCAACCGGGAGCAAAATATCCCTATTTGATTTTAAAGGTAAAAAGGTTGTAGTTTATTTCTATCCAAAGGATAATACTCCTGGATGTACGAAACAAGCCTGCAGCTTCAGAGATGTACATGATGATATTTTAGATACCGGTACTGTGGTTATTGGTATCAGCCCTAATAATGTAGCATCCCATGAAAAATTTAAAAATAAATTTGGGCTTCCTTTTTATTTGCTAAGTGATGTTGACCATAGTGTCGCTGAAGCTTATGGTGCCTGGGGAGAAAAGAAAAATTACGGAAAGACATACATAGGAATTATACGTTCAACCTTCATTGTCAATGAAGATGGAATTATTATAAAGACCTTCCCTAAAGTATCTCCGGAAGGACATGGGGAAGTAGTATTAAAATTTTTACAAGGTTAAGTCAAAAATGACTGTGGCAAAATTCAAATCTTGCCACAGTCATTTTTTATAGTTCTCATTCATTATATAATTCAGTTCTAGCAGCTTTTGGCTTTGAACGTCTATAAAATATTACCTCAATTCCCTCAAAAACTTATTTGCCTCTCTACGCATGCAAAAAACAATAATATTTTTATTTTTATATGTGTTAAGCCTCTCATTATTCCTTTTTCCTGAAGATTTTGGAAAATTCCATATATATTTTGCAAATTTAAAATCGAATTTTTCAGGACATCCTTCTGGCATATCACTTCTTACTTTGCCTAAATTGGTTATAACCCTTTTAATATAGCTCATAAAACATACTAATCTATTAAGCTCAAAATTAATAATTGTATCAGCTTTATTTGATCGCATATCCATAGTTCCACCATAATTACCATCTAATATCCACTTATCACCTGATATAAGAAGTTCCTGCTTCGCTTTCCATTCATCTTTTGGTGTCTCTATCCAACCAGAATTCCAATACACCTTATCTAGGTGGATTAAAGGGATGCCTAATATCTCTGATAGCTGTCTTGAAAATGTACTCTTACCGCTGCCAGGTGAACCTATAACCATTATTTTTTTGCCTAATTCTATATCATTCACTCTTTTTACCTCTAACCTCAACTTTATATTAATACAAGATAGCATATAGAAAAACTTTCCATATGTAATCCATTATACATTATTCCATAAATACGTTCTACATCTTTTCCCTTTATCCTTATTACAATAGTATATGTGGCATTAAAACTTGATGTCCAATTAGCTATAAGCTATAATCAATTTAAGTATGAATTAAAGGTGGTGCTATGATGCAACGGGTTGTATTTCTTGTAGATATGAATGCTTTTTTTATAAGTTGTGAAACGACAAGGAACCCAGCTCTTGCAGGTATTCCCTCCGCTGTCGCAGGTGATCCTAAGAAGAGATCAGGTATAATTCTTGCAGCAAACTATGAGGCAAGAGCATGCGGGGTTAGGACTGCAATGGTGCTCCACGAGGCCCTGAAACTTTGCCCTGGAATGCAGCTGGTACCACCTGATCACAGATTTTATGAGCATAAATCTCTAGAAGTAATGAATTTACTTTCTAACTACACTCCACTTGTTGAACAGAATAGTATCGATGAAGCCTGGTTAGATATGACTGGTACCGAAGGTCTGTTTGGCAGTCCTGCTGAGGTCGCAAAGCAAATAATGAATGAAATAGAAAGCAAGTTAGGGCTTTGGTGTTCCATAGGAATCGCAGAAAACAAATTCCTTGCCAAGATGGCCTCTGAGATGAAAAAACCCTTAGGCATCACGGAGCTTTGGGAGCAAGATATTTCAGTTAAATTATGGCCCCTTCTGGTAAAAGATATGTATGGTATCGGTGGGAAAACTTCCGAGAAGCTTAACTGGATGGGTATTCAGACAATAGGTGATCTTGCAAAGTTTAACAAAAGTCATCTTATCAAATCCCTTGGCAAATACGGGAATGATATTTATTTATTTGCAAATGGTATAGATAATTCCCCCGTTCAGCCTCACAAGTCAGGAGATATGAAGTCAATTGGTCGCTCAACAACGTTAACGGAAAACATTACGGATATTGAAAAAGCTAAGCTTATTATGATGGAGTTGGCTGATGATGTCAGTATGACAGCCAGAAAGCACTGCAAAAAGGGGCGAACCTTGCAAATTACTCTGAAGTATTCGGATTTTCAAGTTGTTACAAGACAAACAACTATTCCTGCTACCCATAGTAGTAAAGAAGTATATAACGCTGCTTGTGGCCTTTTAGAACAAAACTGGAGTACCTTTAGGGCTGTTCGGCTTATTGGTATAAGTCTAACAGGCTTTGATGAAGAATGTTCTGCCGATCAAATATCACTTTTCGACACAGTAGAAGGAAATGTAAAAGTTGAGAAACAAGAACAAATTGACATTGTAATGGATAAAATCCGAAAAAAGCTCGGTTCTGATAAAATAGGCCGCGCTGCTCTATTAAAGCAAAAGAATCAACCTTAAGTTAGGCTCTATATTTTTTGTTGCAACAGTGCTATAATTTTATATGACACTGTCATAACTTTTTACAGTTCCAAATCAATGCTTTTCAAAGACCATATTTAGTTTTCAAAACCAGTATCTATATTTTCACTTAATTCAATTTATTAACTAAATTAAGAAAGGTGATAGAGTTATGAAGATTACCAATGTTGAAAACATTTTCATTGACGGTTTTATGTTTGTAAAAGTTCATACTGACGAAGGAATAACGGGGTTAGGAGAGTCTGGTGCTTGGGCATTCTTAGAAGCATCTGCCGCTGCAGTTGATACATTTAAAAGATACTTAATCGGTCAAGATCCACTCCTAATTGAACATCATTGGCAGTACATGTACCGTTGCTATCATTTTAGAGGAGCTGCGATTATGGGCGCTATCAGCGCAATAGATATAGCGCTCTGGGATATTGCAGGTAAATTCTATGGTGTACCTACATATAAACTTATGGGTGGAAAGTGCAGAGACAAAGCAAGAGTATATTACCATGTTTACGGTAAAACTACTCAAGAGCTTGTTGACGGCTGTATAAATGCAAAACAAATGGGCTTTACAGCTATTGGACACCTTACACCATTTTTAGATACGCCAAGAGGAGATAGTTATCCTTTTGAAACACATTCTGGAAAAATAAGGACAGCAATTGACCGAGTTCGTCAATATAGAGAAGCGGTTGGAGATGATGTGGATTTATGTATTGAAATACATCGTCGCCTAAAACCCCATGAGGCAATTGTTTTAGCAAAAGGCATTGAAGAATTCCATCCTCTTTTCTATGAGGATCCAACTTTGCCAGAGAATTTTGACTCAATGGCCCTTATTGCAGAACATATAGATATTCCAATTGCAACTGGTGAGAGGCTAAATAATTTGCAGGAATTTGCAATGCTATTACAACGCAAGGCAGTGCACTATGTACGTCCTGACGTTTGTATGTGCGGTGGTATAACAAGTGCCAAAAAGATCGCTGCTATGGCTGAGGCTTTTGATGTAGACGTAGTTCCACATAATCCTTTGAGTCCGGTAAGCACAGCTGCTTGCATCCAGATAGCCGCTTGTATCCCGAATTTCGCTATACAGGAATATCCTAAAGGTGAAGGCGAGTCTCCAAGAATTAATATAGTAAAAAGTGCTATTGAACTTAAAAATGGATTTTTGACAATCCCGAATGTCCCAGGTATAGGTGTTGAACTTATTGAAGGAGCAGAAGAAAGATATCCGTATAGGCCAATAAATTTCAAAGCTTGTTTTAATGATGATGGTTCAGTCGCGGATCGTTAGATATTTAATTGAAATTGATAATGTAATATAAATTTTTACAAGGTAGGTATGTGACCACATACCTACCTTGTTTTATTTACCTTTCCCTGTCAGTCTTTAAAATCAAATTTAGCTCCTCCAAGGATGAAATAATTCTCTCCGCCTTCTCTGGTTCTAATCCCCCAACAACTACATCGTTAAATCTATCCTTAATACAAGCTACATCAATGCAGTTTATGCACTTAGTTGATAATGATAATTCAACCATCCTTCTGTTTTCCTTTGGGATTTTTCTTATTATATATCCTCTATTTACAAGTTGATCTACTATCCTTGAAGCTGAACTTTTAGGGAGCTCTATTTTTTCACTAAGTTCATTCAAGGACAAATTTTTATTTTCGTACAACTCAAACATTATCATCATTTCAGGTATAGTAAGTTCAAATTCTTGTGAAATAGATTTCAAACACCCCTGAAGAGATTTAAATAAAGAAATTATTTTTTCAGCACAACCGCCTAAATAACACATAATGGCACTTCCTTTTATAGATGAAATAATTCCTTAGCCTTTATATCTGGATGATGATAACGGCCTCTCTTTAGTGTTACTTTTTTATATTGAATTGATTTTTGCGGACACCACTGCATACAAGCCACACATTGTTCACACTTATGCTGCCATTGTGGTTTACCCTCATTCATTTTTATATTATTGGCAGGACATACCCTTGAGCATATACCACAGCCATTACACTTTTCGTCTGTCCAGAAGTTTTTATCTTTTTCATAAGGCTTAAAGCTACTGTAAAGCAAACCGCTAACAGCCTCCACTATACTCTCGCCTATTCCTCTAAATTCAACTACTTCATTATTATTAATCTTCGTAACAATTTGAGTAATTTGTTCTTCTTCATTCCTAAAGCATTTTTCTTGCTTTTTCTCAGAGTAAGGTGGATACATTACTTGATAATTTCCTGGCATCTTCATTTTAAATGCTGCTGAAAGCTTAATACCCTTATAAGTTAACAGTTTTTCTACTTGAGCAATAGCAACACCCGCTGATGCTCCGAAGGTTACAACCGTAAAAACATAAGCATCCTTAGGAATTTGAACCTTTTCAATAAACTCCTTAACTAAAAGAGGCATCCCAGAAAAATATACTGGGAAAACTATTCCAATTGTGTTTGCTGGTATCTCATTAACCCCTATATTATTTCTACTAATTTGTATAAGTTCTGTGTCTTTTAAATCAGATGCAATATCTTTTGCTACTTTTAAAGAATTACCTGTACCACTAAAATAGTAAATTGTTGTTTTCATAGAAAAAGCACTCCCTCTACTTAATATTATTTCCTAATAGAATAGTTCCATTTGGAACTATTCTATTGTATATATACTATTGTAGATCATTATTGATGTCAAGTTGTTATGTGGGACAATTTTAATTTTATGTACTAATCTTATTCCCGAAATTGTGGAAGAATTAAAAATAAATCAGGAATCTCTCTTTTGTTATATTAATTTGATTATTATTCTATTTTTCATCTGAGAATTTTATTGACACATGTGTAGCATCGCAAAATGGTTTGTTCATTGATTTACCACAGCGACACAGCGCTACTCTGTTTCTCACCTCATAAATATGCCCATCTGCAGACTCAATTGGAATATTTCCTTTAACAAAAATTCCACCACTTACTCCCTTTTGAGGATCCTGAATTATATCAATAGATGGCTCATATTCAGGTTCAATTACTTTTCCTGTTTTATCTCTAGCAACTAATCTCCCTGCTGGGCAATCACTTGCAGCTTTTATGGCTTCTCTTTTACATTCTTCATCATCCGAGTTTTCAGTCAATTCCCAAACACTCCCTTTATCCCTGTGACAGAAACGAGCAAAGGCACACCTATCATCGTCCAAAAGATCAATATCTGGACCCTCAAGTAATTCGGCCCTGTCTTCATACTTGTCTTTTGAAGCAGTCTCTGTGCCAACGAAACCAGTCTTTTCATGGGTGCCATCACAGAATGGTGGTTTTTTTGACTTTCCGCAGCGGCATAACGCATATTCCTCATTCTGTGGAAGGTCACGCCCATCTTTAAATTCATATTTCTTTCCCTTTGATACTATTATTTTCATAGACAAAGGCACATTACCCGTTACAACATATGGTCCATCCTTTAATATTTTTATCTTTGCGTTCTTATTAGTGATTTTCATAAAGACATATCTCTTTTCTATATTTTTGATTTTAGAGTAGTATCTTGCGTTAAAACTTACAAATTCTTGTTTTGATTGTTTAGCAATTTGATAACATCCAAAAGTGTTGGCAGATTTGCATATAATATTTTACTGATTTCCCCATTTGGCTTTACTATATCTGGTATCATCACAGGTTTCATTCCTGCTCTGTATGCTGACAATATTCCCATTATTGAATCCTCCAGCGCTATACACTCATCCGGAGAAACGCCAATAATTTCACTTGCTTTTAAATAAATATCAGGCTCTGGCTTTCCTCTTTCAATCATATCACCACATACAATTTCATCAAAATAATTTGAAATATTAGCTTTTTGAAAGTAATATTTAGCTTTCTCTTTGTCAGTTGAAGTAGCAACTGTCATTTTATAGTGATTAGATTTTAAGAAGTCAAGTAATTCGGTTAAACCCGTTTTTATAGGAATACCATTTTTTTCTATGTAGTCAGTTACATAATCAATTCGTACTCTTCTAATAGCATCATAATCAAAATCATTCCCTAACTGCTCCAGAAAAATATGTCTGGTGTTTTCGGCATTTAATCCCAAAGTTCTGACCACAATATCTTCCGTTATATTATACCCCTTTTGTTTGCCAGCAAAATTCCATGCTTTAATTACAAGTCTTTCTGTATCAAACATTAAGCCGTCCATATCAAAAACTATGCCTCTAATCATTACCTACGCCCTCACATAATCATTTGTTGTTTCTTTATTTATACTACATAACAATGTGCTGTTACAAAATGCATATTAATGCTGGATAATGGATTCTATTCTCGTTATACTACCTCAGAATGACAAAGCTAGTGTCATTCTGAGTAAACATTAAAAAATCTATTTGCTTATAGGTATATTAAATGTTATTTTATCTCAATGTTCTTAGTCATGCTACTTCCAGCCATGCCACCTCCAGGAAGGTCAAAGGATACACTAGCTGAATTTGTAGCTGTGTTTACTCCAACTGTGATATTTGCTGCTTCTGACAGAGGATTTGACACCGAAATGCTTGGAGCATTCCCGTTTTCGTTTATTATCACCATGCAGGGCTTGTCAACGGATATATTTAGGCCATCCCTGATTTCGATTGTAGAAGGAGCATAAAACACTATCTCTGTTACCCCAAGGATTTCATGTCTTACCGCCTGCAAATCGGTAGTATTGGCAATAACCCTAATTGGAGAATGGCTTGCATATTCACTTATGGACTTAACATCTGTTCCGGGAACTACAATATACTGATAGCTTTCATTTACAGGCTTAACTCCATGGTCTAGCCACAAAGTAAAGACATCTTTGGATATGCTTTCCTCAGCATATTGGTCATTAACTGATTTCCAGCTCCCTGTCTGAGGCCCGGCCTTTATGTTTATAGACTGATCTCCGGATAGCACATAACCAACTCCGTCGTGGAGTACCCAGCTTACTGAGTCGAAACCTGCTTCACCCTTCTTAAGTTCATTTCCATCCACAAGTACGCTCCCATTCAGCAGGCATTGGTTCAAGGTAGTACCGACAGGGTTCTCATCAGTTGAAGTTATTCCCGTACCAAGAGCGACAAATTCGTCATCGAAGAAAAACCAGGACTTTTTTGCGGTGGTAGCCATTTTATTTAGGGACATTGTTGCAACGCCAAAGTTGCCATCTGACACCCCTCCAACAAACTTTTCGTCATGGTAAACTCTGCTCTTTATCTCCCAGACATAGTAGGGAGAAGTTACCCCAGGAAGTCTTGCCCAGTCCCATACGGGGTAGATATCGTTATACTCATCCCCCCTCTGAAAGATATATGTAAGACCAAAAGGTAGCCAGAAGCCTTTAAGGTTTTCGTTGTTTATAAGTTCAGTACCTATTGTTCTTGCAGATACCATCTTGACCGAGGTGAAATACTTCACTCTCTGCTGTGTCATGTAGTCGGTACGCCAGAAGAATTTATTACCCGATATACTGTTAGGTGTTCCGATCGCGTTAATATGACTCTTTAGCTCCCCAAACTCCTTTGCTCTTTCTGGATTTGCTGAAGCCAGAATATCACAGGCTGGTAGAAGTCTCCGTGCCTTGTCTGAATTGCCCTTCCTGCTTGGCTCCCTACCTTGTACACTCGGATCCAGACTTTTTCCTCTGACCATCCAGCGATCCCCATCCAGCAAAAGGCCCGAAAGTATATCTATCTTATCCTTTTCAAATGCATAATTTGTTCCTAGCACTACTGAAATCCAATCTGTAGTATCATCGATAAAGCCAAGCCCATAGCCTCCGTTATATAATTGTGTACCATGTTGGTAAAAGCTAAAATCCGGCTGTATGCCTTCACCTGTCGTTATCTTAATTTCACTTTTTATGTAATCTAAGCCTAGCTTCACATCTGCTTCATTATAATTGATCAATCCCCTTTGTATGGTTTCAGTTGCAAACCATACAAGGTTCTGACCTGTGGTCACAGATGATTTTACCTGAGTTGGGTCATATAAGTATTTGGCACCAGTAGAAACCATTTCTTCGGATAGCTCGTTCTGTAGCATGAGTAAAATCGGTCCAAGCTTGTTCTGCTGCCCGATTTGAATTTGCCACCAGTTGTCAGATGTTGGCTTACGCTGGTACCAATATTCAAGACCTTTTTTTATACCGTCTAGCATCTTCTCTGATTTATAATACTTGCTGTCAGGATCTTTATAGGCAATTGCCATGTCAAACACCTTGTTAAGATGTTTGAGCGGTAGCCAGTTAGTCCTTGAAATATCATCGTAGCTAACATCAGTCCATTTCCCTTCGAAATCCTGTGCATTCAAATATTTTTGGGCTGTAGACCACCTGCCGATTTTTATATAATTGTCTATAAGCCTTTGTCTGATAGTTACAAAATCGTTTTGCAATTGATTGACCTCCATATCTTCTTTGTCTAAAAATTTTATCAAGGCAGTTTTCGCTGCCTCATTCCAGGATACCTCAGCCCCAAGAGCCTCACTTACGAATCTCAAGGGGACAAATGTCCTGTCCCCTATCATCCTCGCAGCGGTATCCAATGAAATCTTTCTGCCGCTTACATCAGCTTCTTTGCTTCCTATGCTGAGAGTCACCTTTCTTTCCTGCTTAATTGCGGTGATGGTTTTGGTGCTGTCTTTCCAATCCACCTGTGCATTTAGAGCTTCGAATATAGCACGTAAGGGAACCATTATTCGACCATTTTCTGTAAATGGCTGTGAATCAGTCTGCAGTGGTTTTCCATTCACAATTATGCTGATGTTATCAGCTGCCTTAACTGAAACCGTTAACATTGTTAGTACAATTGTACAGCTTAAAAAGACAGAAAGAATTTTTATTAACATAGCTTTCACTCTCCATATTTAAGAAGAATTCAAATCTGACAGTTTGTTTATATGCTTATTATATCAAATTAATCAGGGTTACATATATATTTGTCATATTCTTGTCCCATTTTTCTCTTTATATTGACAACATTTTAGGTTTACAAAAAAGGAACCCATATAAATGGACTTTTTAATATCCATTCTATAGGTTCCTTTTTACATTGCTCTCGTTTAACCAAAACCAGCCATTCGCTTTCTAGCGTTATTGATATATTCTATTAATGAAAACTACATCTTTTAAATTCCCGCAACTGAAATCTGCTTTCTACTTAGATAGCAGGTTATACAGCACTTGGGCCATCTGGGCTCTATCAAAGGCTTCCGACAGATTAAGCTTTCCATCACTACCATTGATCACCCCTGCTTTAAGAAGCAAAGTAACAGCCTCCTTTGCCCATGGTGCTGTCTGATCCGCATCGCTGAAGTTTGCCAGTGTTTTCCCAGTTGTACCTTTAGGCAGTTTATCAATTGCCTTTAGTGTGTTATACACTAGAGTGAACATCTCCTGCCTTGTAATTGACTTATCAGGTGTAAAATTGTTGTTTCCTGTACCATTGGATATCCCCATTCGTTTGGCTGTTGCCAGATAGTCAGTATAATAGGCGTTTCCTGCATCGGCGAAATTATCCCCTGAGTTTTGGTCAGGCTTTATACTATATGTACGCATCATCATGACCATAAACTGTCCACGGGTAAGCTCATCCTTCGGGCTATAATTACCAACCTCCGTGCCTGATGTTATACCCCTTGCAGCTATAAAGCCCACTGCATCAGCATACCACATATCTTTGGACACATCCTTGAAGGTTACTTTGTTATATCCTACAGCATACTGTGAGAAGTGGTTAGTATCAAAGGTAACCCTTCCAGTTATAGCATTATATAAACTATTGCAGACAAGCTCTAGTTCTCTGTTATCATTAATATAGTAGATAACAATGGCATTGATATCCTCATTCTCTCCTGGAGGATATGGCATTGATACTGATACATTTCCGTCAAACTGTGATATTGTCCTATTACCACTTGTCACACTGAAATCATATACTGGATGCTCGCCCACTTTCTGCCTTAAATCGTCTGAAAGTGCAGATGTATCTATTTTTGATATATTAAATTTTACATCTTCTACTGCTTGAGACATTATTGTAGAGATAGATTTATTGGAAAACGTCATGTTTCCTGCAGGTGTTGAGATAGTCAGAGCTTTAATCCCGCTGTTTACTATTTCCTGTAATGCAGCAACTGGAATTCCCGTTTCAACAGATTTTGCATCTACAGGTGCTTCAACTTTTATTTCAACAACAGAAGTTCCGCTTTGCCCTAGCTTTTCTGATTCCTCCAAGGCCATACTTACGGCACTGCTTATTTGTGAAGTAGTTACGTTTGCTGCAGATTTACCAGAACTGTCTGTCACTGTTCTAAGTATTGTTGTTATCGTTGTGGTATCACCAGCTGTAGCCACTTCTGTTTTAGATGGTTCTACTTGCACAGTAACTGGATGATTGCTATTTGATTTACTGACTACATTTACAACGAAGCTTCTAACCTTTACTGCTGACTCTGACAATGTTATCAGATTATCTACCCTCTCAAACTTGTTCTTTGATAAAATTATTTCATTTTTTTGTGGAAGGGCATAGACTGTTATTGTAGTCATACCTACTTCCTTTCCAAGCAATCTCATATAGCCTTGACTAAAATCCGCAATTTCTACATTGTCTGAAAAATATACAAGTCGTGGAGTTTGTAATGTCTCATCCTTGTAAGTCAAGTATGGCTCTATATCTATCGTGCTGCCACTGTACAGATACATATTT
>Ga0123338_10003530_pt1 | contig 13999 bp, 14 predicted proteins | sample grotaG_FD_89793 | JGI IMG/M metagenome (GOLD analysis project Ga0123338, IMG submission 89793) | Glacier valley bacterial and archeal communities from Borup Fiord, Nunavut, Canada, to study Microbial Dark Matter (Phase II) -... | ecosystem: Environmental > Aquatic > Freshwater > Ice > Glacier ... | reverse complement strand
AGTCGCAGCACCGACAGTTTCATTTCCGCAGCCAGCGCCATGAATTCAGTCAGGCGTGACGGCAGCTGGATGAAGCAGATCCTGCCCGACGGCTTGACCAGATATTTGGCCGCCGCCATAAAATCACCAAGCCCCGCAGTTGTTTCATGGCGGGCCGCGTCCCGCCCTGAGCGGGGGCTGACGCGGCCGCTTCCCGCGGCCCTAAAAGGGGGGTTGGAGACGACCAGGTCAAAGGTAGAGTCTCGATAACAGCTGCGCAGATCAATGACATCGGCACTCTGCAGCGCAATCCTCCCGGCAAGGTCATTATGCCCGATATTCCGTTCGACAAGCGCGGCCATATCCGGATTGTTTTCGACCGCCACAACCGAAGCCGCCCGGTTTATCCGCGCCAGTACCAGCGAAATAATGCCACAGCCGGCTCCCAGATCGACAATGCTCCCCCCAGGCTTCACCTCCCCGCAGAAGCGCGCCAGCAGCAGCGGATCGAGCGAATAGCGATAGCCATGGCGTGGCTGAAACAGCTGCAGATCGAACAGCTTGATATCATCCTGTGTCAGCATCGAAGCCTCACCGTCCAAGCGCCACCCTCTTTCTGCTGAACAGCAGCTCGCGGATCAGCAGACACCCGAACAGCACAAAGGAAGCCAGAGTCAGATACTTGCCGATCCTGAAGGGGAGCGGATCGAAGCGGAATTCGACCGTATGGTCACCGGGGGTAAGAAACACTCCACGCAGGATATGGTTGACCGGGACGATAGCGGCCTGTTTGCCATCAATAGTCGCCGTCCACCCCTTGTAGTACTTTTCGCCGAGAACCAGCAGCGCATTGGCAGGCGGGGCCGCCGTGACGACAATCCGTTCGCTCTCGTAGGTCGGCACGGCAACCGCTGCCTTGGAAAACTGAACGGCCATATTCGGGCCGGCCAGAACCAATGGCGGCAAAGATTCCACGAGGGCCGTCGTCCTTGGATTGAAGGCCGGATCCTGCAAAACGGCCAGACGCTGAGTGGAGTCCTTAATAACTGCCACCGACGGCACCAACCATGCCTTGGGGAGTACAGTCCGGTTTTCGAGAACCACCTGGCCGCCATCTGGCGACTCAAAGACCGGCTGAAATTTATCACCCAGCTGCCCCTTGTCCCGGGCGTATTGGCTACCGGTATAGATATAGTACTTCACGTTCAACATATCCGGCATGGCTGAATTCATGGCAAAGCTGTCCAAAAACGTCTGCCAGCGCTGTTGCTGTACCGGGTTGGACGTAAACATGACCGGGATACCCTTGGATGCATACAGCATCGGGTCACTCCCGTCCAGCGGCAGGGTTCTGTACTGTTTCGAGTCACGCATGATGAATTTCATGGCCGGAGTTTCTGCTGCCAGCGACTTCTCCGGCACCGCAACGGTAAAGATAAACTTGTCGTTTACACGCCAGACATCCGCAACGTAGACGATCACCAGCATGATGGGGAGCAGGAGCGTAAAGCGCTTTACGCGGGGGTTGAAAACAATGACGGCGGCCAGAATGGCGGCAAACGTGGCGGCGACCCCGGTTTCAAAAACGGCATTCCCCCACCGCTGGGCAACAAGGTATGCCCCCTGTTCATAGCGGGTTGGCGCCGCCAGTATTTCATGGAAGGTGCGGGTCCATGTATCCTGCCCTCGCGACAGTACGACCTGCAACAGCAGCAGTACAATAGGCAGCGCGGTAATAGCGGCCAGATAACGTTGAAAGGCCTTTGTGGCACGTGCCTGCGCATCCAGCAGAAGATCCAGACCGCGAGCAGACAACACACCAAGGGCGATTACCGGAATGAACATGATCATCTTCGGAACACGGAAACGGTTGATGCCGGGGAAATAATCAAAAAGAAGGTTGTATAATGGTGTGTACTTGCCCATTGAAAACAGGATGCCGCCGGCGAGGCCGATGACCGCCAGCCAGCTGTATCTGTCACGCCTGAACAGAAGCGGCAACGGCACCAGCAGCCAGGGGAGCAGCCCCATGTAGCTGGCGGTCTGGGTGAACACCATCCTGCCCCAGTAGTAGCTGCCGATATTGGCGGGATTCGGGCCCGCTTCCTGTCGTGAAAAACCGAAGAAACCGGGGATGACAAAGGCCGCGATCTCCTCCGGCGGCAGTGACCAGGACATGGCCTCGTCACGGTCAAGCCCCCCCTTGCCCTGATTTGCGCCGCTCTGTACGCCGCGATTTGTACCTTGCGACCAGTTAGCCAGCGGCAGCAGTGATATTGATACGGTGGTCAGAAAAAAGGCCAGGAGGATCACGTTATAGCCAAGCAGACGCGGCACGGCAAAGCGCTGCTCTCCACGATCGTACATAATAATTCCAGCCGCACGGATGATGCCATACACAGCGACAGAGAGGCAGGTGTAATAGGCGATCTGCCAGTGGGTATTGAAGAACTGGAGAGCGAGCACAAAAGCTGTCGCCATGAACCAGAAGAGCCTTTTGCGCAGGAACCCTTTTTCAAGGCAGAAAAATGCCCACGGCGCGTATGCAATTGTGGCGATCTTCATGACGTGGCCGGCATTTATCAGTGAAGCGTTTTCGGTGCCGAGCGCAAAAACTGAGGCGGCAAAAAAAGCGGCGATGCGGCTGGTACCGATCAGGCGGCAGTAATAGTAAACGCCGGCGGCGCCAAAAAAGAGATGCAGCACGATGAACCAGGCCACCGATGATGGTGCGGGAAAAAAATGGAGGATGAGCGGCAGCTGCAGGAGAAACTGCATGGAGCTCATCCCCCCTTCATTGGTGGCACCGCTGTTGGTGTAGATGTCCCAGGAGGCCTTCAGGTTGAACGAAAACAGTTCCGCCAACGACTTGTCATTGTACCCCTTCATCCACCAATACGCTTCATTGATGATATCCGGGGCGCGGATAATCTTATCGGTAAAGAGAATCGTTGAAAAAAAGAAGATCAGCAGCAGCAGGAGTGCTGCCAGATAGATCAGGTCTTTCTTGCGTTCGGTCATTCAAGCATCTCCGGCAGAACAAATGGATTGGTAAACCTGCTCCAGCTTGGCAGCGCTGTCTGCCCAGCTGAAATGCTGCAGAATATAGTGTCTGCCGGCAGCGCCCAGCTCCCGACAGAGGGGACGATTTTGCAACAACTCTAAACAGTGGGCGGACATGGCCTGTACATCACCCGGCGTGCAGAGCAACAACTGGAGTTCAGGGGCAAGGTATTCGGTTATCTGCCCGACCCGGTCGGCTACCACCGGGATGCCGGAACGGAGCAGCTCTGTCAATTTGGCAGGACATTTGGCCCTATTCACGGGGGTATCGGCAAAGGGGTAGATGGCAAGGTCCCCGGCGGTAAGCAGGTCAGGAAGCAGCTTTGGCTCGGTCCAGCCGGCCATGACGAGCGCCGCCGCGAAACCACCGGCATCTGCCGCCCGCAGCAGTTGTTCTTCCTCTCCCCTCCGTCCCTGCCCGACTACCAGGAAGCGGACCTCGGGCAGACTCTGCCACATGGAGGCGAAGAGCTCATGAAGCCTCTCCTGACCAAATTCAAAAAAACGGGTATAGAGCAGCAGGACAGGCGCTTCCAGCGGAATACCCAGCCTTTGACGCGCCACACTCCCATCACCCTGCGGGAGATCATCAACACAGTTGGGGAGATAGAACGTTTTGGCCGGGTGCATCCCCCCTTCAATCGCCAGTTCGCAGAGCGCCTTGCTGGCAGCGGTTACCGCAACAGACCTGCGCAGCAGCCACTGTTCCTGGAAGACAAATACGCGGCGTTCTGCTTTTGAATACGGCTGCGTTTCATTCATCCCCCCCTTCCCCTCCAGGTCGTCAGTATCAACCACAACGGGAGGGAGCTTGGCTCCGCAACGCTGCAGTAGAATAAGAAGCATCGCCGCCACGCCGCCATAACCCTTCGGCTTGAAGAGATGGATCAGATCCGGCTTTTCCGCCATCGCACCGCGCAACATGCGCCAGGCCATCTGCAGCGTGCCAAACGCCCCCTTTTTGGCAAGTCTGATATTGACGAGGCGGACCCCGCGAACGATCTCCACCAGTCCGGAATCTTCCGGGTTCGTATAGGGTGGAGCGATGACCGTTACCTGATGACCGCGAGCCTGCATTTCCGCCGCAAGCGGCAGCATGCGGGCGATCAGGGTCCCTTTGGGACGGATACCGAATGGCGCCAGAAAGACTATTTTCATCGTCCCCCCGCCATTTTATCGCCGATCAACGCAGGTATGCGCAGCTTTTTCACCATGCGGTAAAGGCGCGAGTCGCGCAGTAGATAATACAACTCCAGCAGGGTTCGTGATTGAAACTTGAAGAGGCCGGGGTGGTTGCGCATCAGCTGCAGGTGCATCTCCACCCGGATGCTGCGGTCCATGGAGCGCACCATCGATTCCGGGGCGACCCGGTAGAAGAAGAGCACCTCCGGAATACGCTGCACCTTGCAGCCAAGCTCAAGCAGCGACAGCCAGAAATCCCAATCCTCCCACCCCCTGTTCATGTTCGGATTATAGCCGGCGGTTTTCTCCCAGGAGCACTTTCTGAAAAGCGAGCAGCAGAAGATCAGGTTGGTCAGGAGCATGCCGCGCGGCGAGTAGTCCGGGATGTCCCACCGCCCCTGTTGCGCGCCGAAACAGTCGGCGAGACAGTAGACGATACCTGTCTCAGGGCTGGCATCCATGATCGCCACCCCCTTTTCCAGATAGTCGGGGGCGACCCTGTCATCGGCATCGAGCGGCAGTATGAACTCGCCGCACGCTTCACGGATGCCGTTATTACGCGCCATGGCAAGTCCCTGGTTTAACGTATGGATAACGCGGGTGCGTGGGCGCTGATAGTTTTCGAGCTTCGCAACGGTCTGCACATCGGTGGAGCCGTCGTTCACGATGATAATCTCAAAGTCACGGAACGTCTGGGCGAGAACCGACTCCACGGCTTCGTCCAGATATTCCCCATGGTTATAGCATGGTATGATGACACTCACCCTAGGCATCGGTGCCCCTGTTGTTGTCGTTGTCATGCCCCGCCAGTATCGACCGGTAGCGGCGGCAAAACCGCTCCCCCTCGAAATTTTCGCGGGCATAGGCATAGGCTCTGCCAGACAGGTTCGCCAGTTCCCCCCTGTCGTGGGCCAGTTTTTCAATTGCAGCGCACATGGCTTCGGCAATCAGACCCTCATCCGGCAAATCCTCTATCAGCCAACCGTTCACACCCGTCTGCAGATGGGTAGCAATGCCGCCAACGTCTGTAGCAAGCGGCACCGCCCCCAGTGCCATCGCCTCCATGATCACCAGCGGGAACCCTTCACGGCTTGAGGTGAGCAGTAGCAAATGTGCACGTTGGTACAATCCTCTCAGCAGCTCCTGGTCAGTCACTTCTCCGGTAAAAGTGCACAGAGGCCGGTCAATTTCCGCCACCCCACCCATCACATCACCAACCATGGTGAGCGTAACAGGAACACCTCTTGCGGCACATAGTGCGGCAACCCGTCCCGCAATATGGACCCGCTTCTCTGCTGAATCGCGCCCCACAAAGAGGATGTTCAGCTTTGCCGATGAAGATTTCTCAGGGCACACCGCTGGAATATCAACCCGGTTCTCAATGAGTTCAATCCGGTTATCAAAAGAGGCATCTACACCGTTGCGGCGATATTGCGTTATCAGATCATCCCTGGTCTGCGGCGTGATGACGACGCGCGTATCAATACGCTGAACCACCGGCAGACTAAAATCCTCCGCACCGCCGCCAAAGGCGTGGAGCAGATCCACAACCCGCACATGCGCTCCAAGGTACGGGAGCATCTTATAGAAAAAGAGCGTATTGCAACCAAAAACAACGGCATGGGGATGCCTGTTGACCACCCCCGCCATGATCCAGGCACTGAGCGGGTAGCTGTATTTCAGGCGCAGGCGCCAGTTAAAAATGCGGGCAGACCGGGCAAACAGGCTCCGAAGTACAGCTGGCCGTGGCGACCATTTACAAAAGAAGACCCAGGGGTGTTCCGGGGCGAAGCAGGCGACGATATCCGCATGCACCCGCTCGGCACCGCCGATGTGGCAAAAGGGGAAGAAGAAAAACAGGCCGGAGCGGTTTCTACCGGGAAGCAGCCACGAGAACAGCCGGGCGGCACCGGGAGCAATGCTATGGAGAATGCCTGTCAAGCGCTTCACGCCGCCACCTTGAGTGAGTAGACAAGAAACTCTGCCGTTTCTCTGCACATCCGTTCTTCTCCAAACAGCTCCTCCGCCCGCTGGCGCATGGCACGACCCAGGGTGGCGCGCAGGGCAGCGTCATCGATCAGTCGCAGCAGAACATCTGCCAAGGCAGCGGCGTCGGCAGACGGGGCGAGATACCCGCAGCCGGCTTCTCCGACAGCCTCCCGCAGACCAGGGATGTCACTACCGGCCACCGGAAGGCCGCTGAACATGGCTTCAAGGACGGCATTCGGGATACCTTCACTAGGTGAACTGTGAACACAAATATCCGAGGCGTTCAACAGACCTGAAATATCAGCGACAGCTCCCAAAAAGCAGACCTGGGCGGAGACACCCAACCGCGCCGCCTGCAGCTTGAGCGCCCCGGCGGTGTCGTCCGGACGCCCGGCCAGCGCCAGCAACGGCGGCGCCTCCCCGTGCCGTTGATCCAGCACTCTGCGCCAGGCATCCAGCAAGGTGGCGTGATCCTTATATCTGCTCAGGTTGGCAACCATTGTAACGAGAACCTGCCCCTCACACAAACCCAGGCTGATCCGCCATTCTGAGCGGCTTTTTAGCGGAGCGGGCAGAGTTATACCATTGCGGATCAATTGCACATCCTGAGTACGTATGCCGAATTTATCGACAAGATAGCGCTTGCCGATATCGGCGTTGGCGATAAAATGACGGATCCGCCCAATGGCGCTGCGGTGCAGCAGAGTCGGCTCCAGCAGCAGTCCGGCATCGGCCTGGTTCCAGACACAAAGCCGCACTCCACATATTCGCCACAACAGGGCAGCGGCAAGATTGGGAACTTTTGTGTACGAAAGCAGGATATCCGGTTTTTCCGCTCTCAGGCGAAGGGCCAGCCGTAGCAGGTGTGGCAGGCGCCGGCGCAGCCCCCAGTGGAGCCGCACCGCCTTCCAGGGAATATGCCATGAGTCGCAGATACCCGCCACCACACCGCGCCCCTCCCCCAGTCCCCAGACAGTGACGCAGGCGCCCTCATGCTCCTTTAGATAGCGGGCAAGGATCAAACCTTGACGCTCCGCCCCCCCCATATCAAGACTGCCAAAGAGGATGAGGACACGTTTGTTATGTAGCGGTGAGGTGTGCATCTCTCAGATTCCCACGGCTTCACACAGGGCCGCCATGCCTGATTTAGTAAGACCTGGAGCAAGTCCTGAGCCAAAGTTGTAGAAGGAGAGAGTCTGCAGACGCAGGCCGGAACGCGAAAGGAGCTGTGTCAGGGTGTGAGGGGTGAAGGTGTAACAGTGGTCGGGATGGATCACTTCAAAACCGTGCATGGCCGCCATAAAGGCATACATGTCATAGGCGTTCGGCACGGTAAGACAGAGTTGGGCACGGTTCAGACGGCAGAGTTCGGCCAGCCTCTCAAGCACCAACCCGGGATTGGAGACGTGTTCCAGCACTTCCGGAAAAAGAATCAGATCAAATCCGGAACGGAGCTGCTCCGGGATGTCGCCTTCGGCAAGATTCCAGGTGACATTGTGATGGTCGTCAGTCAGTGAGCGATAGCGATCAAGAAGCGGCTGGTCAATGTCCACGCCATAGAGTGAAGCGGAAACACCGGCCAGCTGTGCGTGGAGCAGACTACCGTCCTGGATTTTACGCTCGAGAAAAATTGAGTCCAGAAATCCGAAATGGAGTACCCGCTTTCCGGCGGCAAGTTCCAGCAGGAGCGGCTCACGCTCCACCAGGCGCTCGGACAGGTGTCGGAAATCCTGGCGAAGAACAGGGTCTGTCTCCGCGAGCATCCGGCGACAGACGCGATAACCGCGCAGAAAACGTAAGAGAGTTGCTATCATAACGCTCCGGTTGATATTAAAAGTCACCACCAGCGGGGGTAGAGAAGCGCGCGGGTGATCATCCCTGCAGCCGGCCACAATGAACGTGAGCAGAGGCAGGCACCGTGGGCGGCCACCCAATAGGATATGCAGGTGGCAATTGCAGCACCCATCGCACCCCAACGGGGAATGAGCACCAAATTCAGCAGAACGTTTGTGGCCGCACCGGCGCTTGTGCTCCAGAGCAGGGCTTTGCCCCAATCCAGAGCGATGAAGTGGGCATTTCTTATAACCGTAAGATTAGCAAAGACTCCGGCCCAAATCAGGACCGACAGGAGTGGAGCGGCCGGTTGATAGGCGGCGCCAAACAGCAGTTGCACAATCCATGGTGCCAGCAGTGTGGCCGGCAGAGCGATCAAATATCCCAGAAAAACCAGCAGGTTGTATAGCTGTTGGACTTTGGCATTAAAAATATCAGGATCACTGCCTTTAAGTGTCACAATTCTGGGGAATACCGCGGTAACAATTGCAGCTGGTACAAAATACCAGACCTCCGATATGCGTACGGCAGCAGCGTACTGTCCCATTTCCTGTGCTGACACCATAGCTCCCAGCATGACCTGGTCAATTCGCAGGTAGACCATAAATACAATCCCGGACAGCAGCATGGGCACTGCCCCGGTGAACATGGAACGGAAACGGTCCCTGCTGAATTTCCAGAGGGTTAAGCGCTCCCCGCTGAGACGGTAGGCGAGCACCAGTCCGCAGCAGACGATCAGCGCCTCCGCTGCGGTTGCCCACGCTATTGCAACGAGGGACGCACCCATCATGACGCAGGCCATTTTCCCCAGCGAGGACAGAGAAAAGGCGGTCATCCTGACGATGGCGACGCAGCGGGTAGCTATCTGGGACTGGAACCAGAGGTCAATCACCTCTACAGCCTGAAAAAGCAGGGAACTGCTCAGGAGTGAGACCAGCAGCAGGGTTGTGCGGTCATCCGGACGAATCAGCGTCAGCACAACTACTGCAAGCGGTATGGACACCAGGCCGGCGCTGAGGCGTATAACAAATGCTGTACCCAGCACGGCCGGTCTCTCGTCAGGGTAGGTAATCAATTCCCGTACCACCAGCGATTCGAGCCCGAACAGCGCAATGGCAGAAAACATCATGACATACGAACCGGCAAAGCTGAGCAGCCCGTACCCTCCGGGCCCCAGGTAGCGGGCAACCCAGACACCGACAAACAGGCCTACGCCCATCCTGAGTAACCGGTCAGAAAATATCCAGCCGGTGTTTGCAATCATCTTTTGCAGGGTGTAGCGACCTTCTATTCTTTGGCGGAGCACCAACGGAAGCAGTTTCAGCCATCCCTGATTGTTCAAGGACGCCCTTCCTGTAACGACCCCAGATACCACTTGTATGCCCCTGCAATGCCGTCGCGCAGCTCAATGGCATGCCGCCACCCCAGAGCATGAATCCGCGAAGAATCGGCCAGTTTCCTGGGTGTTCCGTCAGGCTTGTCGGCATCAAAAGCCAGTGCACCAGTAAAGCCGACCACATCCTGTACCAGCAGTGCCAGATCGTGAATACTGATCTCCTGGCCGGAGCCGACATTGATCAACGCGGGAGCAAGCGGGTCATTGAGCAGCTCATTGTAGCGGGAGTCGTCGAGGTTCATCAAGAACACGCAGGCAGCGGCAAGATCATCAACCTGAAGAAATTCGCGCAGCGGAGTACCGGTTCCCCAGATTGTTACCGATGAATCGCCACGCAACTTTGCTTCATGAAACTTGCGGATCATGGCAGGCAACACATGCGACTTTTCAAGATCGAAGTTGTCGTTGGGGCCATAGAGGTTATTCGGCATGGCGGACAGATACCGTGTACCGTACTGCTGGTTATAGGAGCGGCACTGACAGATCCCGGCAATCTTGGCGATTGCATAGGCGTCATTAGTCGGTTCCAGAGGGCCGGTCAGCAGGTATTCCTCCTTCATCGGCTGCGGGGCGAATTTGGGATAGATGCAGGTACTGCCAAGGAACAGGAGACGTGTGACACCGGCACTCCATGAGCTGTGTATGACGTTCGTCTGGATCATCAGGTTGTCGTGAATGAATTCGCCCTTGTAGTTGCTGTTGGCGATAATCCCACCCACCCGGGCTGCGGCAAGGAAAACGTACTCCGGGCGGTTCTGGCTAAAAAAAGCTTCAACCGCATTCTGGCTGCAGAGATCCAGCTCACTTCGTGAGCGGAGGAGCAGGTTGTTGTACCCCGCACCCTGAAGGGCTCTCACAATAGCTGAACCGACCATTCCGCGGTGACCTGCAACAAATATTTTAGCATCAGTATGCATCTGCTTTATCGTCCTCTGTTTTTTTTGTAATTTGCCCAATCAAGAGCGCCACGCAGACGCTTACGCCTTGCCTTCAGCGGTGGAATAACGGATAACAGTCACCTTTTCCAGAGTGACCATCCCCCCACCCATCATGGCGTCAATCCTCGGCATGACGGCGTTGATCTTTTCTTGACTGTCAACAGCCTCTACAACCAGCGGCAGGTCGGCAGAGAGGTCCAGTAGTTTCTGCGTGTGACAGACCCGATTGGCTCCGAATCCACAGACACCGCGCAGCACCGTCGCACCGGCAAACCCCTCGCTCCGCAACAGTTCCACCAGAGCTTCATAAAGGGGCTTATGTCCGTGGCGATCTCCCTCGCCGATGAAAATTCGCATCAGTACCTGTTCACCAACCAGTTTTGTCATAACAGTATCCTTACGCCATAGTCCTGACCGTGACAATCCCAAGCCAGGTAAACAACAGACAGATCGCAACACTTGCCATAACATTTACAAAAGCCACCAGGAACCGGCCATCCTCCAGCAGTGAAAAGGTCTCGTAGCTAAAGGTTGAAAAAGTCGTCAGACCGCCAAGGAACCCGATTGTCAACCCGAGCCGAAGAGTATCTGGAATCAACGTACTGCGGAGACCAAGCTCCATAATCAGGCCGATCAGGTACGCACCAATAATATTAACCACAAAGGTACCATAGGGAAAGGCGCGTCCCATGAAGCTGTAGACCCATCCCGACAGGTAATAGCGGGTAAGTCCGCCACCGGCGCAGCAGAGCGCTATTGCCGCGGCTGTCATCATATCAAACACTCCCCGCTCATCATGACTTTAGAGATCCTCTCCGGTAGTAGTCAGTACCAGCTTGCCATGCTTGACCCCTTTGACGCTGATCAACTCATTGGCAATCTGTTTTACCAGCAGAACGGTCCCGCGAATAACCAGCACTTCCAGGCAGTTGTGGGCATCCAGATGAACATGCAGTGTTGAAACGATCTGATCGTGATGGGCATGTTGGTGATCGGTCAGCTTATCGGCAAGATCCCGCACATGGTGATTATAAACCAGCGTCACCGTGCCGACAGCCTCCTGGTCCTCCGCGCCGCAGCGCTCCTCGACCAGTGAAGCGCGAATAAGATCGCGAATCGCCTCGGAACGGTTCATATAGCTCTTTTGTTCGATCAGCTGATCGAAATTCTGCAGCAGCTTTTCATCCAGTGAAATACCAAACCTGACCGTCTGTCCCACGCGCTGCCCCCTTGTCCCTGATCAATCGGTCGCATCCTAGCCGATTTAATCCCAAATGTCACGATCCTGAGTGTGCTATCTTTTCCGTGTAATTATTCTGATAATTGTGTTACAGATCCGACCAGAAGAGAAACCTTCACAGCGACACCACCAAAGGACCGCACACCGTCATGATATCCATCAACGCTGCAGTCATTGACTTGAAGCGGCTTGACCTGCTGGCTGACGGGGATTCACAAATCCACGCTCTCGACTCGCGTGCCAAGGTGCTGGTGACGCTTGTTTTCATTGTTTCAGTCGTTTCATTTGGCAGGTACGAAATTGTCCGTCTGCTCCCGTTCTTTGCCTACCCGGCCGTCATGATTGCGCTCGCCGGTCTGCCGCCCCTCTACATCGCCCGCAAGATTGCGCTTGTCTCCCCGTTTATCCTAATGGTGGGACTGTTCAATCCGCTTTTTGACCGCGACGTTCTTTATCAGATCTGCCAAGTGCAAATATCCGGCGGCTGGATATCACTGTTCTCACTACTTGTCCGCTCGCTGCTCACCGTCAGTGCGGCATTCATTCTCGTCGGCACAACCGGCTTCACGGCGGTCTGCCAGGCGCTCCAACGTCTGGGAACCCCGCAGGTTTTCACCGTACAGCTGCTCTTCCTGCATCGTTATATACTGGTACTCGCCGATGAAACCGGCAGGGCTTCCCGGGCCCGCGAGCTCCGTTCGTGCGGCAAAAAAGGGCTCGGCGTCGCCAGCTTCGGCTCACTGACAGGGCACCTGCTGCTGCGCACCTGGCTGCAGGCGGAACGCATTCATACCGCCATGCTGGCACGCGGCTTCACAGGCAAGTTCCACGTGCCCCGTCAATCACGCTTCTCGGCCGACGATATCCTGTTTGTACTCGGGTGGTCACTGCTGTTTATTTCACTGCGTGCTGCTGATATATCTGACATCATTGGAGCGTTGTTTTCATGAGCCATCATATCGTCGAGGCCAGGAATCTGCAGCACGTATATCCGGATGGCACGATCGCCATCAAGGATGTTTCTTTTCGCATCACCCATGGTGAATCGGTCGCGATCATCGGCGCCAACGGGGCGGGTAAATCGACCCTCCTGCAGCACCTTAACGGCTGCCTTTATCCAACATCAGGTCAAATCCGCATCGGAGACACACTGCTCACAAAGAGCACTCTGCCGGACATTCGTCGCACCGTGGGCATGGTTTTCCAGTACCCTGACGACCAGCTCTTCATGCCGACAGTCTTTGAGGATGTGGCCTTTGGCCCGCTGAACCAGGGACTCTCCGGCAGTGACCTGGAGCGACGTGTAACTGAAGCCCTCGTACAGGTCGGTGCCGACCACCTGCGGACCAAGCCCCCGTATCACCTTTCCGGCGGCGAAAAGAAACGGGTGGCTATTGCCACCGTGCTGGCAATGTCACCGGACATCCTGGTCATGGATGAACCGACCAGTGGACTTGACCCTTTCGCGCGGCGTCAGCTCATGTCTCTGTTAGTGGAATTCAAGCACACAAAAATCTTCACCAGCCATGATCTTGACATGGTTCTTGATCTCTGCCACCGAACGATCATCCTGCACGACGGGATGATAATGGCCGACGGGCCAACCGGTGAAATATTTAGAAATGATGCACTTCTTGCTGCATGCAGACTTGAGAAACCACTTTCCATGCAGGGATGTCCGCTCTGCAACACAGATTACGCAACAAAACCCGGCAATTAGCATATTGCAGGGTTTTGTAATATAATGAACTCTTATCGGGCTACGTATGCTGCGGTGCTGTATAGCAGACTATTACAGCGGCGACACTGTGTGACACTTATTAATGTTTTTTCTCGCCAGGGCCGAAAAAAGAGATAATCGCTTCATCAAGATTTACGACCTTGTCGTTTCCCTCAGATAGCACGCTCTTTTTCTCCTCGGCAGCAGGTTTATTCTTTTCCGCCTGCGGCGGCAATTCAAACAGCAGCGAAATGCCCCCCTTTGACCCGGACGCTGAGGAAGACGTCGCCGAAAAGAGATCGGCGATCGGATCCGCTTCGGGCTCCGGAGCGCAGATTTCATAATTTTCAATCAGCTGGGCATTAAATGAAAAAGCCTTCTCGTCAAATTCGCCAGTTTTCAACCGGCGCATCATATCCTTGTGCTGCTCTTTCATCAACTCTTCGACAACGACTTCCAGGTTATCCATCTTCAAAATATCTGAATAGCCGGTTTTTTTTGAGCTTATAATCACGCCGCCACGGTACAGCAGCGTGATTATATGAGGGTTGGCCACCCCACTATCCTCGGTCTGGACGTGAAAAACTTCACCTTTGTATGTAAGATTGTGGTTAAATCCGAGAACCATTTCGATACCTTTTTAAGATGTTACGTTCGTT
>Ga0123338_10003525_pt1 | contig 14009 bp, 12 predicted proteins | sample grotaG_FD_89793 | JGI IMG/M metagenome (GOLD analysis project Ga0123338, IMG submission 89793) | Glacier valley bacterial and archeal communities from Borup Fiord, Nunavut, Canada, to study Microbial Dark Matter (Phase II) -... | ecosystem: Environmental > Aquatic > Freshwater > Ice > Glacier ... | reverse complement strand
TTTCGACGGCGGCTGGTGCCGAAGATGCGCTGCCGCCCGAGATCGTCGTCACGGCCCTGCCCATTGCCAAGGGCGACGCCGCGTATGACATCGTGCTGCTCGGCCATGACCAGCTGACCGGCAGCGCCTCGAACCGCATCGAGGACGTGCTTCGCGACGTGGCCGGCTTCCAGCAATTCCGCCGAACCGACAGCCGTACTGCCAATCCCACCAGCCAGGGCGCCACGTTGCGGGCATTGGGCGGCAACGCCTCCTCGCGCGCGCTGGTAACGCTCGACGGCGCGCCGCTTGCCGACCCGTTTGCAGGGTATATCCCGTGGTTCGCAGTAGCCCCCGAACGGCTCGGCAATGTCCGCGTGACGCGCGCCGCGGGCGCCGGCGCGTTCGGTAGCGGCGCGCTCGCGGGCACGATCGAGTTGAATACAGCCGACCCCGCGACGCTGCCGGGGCTGCGGGCAGAGCTTGACTACAGCAGCCGCAACTCGTTCACCGCAAGCGCGGTCGGCAGCGCCAAGCTCGGCGGCGGAACTGTCGCTTTGTTCGGCCGCTACGACCGCGGCGACGGCTATGTCATCATCCCGGACAATCAGCGCGGCCCCGCCGACATTCCGGCGCGCTACCGCCAGGGCAGTCTCGGCTTCAACGCGCAGGTTCCGGTTGGCGAGGATGTAAACCTGCTCGTCGATGCGCTCGGCTTCGACGATTTCCGCGTGCGCGGCATCGGCGGCAATAGCAGCACGGTCAAGGGCGTCGATAGCAGCGTGCGCCTGCTTGGGACCGGGCGCTGGCAGTGGCAGGCGCTCGGCTATGTGCAGGCGCAGACATTCGCCAACACCGTCGTCGCGCTCGATGCGGCCCGCGCGGTCGCAACGCCGTCGCTCGATCAATATAACACCCCAGCTACCGGCCTCGGCGGCAAGCTGGAGTTGCGTCCGCCGGTCGGCGAGCATCTTGAACTCCGCCTCGGCATCGACCTGCGCGACGACAGCGGCCAGACCGAGGAGCGGTCGCGTTTCCAGCTCGGGCGTTATACGCGGCTGCGCACCTGCGGCGGGCACAACCAGGTCGCGGGCGGTTATGCCGAGGTATCGGCGACGCCGATCGGGTCGCTGACACTGACGGCGGGCGGGCGCATCGACCATTGGCGGATTGCCGGCGGCTTCCTGCATGAGGTCGACGCGCAGACCTTTGCGACAACGATCGACGAACGCCCGGCGGACCGCAGCGGATGGGAACCGACAGGTCGCGGCGGCATCGCCTTTGATGCGGCGCCCGGCCTTAAACTGCGCGGTGCTGCCTATCTTGGCTACCGGCTGCCGACGCTGAACGAGCTGTACCGGCCGTTCCGCGTCGGCGCGGACGCGACCGCCAGCAACAATGCGCTTGGGCTGGAGCGCCTGAAGGGCGTCGAAATCAGCGCCGATTTTCATGTTGCCAGGGCGGTGCGCCTTAGCGTTACCGCGTTCGTCAACCGCCTTGAAGGCGCGATTGGCAATGTGACGGCCGGTGTCGGGCCGGGCACTTTCCCCGAGGTCGGTTTCGTCGCCGCTGGTGGCACATACCGGGTCCGCCGCAACCTTGACGCGATCGTCGCGCGCGGCGTTGAGGCAGAAGCGCATGTCATTGAAGGCGCTTGGCGTTTCGATGCGTCTTATGCCTATACGCACGCCCGCGTCCGCGCTTCCGGATTGGCTGCGGCGCTGAATGGTTTGTCGCCGGCGCTAACCCCCGCGCATCAGGCGAGCGCGACACTCGGCTGGGTGCCATGGCCGGACGCGCTGCTGGCATTGACGGGGCGCTATTCGGGGGATCAGAACGAGGACGACCTTGGCGTCCGGCACCTCGCCGATGCCACAACGCTCGACGCGATTGCCGAAGTGCCGGTGGCGCACGGCGTTACGGTGGTGCTGCGCGGCGAGAATTTGACCGACACGCTGATCCAGTCCGGCATCTCCACCAATGGCATCATCGACCGAAGCACGCCGCGAACGCTGACGATCGGCTTACGCTTCGTCCGGTAACCGCAGGCTCTGAGACTAAAGTCGGGTTTCGCGGCGGCACTATTACGCCTAGCCCTTATTCTATGGTGCCATCTGCCGTCGATCCGCTCGCCAGCCCGATCTGGGATTTTCTGCGCCCGCAGTTGTTCGCCGATGCGCCCATCCAATTTGATCCGCGCCTGACGGTGTTGATGCCGGGCATGGCCGAGAATCAGCATGTCTATCCTGTGGCCGTCGATGCGCGTGGCCTGGGTGCGATTGACCAGATCAAAATTTGGTCCGATCTTAGTCCGGCGCAGGTGGCGTTGACGTATACGGTCAGCACCGGCGCCCCGTTTGTCGGAACGCGGATCAAGCTCGATCAACGAACGCCGGTGCGCGGCGCGGCACGGCTAAAGGCAACCGGCATCTGGCTGATCGGCGGCCAATGGGTGAGCGCTGCTGGGGGCGGCTGCTCGAAAGCGCCCGTCAGCCGGGTCGACGGCAATTGGGCAAAGACCATCGGCGAGATCCGCGGCCAAGCACGTCGCGAAGGCGATTCTATCCGGCTAAGGTTGGCCTATAAGCATCCGATGGACACGGGATTTGTCGACAACATCCCTGCTTTTTACATCGAGACGCTGACGGTGCGTGGACCCGGCGGCGTCGTGCTTGCCAAGCTGGATACACTGCAGTCGGTGAGCGAGGACCCCGGCTTTACCTTGCTGGTCCGGGCGGGCGCGGAGGTCAGCGTCCTGCACACCGAAGCCCGCGACACGAACGGTAATGTCTATGCCGCCCGTGTTCCGATTGCCGCAAAACCACGAAGGCCTACAACCGGACTTTCCTCAAGCTGCTGTCAGAAATGATTGCAGAGGGCAGCGCGGAACCCGATCTGCTGCGCAGCAAATTTCTCGCGCTTTCGGGTGACAGCCAGTCTTGGCCGCGCGACGATGCATTTGCCGAGGCATGGGGCCACCGACAGCTGTATCAAGGCGTGAACACCCGCAAGGTCCGCGCTATTCTCGAGGGACCTGAAGTCGCTATGCGGTCGTTCGAGCAGGAGTTCCTGCCCGAGCTCGAGCCCCTGTCCGTCGAACATGTGCTACCTCAGGGATGGATCGCTGCGGACTATCCCTTGCCCGAAGATTCGAGCGAAGCCCGGGCCACGCGCTCACGACTGCTGCACAGTATCGGCAACCTTACGTTGGTGACGCCGAGATATAACAGCAAGCTGAGCAACAAGGCGTTCAGCATCAAGCGGCCCGAAATCGCGTTAAACAGCAGTTTGGTGCCTAAGAGTTATTTCCAGAATTTGTCGGATCCTTTGGTGTGGAACGAGGTAGCCATTTTGGAACGCGCGCCCCGCGCTGCTGCCCAGCGCCTTGGCGCAATGGCCGTGTCCATCGGCGCCGGCTTAGCAGTCGACAGCTAGGAGGCGCGTTCGAGCATCAATCAGATAACGAGCATATCCGCGCGGACACTATGGAATTTCAGGACATCAAAGGCAATCCAAGCCAGCTTCACGCATTTGTGGCGCGGGGACCGGACAAGGGCACGGTGCTCTATCCCCATATTTGCCCGAACGGTGAATACGTGGTCGCGACAACCAAATACAGAAAGGACCAGCAAAGCGTCGCAGATGCCGCTGATCTCCTGCCGCTCGTGGAGCAGGGCTTGAAGCTGCGTATGTCCAACCCAGCGGCAGGGGTCACCGGCCCGCGCCTGATCGAACCCGGCGCAATTTATCGGCTGGTGAATCTCAATGTCTGAGATGTCACTGAGGCCATCGAAATGGCGTGGCCGGCCGGTGCAATACCGAAGCGGCACCTGGCGCGAGGTGCAGGCGATGATGCCTACCTTTGCGATGGAGCCCTTTGCGGTCGGCAAGAACTATCCGGAGAACCCGCATTTGCGATCAATTGTCCGGCAACCGATGCACGATCATGAATTGCCGATCCCGGTTGGGGTCGTGTCACCGGCCTACGCGCTGGTGCAGCACCACGAGCTTGGATGCCTTATCGTTGAAAGTCTGCAACGGCTCGACCTATTCTATGATCGGTTGCGCTGCGAAGTCGGCATGACCCAGCTCGGCGAATGGATGACGCTGCGCTTCTACATGGGGGACGATTACAGCCTGACTCCGCCGGACGGCCACCCGCTCGACCTCCGGATTGAGACGGTCAATTCCGTTGACGGATCAGGCAAGCTGATCTTGCTCATGAGCTGGTTCCGGCTGATCTGCGAACGGTTTGGTTGTGCGCGACACGCTGACTCAACTCGCCGACGTCCATCGCTCACGACGTGCAGCAGACGGCCGCGTCAAGTGTAAAACCAAGAAGCGCCGATCGACCGCTTTAACGACGTCGCTGCCGTCCAGATCAGCTGGATTGATGTCCACTTATGCTGATGCAACACTCGAAAGCGGCCAGTCCACTTCCCACCTTATATTGCCGAGCGGCGCGAATGCGCTGTCGCTCGACCAGCACGTGTATGCTCTCGATGAAAATCGAGGGTCGCTGTGCCGAGCTTGATGATCTTAAACTGGCCTGCGCCGATGTACTCGTAGAGTTTGGACCGTCCGATCCCTAGCATCGTGGTCGCGTCAGCAATGCGGACTGTGAGCCGTGGCGGCGGCAGGTGGCCGTAGAGTATGTCAGTCTTTTCTGTTTGCGTCATTGTGTGACGGGCAAGCCCGTGAGCGTCGCGATTTCCGTCGCCATAAAATGACGCGTCGGTAATCAATAAATTTACCATGTTTTATCAATAGATTGCCAAGCTGGAATCTGATGTCAGGGGGCTGACTCGATGATGATATGCTGGCCGTTCGTCCACAGTTTTGGGCGTCGGAAAAACTGTAGCACGGGCGCGGGGGGCGATTCGACTCGCTAGCAATCGGCGCGTTTGAATGACTGGTGCCGCCCGCCGAACCGTTCACGACGAAATCGGGTTGTCACCTTCTCAGGCCGATTTCGCAGACGTTGACCCTCCCGTCGCGGACCGTGTTGCACGACTAACTGACGTGCAATGCCGATGCCTCGAACTTGTGCTGGAACACAAGTCATCGAAGGAAATCGCGCAGCTGCTGGCGATGACCCAACAAAGCATCGACTGGCATATGAAGGCTGCGATGCAAAAGCTGAAGGCCGACAACCGGATCGCTGCTGCGCTGATCCTTCGCGCCTATGGCACCTCTGAAACACGCCAACGATTGGCGCGCCAATCGCCGGAGCTTGTGCCCGTGACGGCCAGAGCGGATGTGGAAAGCCCCTCGAACAGACGGAGCAGCCACGGTGCATCCACCACCCCACTATACGATAGCGAAGCGACGACTGGCGTTTGGCTTGCGACGGAAATACGGCCCGATCACGCGGTCCATGGCGGCAACGTGCTCGGTAGTGGCGTATCCTGGGGGGCGCTCAACACACTCCGCATCCGGCAACGGCTGATCCTGATCGTCCTAATTGGCGGCTTCTCAGCCTTGGCCTTTGGAGCCATCGTCGCATCGCTTGCGGCGCTTCAAACTCTATTTTGATCGACAGAGTGATTCTGGCTTTCACCCTTTTTGCCGCCCTAGCACGGCCCAATGGAGTTCGACATGATGAACAATCGTCGGAACAACGCGGTGAAGATCGCGACCAAGCTTTTCTCCGTCGAGGATGCAATCGGCGCCGCGATCACGACGAGCACCGAGCTCGCCGCGCTAATGCTGAGCGTTCGCCAGGATTCGCGTCTGTCGGCGGTTTTCGCGCGGGATGCGCTGGAAGCGGTGCTCGAGACATGCAGCGCGCTCGGCCAGGCAAGGAGCAGAATTGTGGCTGGTCACAAAGCGCTGTCGGTGGCGCAGGGAGAGATCGCCAAGAACCGCACCGACGCGGCGCAACGGGCGCGCATTCTCGACCTGCTCTAGTTGTGAGGTGTGTAATGGGTCCTGAGCCTAGCTCCGAGCCGCACACTCATGCTGCAACGCACCATAGTAAATATGTCACGATGATAAAAAACCTTGGACCGGTCGGGTGTCGCAGGGGCGTGCGCATATTTACAAGGCACACGATTGCAGCCAGAAAATATGGTCTGGCGCATTCTTAGTGAAATTTTAAGTCGCTCAGCATTTTTAGGGGGATATGATATTATGCCGAATATGTTTAAGGCGGCGATGCGTGGTAGCTTGCTCACCACCGCAGCGTCAGCAGCGTTGATCGCAGGTTCGGGGACCGCGCAGGCGCAGGCAGTGACCACGGCGAGTGCCGCCACCAATGCCGAGGACATCATCGTGCTCGGCACGCGGCGTACCGATCGCACCCTGACGACGTCGGCGTCGCCGGTCGATGTCATCAGCGCATCCGAGCTGAAGACGCAGCCGACCGCGAACATGCTCGATTCGCTCAAGAACATCATTCCGTCGTTCTTCGTCGGCCAGAACACGATTTCGGACGCGTCGAGCTTTGTGCGCGCGCCGTCGCTGCGCGGGCTGCCCGCCGATGAAATCCTCGTTCAGCTCGACGGCAAGCGCTACAACCGCTCGGCACTGGTGCAGGTGTATACCGGCGGCGACACTGGCCTGTCGTTCGGCTCGCAGGGGTCCGATATTTCAGCGATCCCGTCGATCGCGATCAAAAGCCTGCAGGTGCTGCGCGAAGGCGCCACCGCGCAATATGGCTCGGATGCCATTGCCGGCGTGCTCAACTATGGGCTGCGCGACAACAAGACAGGCTTCGAGGCGATCGCGCGCTACGGCCAATATTATGACCATGGCGACGGTGCCAGCAAGCAGATCTCGGCAAATCTCGGCCTCGCGCTCGGCGACCGCGGGTTCGTCAACCTCAGCGGCGAATATGACGATGACGGCCAGACCAGCCGCGGCGCGACGCGTCCGATCGCGCTGATCTTCGCCGCGCAGAACCCGACGCTCGCGTCGAAGCTGCCGAATTATCCGGGACCGGTTCAGATCTGGGGCTCGTCGCCGTCGCACGGCTATAAGGCCGTCATCAACGCGGCGTATGAAGTCACTGACAGCAGCAAGCTGTATTTCTTCGGCAACGCCGCGCAGTCGAAGGCCAATGAAAGCTTCAACTACCGCTCGCCGATCAGCGGCTCGGCGGTCGACGTCGATGGTATCTCGCACACTCTGGGTGCCAACGGCGCGCTGTCGCGGGTATTCTACCTGACACCGTGCCCGGCGGGCAACGCGACCTGCCCGTCGACCGGGTTCGTCTCGAATGGCAGCACGTTCAGCCTGAAATCGATTTATCCGGCGGGCTTTACGCCGCGCTTCCTCGGCACCACCGAGGAGCTTTACGGTGCTGTCGGTTACAAGGGCAAGACCGAGGGCGGGTTCAGCTATGACGTGTCGGTCAATACCAGCCGAAACTCGCTCGCGCTGTCGATGACCAATTCGGTCAGCCCGACCTATGGCTCGGCATCGCAGACCGCGTTCCAGTTCGGCAAGCTGATCCAGAAGGAAACCGACGCCAACATCGACCTCAGCCAGCCGGTCGACATCGGCCTCGCCAGCCCGCTGACGATTTCGGCCGGCGCCGAATATCGCCACGAAAGCTACACCCAGACCAAGGGCGACCTGCAGTCCTATGGTGCCGGGCCGTTCGTCGCGTCGCAAAACCTGTTCTTCAACAATGGTGACGGCAGCTATACGCCTGCCGGGTCCAGCGGCGGGTCGTCGCCGGGCGCGAGCGGCTATGGCGGTACCGATCCGCTTGCGGCTGGCACGTTCACCCAGTCGAGCTACGGCATCTACGGCGACCTCGAGACCGACATCACCAGCGCGCTCAGCGTCGGCGTCGCGGGCCGCTACGAGCATTACAACACCTTCGGCGGCGCATTCGTTTACAAGGCGAATGCGATCTACAAATTCTCCGACGCCTTCTCGATCCGCGGCACCGTCGGCACCGGCTTCCATGCGCCGTCGCCGGGCCAGTCGAACGACGAGATCCTGACGACCAACTTCATCAACGGCAATCAGGTCCAGACCGGCACCTATCCGACGTCGAGCGCCATCGCCCAATATTATGGTGCGTCGGTGCTCAAGCCGGAGAAGTCGCAGAACTTCGGCGTCGGCTTCATTGCCAAGCCGGTAAGCAGCGTGACGCTGACGGTCGATGCCTATAGCATCAAGGTCACCAACCGCATCGGTATCTCGAAGAACTTTACCGTGACTGCCTTGGACATCGCCAAGCAGCCTGCATTGCTGTCGGTCGGCGTCGATGGCGCCGTGACCTACTTCACCAACGGTTTCGATACTGTCACACAGGGCATCGATCTCGTTGCGACATGGCGTACCGCACTGGTCGATCCGGGCGACCTCAACATCACGCTTGCGTACAATTACAACAAAAGTCGCGTGACGAAATTTGATCCGACCGTCATCAGCGATGCGCAGCGCATCGACGTGTCACATCTCGCGCCGAACCACCGTGCCACCCTGTCGGCGGCATGGTCACACGGGCCGTTCACGGTCAATGCCCGCGAAAATTTCTACGGGTCGTGGGTCGATGCGGTCGACTATCCGGGTCCGATCACCACGGCCTTTAAGGCGGGTGATCCGTATCAGTCGCAGCAGTTCAAATCGAAGTTCACCACCGATCTCGATGTCGGCTATGACGTGACCAAATATCTGACGCTGTCGGTCGGCGGGTCCAACCTGTTCAACGCCAAGCCCACGCTGATCAAGCACGTGGAGGGCGTCAACAACATCTATCAGTCGACCCGCAGCCTGGCCGACGGCCAGGTCTATCCGCGTAGCGGCGGTCCGTTCGGCATCAATGGCGGGCTGTGGTACGTCCGCGCCCGCGTCAACTTCTAAGGCCGGACTCAATGGCAGCGTGGTTGCGGGGGCTGGCCTCCGCAACCACGCCTGCTATCGTTCGCACATGCACCTGACCCACGACCTCGCGCAGCCCGCCGCCGATCGCATCGGCTTCGACCAGTTCCTCGCCGTCGATATCCGCATCGGGCGCGTGCTGTCGGCCGCCCCGCTCGCAGGCGCTCGCCACCCCGCGTTCCGGCTGTCGATCGACTTTGGGCCTGTGATCGGGGTGCGCACCTCGTCGGCGCAGCTATGCGACAATTACACGCCCGAAACGCTGATCGGCCGGACGCTCGCCGCCGTGGTCAATTTCCCACCGCGCCAGGTCGGCAAGTGCATGTCCGAAGTGCTGACGCTGGGATTTCCCGACGAGAATGGCGCGGTGGTGCTGTTTTCGCCCGATCAGGACGTGCCGCTCGGCGCGCGCTTATTCTAATGCCAGCCGCAGGAACACCGCATCATCGAGCGGCGTCGCATAATATGCCGCGATGCGCACGAACCCGGCGCGTTCGTACAGTCGCAGCGCCGCCGTCATGCCGGGCAGCGTGTCGAGCAGCATCGCGCGATAGCCGCGCTCACGAGCGGCCGCAATAACCGCCGCCACCAGCGCCGCGCCGACCCCGCGCCCGCGCCCCGCGGCGGCGACGTACAGCCGCTTCATCTCGCAGTCGCCGGCTGTCCCCAAAGGCCGCAGCGCCACGCACCCGAGCGGCGCGCCACCGTCATGCGCCAGCAGCAGCGCGCCCTGCGGTTCGGCATATTTTCCCGGCAGCTGCGCCAGTTCGCCAGCAAAATCCTGAAACCCCAGATCGACTCCGATCGCCGCGACATAGTCGATGAACAACTGCCGGATCGTCGCCATCTCGCCCGCCGAACGCACCGGGCTGATGTCGAACGCCCCGTTCAACGCTCGCCAACGCCGTGTAGCGGACCCGCCGCAAAGCCGGCGCGGTCGATGACGAACACCACATGGCGGACGATGTCCGGACCCAACTGCACATCGAGACTGCGGTCGCTGAGCACGCCGCCGATTTTCTCCATCGCGCGGCGCGACCGGATATTGCCCTCGCCGACGATAAAAATTACGCGCTCGACCGCCCCCAGCGCATGGCGCAGCATCATCGCCTTGACCGCCGCATTGGCGCTGCCGCCCCAATAGCTGCGCGCGAGAAAACTCCAGCCGATTTCGACTTCGCCCGCCTCGACGCGGGTGAAGTCATAGCGCGACGACCCGATCATTGCGCCGGTCAGCGGATCGAAGACTACCAGCGCGCCGCCGCTCGCCAGCGCATCGTCGAAAAAGCGCCTGAACACCGGCGCCTGCCAGCGGTCCGACGCTGGATGCCCGGCCCAGATTGCCGGGTCGGCGGCGACTGCAAACAGCGCATCTAAGTCGTCGGCGCACAATGGCCGCAGGTCGAACCGGCCGTGCAACCGCGGCTGGCGGTCCAATAGTGTCGAAATGCCCATCGATCCCCCCGATGTCGCGGTGCTGGCGACGCGCTGTGTATTCGACGCCGGGGGGCGCAAGTCAATTTGCTGCGAACGCTGCGGCTGCGACGGTCAATATGCGCGCCCGTGCGCCATGCAGCGGCTGCAGGTCGTAAATGTTTGCTGTAGCCGAATGCCGGCATAGACACCATGTCGGTCACCGACCTTCTCGTCGGCAAAACTGACCATCAGCAGCGACTGCGTAGGGAAATTATAGCCAACCGTACCGGTATAAAGCTCGTCCTTACGCAACGGGGCCACCGGGTCGCGGGTCCAGCGTTGCGTCGTCGTCACGTCGAACTGCCAGCGTCCGCGCAGCAGCTCGGTCGAACCGCTGAGATAAGTGCGCGACGCATGGCCAACACCGAGGAAGTTCGAGCGGTGTGCCCCCTCGACGTAGAAACGCAGCTGCGAATAGCGACCGCTCAATGTGTCGTCGACCGACCCCGACAGCGGAATCGCAATGTCGGTCCCGGCGGTAGTCCAGACCTCGCGCTTTTCGGCGTTGTACGACTTGCCCCAGCGGATCGCGCTCGCCTGGAACGACAGTTGCGCGCCGCGGCCCAGCGGCGCGTTGAGCACGTCATAGGTGACCATCAGATTCTCAGGATAGCGCGTGTTGCCGATACCGCCGTCGCGGTAGTGGATCTGGCCTTCGTCATAGGGGAAGCTGCGGTGCAGGAAGGTCCGGTCGACCATGAACGCCGCAACGCTAAGCTGTTGCCAGCCGTATTTTTCAGTTTCGAAAACGTGCAGCCGCTCGACGCCGAGCATCTCGCTCGGCTCATAGCCCTGATCGGGCTCCTCGACGAAGTCCGCCGCAAAGGGCCCGGGCAACAGCACATAGGCGCGTCCGAAATTCTGCACGAACTTGCCGACACGCCAGGTGTCGTAGCGCGCGTAAAGCTCCTTGAACTTGCCGCCGACGCGGCGTCCGGCGCCCTGATTGATGAACAGGTCCCTGTTCGGATCGTCGGCGGGACGCGGCTGCCGCGCCTTGAACTGGAACAGGCCGTCGAACGACAGCTTGTCGTCGACATCGACCAGCGCCGTCGAATCGAACCGCAGATACGGCTGTGGGCCGCGCCCGGGACCGTCGCTGGCCCCCAGCCCGGAAAACTCGAAATTGGCGATGGTCGCCAGGCTCAGGCGCGGCCAATTGCCGACCGGCATCACCATGTCGTCGGCGCTGCCGCCGCCGGCTGCCCCGGCGGCAGCTCCCGTTTGCGCCTTGCCCGACGAGCCACCCGCCGGCCCGCTCGCGGATTGCGCCGCAGCGTGCGTACCAACACCAACCGTTGCAAGCGCCAGCGCTGCGTAAAAGCCGCGCCGACTACCCCGCATGATGGCCCATCGGCATGGCGTCGGGCTTTACCGGAGCCTTGGGGTCGAACACTTCGACCTGCGCCATCATGCCTTTGTCTTCATGCTCGAGAATATGGCAGTGGTACATGAACCGCCCGACGATCAGCGGATCGGTGAATGCCATCCGCAGCCTGACCTCGCCGTGGATCGGCACGTCGATGGTGTCGCGCAGGCCGTTGAACGGTACCGGCTTGCCATTGATGCTGAGCACCTGAAACGGCAGCTGATGCATGTGAAAAACGTGGAGTTCCTCCGACGAGTTGCGGATCGTCCAGTCCTCGATCGAACCCAGCGGGATACGGACATCGACCCGCCCGGCGTCGAACGTCTGGTGATTGATGAAAAACAGTCCGGTAACGCGGTCCTCGGAGAAAACCACCAGTCGCTTCGCAGCGATATTATCCCCCGCGATGGGCCGCTGACCCGGCGCGTTGACGACCAGCGGTGCAAGGACCGGCGGCGGGCCCAGCGCGGCGTCGGGGGCCACCACGACACGCGCTATTTCCTGCGCCGGATACAGGTCGCCGATCGGCCCGGTCGACAAGGCCGCCGCCATCAGCCGGTAGGATCCAGCCGCTCCAGCGGTTACCAGCACATCGGCGCGCTCGCTGGGACCAAGCAGCACCTGATCGACCGGCTCTGGCTTCGGCAACGGACGTGCATCGCGACCGAGCACGATCACCTTGGCCCCGTCGAGCCGCAGGCGGAAATAGGTGTTGGCAGTCTGCCCGCTCAACCGCCACAGCTGCGTTTCGCCTGGGCGCATCGCGATCGTCGGGTCGACCTGCCCGTTGATCGAGCGGATCACGCCGTTGACCGGCTTTGGCACCGAATTCAGCTTGCCGCCGCTGCCGGGTGAAAACTCCTTCAACGCCATCAGTCGTTCGACCAGCGGGCGCGTTGCGGGCACCTCGTCCTGCAGCCCCTCGATCACGAGCGTGCCGCTCAGCCCGCCCATCAGCTGGCGCTCTGCCGCCATATGGCCATGCGTGTGATACCAATAGACGCCGGGCGGATGATCCTTCGGGATCGGAATAATGTAATCCCATGTCTCGCCGGGCTTCACCATGTGCATCGAGTTGTCGCCATGCCCTTTGGGCGACACGCCGAGCCCATGAAAATGCACATTCGTCACCTGCGGCAGGTGGTTGACGAAATGCATCCGCAGCGTGTCGCCGGGGTGTAGTCGCAACACCGGCCCGCCGTAGCTGCCGTTATACGTCGCGCCGTCGATGACCCGGTCGCCAAGGCTGACGCGGGTCGGCGCGGCATCGATCGTCACGGCGAGCACGCCGTTCGCGCTATGGTACACCGGCGGCGTTTGCAGCGGCGGGCCGGGCGTCGCGTCGGTGCGCGCCGATGCCGCCCCGGCACCGACCGATGCGAATACAGTCGCTCCCAGCGCGAGGCTCAACAGGACGCGCATAAGACCGTTTGCTCCACCCAGACCAACGGCCTAACGCCGACCGCCGGATAACGGTCCATCAGGCGCGGGCAGGCCGATTGTCGCAGGAGCCGCCGGGGGCAAGCACTGCGGCACAAACCCGGGCTGTCATCGACGTGGCGTTCGGCTAGGGTAGCTCTCGCCCTGTTCAACCACCGCCGATGGAGCCGCATGCACCGCTACCCCGAACCCGCGCCGCAGCCGCCGGCATGAGCCGCTTTTCGGTTGCGTCATGGAATATCAATTCGGTGCGGTTCCGGCTCGATCTGGTCGAGCGGTTCCTGACCGCGCACGATCCCGACATCCTGTGCCTGCAGGAAACCAAGGTCATCGACCCCGACTTTCCGCACGCGATGTTCGAGCGGCTGGGCTATGTCCACCGCGTCATCAACGGGCAACGCATGCACCACGGCGTCGCGATCGTGTCGCGGCTGCCGCTGGTCGAGGCACGGCGCTTCGACTGGCAGGACAACGGCGAGGCGCGGCACATCGGCGCGCGGTTGCCGAACGGCGTGCTGATCGAAAACGTCTATGTGCCTGCCGGCGGCGACCTGCCCGACCCCGACCTCAATCCAAAATTCGCGCAGAAGCTGGCGTTCGTCGAGCGCATGACGCGATGGTCGGAGGCGTTGCGCGGCGACACCGTGATCGTCGGCGATTTCAATATCGCGCCGTTGCCGTCCGACGTCTGGAGCCACACTGCGTTGCTGAACGTGGTCAGCCATACCCCGGTCGAAGTCGCCGCACTCGCGCGGCTCGCCGCCAGCCATGACTGGGTCGATCTCGGCCGCGCGTTCATTCCCGCCCCGGCGCGGCTGTACACCTGGTGGAGCTACCGTGCCGCCGACTGGAGCGTGTCCGACCGCGGGCGGCGGCTCGATCATATCTGGGCCTCGCCGACGCTGGC
>Ga0123338_10003524_pt1 | contig 14009 bp, 10 predicted proteins | sample grotaG_FD_89793 | JGI IMG/M metagenome (GOLD analysis project Ga0123338, IMG submission 89793) | Glacier valley bacterial and archeal communities from Borup Fiord, Nunavut, Canada, to study Microbial Dark Matter (Phase II) -... | ecosystem: Environmental > Aquatic > Freshwater > Ice > Glacier ... | reverse complement strand
TGATCGACGTGACCGATGGTGCCGATATTGCAGTGCGGCTTGTTGCGCTCGAACTTCGCCTTGGCCATGGTATCCTCTTGTCTCGCCTACGGAAAACGGCCGCTCGCGCGACCCACCAAACTCATCGTCGCTCGTGGAGGAGCCTGCCGGAGCATCCGCCCACACGGGCCCACCCCAAACAAAACGCACCGGCGCGGGCAGCCCGCGCCGGCGATGAAGCGCGGGCTTTAGCAGGGTGGTGGGGGGGATGCTAGGGGAAAAATGCGCCTCGATGGTCGGCGGATCCCTGTCCGGAGGCACCCATCAACGATATTGTCCGGCGCATGCGCCCGATTATCCTGCCCCTGCTCGCATTTGTCATTGCCGGTGCCGCGCCGCCTCCCGACGCCGATCGTGCGGGCTGGATCGCCGATTTCGAGACCGCGAAGAACGCTATAACGCGCACCTCGCCCAACCTCGAATGGCAGGCCGCGCGGGGGCTCGATCTGGCAGCTATCGAAGCGCGCGCGCGCCGCCGCCTCGCAGACGCGACCACGCCCGGGGAGGCGAAGGACGCGTTCCAGAGATTCCTTCGGCCGTTCGCGGATGGCCACATGGAACTCGTCTCGGTGCCTGCGCTGCCAGGCCCGACCGGGCCCGTGTCGACAGCCCCCCCGGATTGCGCCTCGCTCGGGATCGAGGATCACCCGGACCGCGACGCGGTTGCAACCCGTCTGCCCGGCTACCGCGCGCTCTCGCCCGCTGGAGCCAGCGTGCCTGCCGGCATGATTGCCGTCGGCGCTCACCGCGTCGGCATCCTTCGGATCGCACTCTTCGCGCCCTCGCTCGCGCACTGCCGCGCCGCACTCGCCCGCAATCCGCTCCCAACGGATTGCGACGAACATTGCCGCGACGCCGCTTCGGCGCGCATCGACGATGTCTTCCTCGCCGAGGTCGTCGGTCGGCTGCGCGCGTTGAAAATGGCCCGCGTGAGCGCACTGGTCGTCGATCTGGCGGACAACGGCGGCGGCAACGATACCGCGATTGCGATCGCCCGTATGTTGGGCGGCGCGAACATACCCTCGCCGCCACTCGCGCTCGCCCGCACGCCCGCGACAGCGCGCGCACTCGCCGGACAGATCGCCGATCTCGATCGCAACGCGATTGGCCGGACAGACAAGGACCGCGTCGCGAATTACCGCGCCCTCCTTGTCACCGCACTCGCGCAAGCACGCCGACCCTGCGATCTTTCGCCTCTCTGGCAAAGCCGGACCGTCGCCTGCACCAACCTTGTCGGGCATTTCTACGCCGGGGGACTCGACGCGTTCGATCTTTCCGCGGCCGATCGTGCCCGCTCCTGGGCCACGCTCGTTTCGGCGACGGCAAATTACCATGTCTCGCCCGCGCGCTGGCCCGGGCCGCTGCTGCTGCTCGTCAACGGCAACAGCGCTTCGGCGACCGAACTCCTCGTCGCGATGCTACAGGACGCCAACCGCGCCACCGTGATTGGAACATCCACGTTCGGCGCGGGCTGCGGCTTCACCCGCCCACCCGCACCCGTCGCGCTCCCTCGCCTGGGTGTCGCGCTGACCATCCCCGACTGCGCGCGCTTCCGACGCGACGGAACCAACGAAATCGACGGGATCAAACCCGATATCGCAATCCCGTTTCGTGAGTTCGATACACCGCGACAACAGACGCAGCGCCTGATGGATGCGCTGTCGCTGGCCGTAAAAAGGGCGACCCGAAGCCGCCCCGGCATCACGCCATCTTCAGCTTGATCTCTTCCGCCACGTTGGACGGCACTTCCTCATAATGGCTGAACTGCATCGTATATTGCGCGCGCCCCTGCGTCATCGAGCGTAGCTGGTTCACATAGCCGAACATGTTCGCCAGCGGCACGATCGCTTCTATCACCTGCGCGTTGCCGCGGCTGTCGGTTCCCTGGATCTGGCCGCGCCTGGAATTGATGTCGCCGATGCAGTCGCCAAGGAAGTTCTCGGGCGTCACCACTTCCACCTTCATCACCGGCTCGAGCAGCTTGATCCCGCTCTTAGTCGCCGCCTCGCGCATCGCGCCGCGCCCGGTAATTTCGAAGGCCAGCGCGCTCGAATCGACGTCATGGTAGGCACCGTCATATAGCGTCACCGAGAAATCGATGATCGGGAAGCCGATCAGCGAACCCGAAGCCGCAACCTCGCGGATACCCTTCTCCACCGACGGGATATACTCGCGCGGGACGTTGCCGCCCTTCACCTCGTCGATGAACAGCACGCCCGATCCGCGCTCGCCCGGTGCCACCGTCATCTTCACGCGACCGAACTGGCCCGTGCCGCCCGATTGCTTCTTGTGCGTGTAATCGACGTCCACCTTGCGGGCCAGCGATTCGCGATACGCAACCTGCGGCGCACCCACATTGGCCTCCACCTTGAACTCGCGCTTCATGCGATCGACCAGGATTTCGAGGTGGAGCTCGCCCATTCCCTTGATGATCGTCTGGCCCGATTCCATGTCCGAAGACACGCGGAAGGATGGATCCTCCTGCGCCAGCCGGTTCAAGGCAATGCCCATCTTCTCCTGGTCGGCCTTGGTCTTGGGCTCCACCGCAACCTCGATCACGGGCTCGGGGAAGATCATCCGCTCAAGAATGATCGGCTTGTTCGGAATGCACAGCGTGTCGCCCGTGGTGGTGTCCTTCAGGCCCACCAGCGCCACAATATCGCCCGCATAAGCTTCCTTGATATCCTCGCGGTTGTTCGCGTGCATCAGTAACATGCGCCCGATCTTCTCGCGCTTGTCCTTGGTGCTGTTCATCACCGTCGATGCGCCTTCGAGCTTGCCCGAATAAATGCGCGCAAACGTCAGCGCGCCCACGAAGGGATCGCTCATAATCTTGAACGCCAGCGCTGCAAACGGCGCGTCGTCGTCCGCCGCGCGCGTGTCGGGGGTGCCGTCCATCTGCTCGCCCACCATCGGCGGAATGTCGAGCGGCGACGGAAGATAGTCGATCACCGCGTCCAGCAGCGGCTGCACGCCCTTGTTCTTGAACGCCGATCCACACAGCACCGGCACGAACGCAAACGCCAGCGTGCCCTTGCGGATCAGCCGCTTCAGCGTCGCGGTATCGGGCGCGTCGCCCGTTTCCAGATACGCCGTCATGACGTCGTCGTCCTGCTCGACCGCCATCTCGATCAGTTCGGCGCGCGCAATCCCGGCCGCGTCCTTCATATGCTCGGGAATGGCCTCGTAGACGAACTTCGCGCCAAGGCTTTCCTCAAGCCAGATGATCGCACGGTTCTCCACCAGATCGACCAGCCCCTTGAAGTCGCCCTCAAGGCCGATCGGCAAATACAAGACCGCCGGCCGCGCGCCAAGGCGCTCCTTGATCATGCTCACGCACATGTTGAAGTTCGCGCCCGTGCGATCGAGCTTGTTCACAAAGCACATGCGCGGGACTTTATACTTGTCCGCCTGCCGCCACACCGTCTCGCTCTGCGGCTCCACGCCCGCCACCCCGTCAAAGCACGCAATCGCGCCATCGAGCACGCGCAGCGAACGCTCCACCTCGATCGTGAAGTCCACGTGGCCCGGCGTGTCGATGATGTTGATCCGGTGCTCGAGGCCGTTGCCGTCCTCGGGCTTCCAGAAGCAGGTCGTCGCCGCCGACGTGATCGTGATCCCGCGCTCCTGCTCCTGCTCCATCCAGTCCATCGTCGCAGTGCCCTCATGGACCTCGCCGATCTTGTAGGACTTGCCGGTGTAATACAGGATGCGCTCGGTCGTCGTCGTCTTGCCGGCATCGATATGCGCCATGATGCCGATGTTGCGGTAACGGTCGAGCGGAGTGGTGCGAGCCATAGTGAGCGATCCTGAAGTGGACTGACTGGGGCCAGTCGATTAATGCGAAACAATTAGCTTTGTGAGGGCCGCCCCCGCACCAAGCCGCGCGGCACCAGCAATCATCCCCTGCGCTAGCAAAAGCCAGGGCGAAAGCATTGCATCGCGCGCCAGCTTCCGCTCTCCGGCAGTCAATTTCTGGTGTTCCGCGTTGAGCTTGGCGGCTTCGGCAAACAGCTTGCGTGCCTCGGCCTCGAGTCTTACCGTCTCCCGATTGAGCCGCAGCACATCGCCAGGCGCATCAGCATAGTCCGGAACCGAAGCCATGGTGCTTGCCTATCCGTTTACGCCTACCAGCGGTAGTGGCTGAACGCCCGGTTCGCTTCCGCCATGCGGTGCGAATCTTCGCGCTTCTTCACCGCGTTGCCACGGTTGTTCGCCGCATCCATCAGCTCGCCGCTCAGCCGCGCCGCCATCGTCTTTTCGCTGCGCGCGCGCGCCGCACCGATCACCCAGCGGATCGCCAGCGCCTGGCTACGCTCGGGCCGCACTTCCACAGGTACCTGATAGGTCGCGCCGCCAACACGCCGCGAACGCACCTCGATGCCGGGACGCACATTGGCGAGCGCATCGTGGAACATGCCCAGCGGATCGCGCTTGGCGCGCGCCTCGATCGCATCCATCGCCCCGTAGACGATCGATTCCGCAACCGATTTCTTTCCCTCGTACATAACCGAGTTCATGAACTTGGTGAGCGTAACGTCCCCGAACCGGGGATCGGGAAGCACAACACGCTTTTCAGGACGACGACGACGAGCCATTCTTCAACCTCTACTTGGGGCGCTTGGCGCCATATTTGGAACGCGATTGCTTGCGGTTCTTGACACCCTGCGTGTCGAGCACGCCGCGCAGGATATGATAGCGCACGCCCGGCAAATCGCGCACACGCCCGCCACGGATGAGAACCACGCTGTGCTCCTGCAGGTTGTGCCCCTCGCCCGGGATATAGCCGATCATCTCGTTGCCGTTGGTCAGCCGCACCTTGGCAACCTTGCGCAACGCCGAGTTCGGCTTCTTGGGCGTCGTGGTGTATACGCGCGTGCAAACGCCACGCTTCTGGGGGTTCGCTTCCATCGCGGGGGTCTTGGACCGCTCCTTGACGGGGTCGCGCCCCTTGCGGATCAGCTGATTGATCGTCGGCATTCGCGCCACTTCACCCTTGAAAACACATCTGGACCGCCGCGTTGCCCGGCCCGGAAGTCCGGGAAACGCAAAATAGGCCCCGGCGACATAGCCGCCCGGCCCCGATTGCGCCAGCCTTGCACACGCTTGGCACCGCTCGAACCCCAAAAGGTCGCGCGGAACGAAGTATCGCCATACCCAACGGCCGCCACGCGGTCAACGGTTGCACCGCAACGCGTCGCAGCATAGGCCCGCATGGGGGATGAAAGGCAAAGATTGTCCGACCGAGACCCGGCCATGCATGCGTCGGCCCTTTCGCGCCCCGCGTCGGCCCGGCCCCTCGAACTCGCGGTTATCGTGCCCACGCTGAATGAGGCAGGCAACATCGCCGTGCTCGTTGCTGCGCTCGATCGCACGCTCGCCGACCGCGCCTACGAAATCATGTTCGTGGACGATTGGTCCACCGATGGCACGCCCGATATCGTGGCGCGGCTCGCGCGGGGCCGCACCGATATCCGGCTCCTCCGGCGTTACGGTCGCCGGGGCTTGTCCTCCGCCGTGATCGAAGGCGCACTCGCCACGCTCGCCCCGGTCATAGCTGTGATCGACGCGGACATGCAGCACGACGAGCGCCTGATGCCAGCCCTCCTCGCGCGCGTCGCAGGCGAAGCCGACGCCGATATCGCCATCGGCTCGCGCTATGTCGATGGTGGCTCGGTCGGTGCCTGGGATGCGGGGCGCATCGCCAAGAGCCGCCTCGCCACCCGCCTCGCACGCCGCCTTCTCCCCTCCCCCGTCGCCGATCCGATGAGCGGCTTCTTCGTCGTCCGCCGCGACGCGCTGCTCGCCGCCCTCCCGCATATGTCCAGCATGGGCTTCAAGATCCTCCTCGATTTGCTCGCCTCCTCCCCCGTGCCGTTGCGCACAGTCGAACTCCCGTTCGAATTCCGCACACGCCACACAGGTACCAGCAAACTCGATAGCGGCGTGGCGATCGAATTCCTGCTGTTGCTGCTCGACAAGAGCGTCGGCCGCTGGATCCCGCCGCGCCTGATCCTCTTCGGCGCGGTCGGCGTTGCGGGCCTTGCGGTCCATCTTGCCATCCTGCGCAGCGCCATGCTCCTTGGCGCGCGCTTCACCGTCGCGCAGACGCTCGCGGTGCTCACCGCGATCGCATTCAACTTTACGCTGAACAACGCGCTCACGTACCGCGATCGCCGCCTGCACGGACGCGCGTTCCTTCCCGGCCTTCTCTCCTTCTACGCGGTATGCGGGCTGGGCGCGCTCGCCAATGTGGGTGCGGGCCAGTTCGTCTTCGCGCAACAGCACCGCTGGTGGCTTGCGGGCATCGCGGGCGCGGCGGTCGGCTCGCTGTGGAATTTCGCGGCCTCCTCGGTCACCACATGGCGCAAGCGCTAGCGGCGTTCGCGCGCCGCCCGGCGGGCATCGCGCTCGGCCTGCTGCTCCTCGCGCTGCTGCTGCGCACGGGCACGCTCGGCAACCCGCTCCACGGCTTCGACGAGCAATTCTACCTGCTCGTCGGCGACCGGATGGTGCAAGCGCACGCGCTGCCGTTCGTGGACATCTTCGATCGCAAGCCGCTCGGGCTGTTCCTGATCGCGGCCGCCGCATGCCTTGGCCCCGGCGATCCGCTGATCCCCTTCCAGTTGCTAGCACTTGCCGCCGCCACCGGGACCGCACTCCTGATCCACGCCATGATCCGTCGCGGCGCGGGCGTGCGCGCGGCATGGGGCGGTGCGGCGGTGTATCTCGCGTGGCTTGCCTTCCTCGAAAACGATGGCGCGCAGGCGCAGGTGTTCATGAACGCGTTCATGGGCGTCGCCGGATGGCTCACCGCCCGCTCGCTCGCCGAACCACGGTCGAGCGCGGCGCACGCGACCGTCGCCATGCTCGCGGCAGGCCTCGCGCTCCAAATCAAGCCGAGCTGCGTGTTCGAGGCGGCGTTCTTCGGGCTGGCACTGCTCTGGAACGCGCGCCGGGACGGCGCACGCGCGGGGCGGCTGAGGGGTCTCGCGCTGCTCTGGATCGCGGCGGGATTGCTGCCGACGCTTGCCGCATTGGCGGTCTATGCTGCGCTCGGCCAAGGGCACGCGTTCGTCTTCGCGCAATTCGTTTCGCCTCTCGCCAAGCTGCCCGATCCCGCCGGGGTCACCCGCGTGGGACTGCTCCAGATCGCAGCGATCCTGGCGCTGCCCGCGATCGTCGCGGGTCTCGCGCCGCGCGCTGCCACTCCGCAGGCCCGCACCCAACGCCGGTTTGTCTACGCGTGGCTTGCCGCATCGCTTCTGGGCCTCGCGGCGTGGGGCGTATTCACTTCGCCGCAATATGCGGCGGGCGCGCTGCTGCCGCTCGCGGTGGCGGCGGGTTACGGCTTCGAGAGTGCGCGCGCGCGCTGGTTCCCGCCGCTGGTCGCGCTGCTCGGCCTCGCAGCGAGCGAAATTGTGACCTTCGAGGTGCGCCGCGCCCGCGGCGGCCCCGTCGAAGCCGCGCTGCTCGCGCGCGCCGCACAGCCGCGCCGCGGCGGCTGCCTGTTCGTCTACGACGGGCCGCCCGCACTGTATCGACTGACGCATTCGTGCCTGCTCTCGCACTATGTTTTCCCCGGACATCTCAACATGGCGAACGAAGCGAGTGCGCGCTCGCTCGGCGTCGATCCGTTAGCGGAGATCCGGCGCATCCTCGCGCAGCATCCCGAGACGATCGTTGACGCGTGGCCCGGGTACCGCCTGGGCAACTGCGCCACGCATGCCGTGCTCGCCGCTGCGCTGGCGCGCGATTACCGGCTGGAGTTCGCGCTCACGCTGCCGCACGGCAACCGGAAGCTGGTGTACCGCCGAACCGACGCCCTGTTGCCACTCAACAACGGTCGCGCAATGATACGCCCCTGACCCCAAGGGAGCCTGCCTTGACCAAATACGCCCTGCTCGCCGCCGCCGCACTACTGCTCGCGGCACCCGCCCACGCGCAGCGCCCGGGCACCACCACCGTGACCAAGGACTCGACCGACGCCAAGGCCAAACACGCCGACGCGATGGTGCAGGACGCCGAATCCGCCTGGGTCCGCCCGCCCGTCGACGAGCATCTCGCCACCAGCCACGGCACCGTCGCCACCGCCCACGCGGGCACGATCGCCTACACCTCCACCGCCGGCACGCTCACCATCCGCGACGAGGAAGCGCAGCCGATCGCGTCCATCTTCTACACCGCCTACACTGCCGACGGGGCACCGCGCGCCAACCGACCGGTCACGTTCTTCTACAACGGCGGCCCCGGCTCCTCCACCATCTGGCTGCGCATGGGCAGTTTTGCTCCCGTGCGCGTGCAGACCGATGCACCCGAGTTCGTCCACCCCGCCCCCTACGCCTTCGGCCCGAACCCGCAGACCCTGCTCGACAAGACCGATCTCGTGTTCATCGATATGGTCGGCACAGGCTGGTCGCGCCCGCTCGGCGAAAAGACCGGCAAGGACTTCTGGGGGGTGGATCAGGACGCGGACGCGTTCGCGCGCGCCATCCAGCGCTACATCACCAAAACGGGCCGCTGGATCTCGCCGAAGTTCCTCTTCGGCGAAAGCTACGGCACGCTGCGTTCGGGCGTGGTCGCCGCCATGCTCGAGCAGCGCGGCACCAGCCTGAACGGCGTCATCCTCCTCTCCACGATCCTCAACTACGGCATCGAGCAATCGGGCTACGACCAGAACAACATCACCTTCCTGCCCAGCTATGCGGCGACCGCCTGGTATCACAACCGCGTCCCCAACCGCCCCGCCGACGTGAACGCCTTCGTCGCACAGGCGCGCGCGTTCGCCATGGGCCCCTATGCCACAGCGCTCGCCCGGGGCAGCGCCATCGAACCCGCCGAGATGGACGCGGTCGCGCGCCAGATGTCGGCCTTCACCGGCCTCTCGGTCGAGTATATCAAGCGCGCCGACCTGCGTGTCGATCTGGGCCACTTCATGGCCGAACTGCTGCGCGATCAGCGCCGCTCGGTCGGCCGCCTCGATTCGCGCTACACGCTGAGCGCATCGGACGCGAACAATTCGGGGCCGGACGACGATCCGGCAGGCACCGCAATGGCAGGCGCTTATGTCGCCTCGTTCCAAGATTATGTCGCGAACACGCTCGGCTACAAGACCGATATGCCCTACCGCGTTTCAGCATACGGTCTCCCCGGCTTCGACTGGGACTGGAAGCACCGCGTGGCGGGGCGCGACGGCGAGCGCCAGATCGCGCCCAACACCGGGATGGATCTCGCCTTCACGATGCGGACGAACCCCTATCTCAAAGTGATCGCGCTGAACGGTTATTACGATATGGCGACGCCCTTCTTCGGGACAGAATACGATGTGTCCCACCTCGGCCTTGCGCCCGAACTGCGGCGCAATATCGAGTTCAAATACTACCAGTCGGGGCACATGATCTATCTGAACCCGACCGAGCTGGCGCATCTGCATGACGATCTTGCGGCATGGTACGATACGACGCTCGGCGGCGCACGCGCACTGCTCGCCGCACCGCGCCGCGGCCGCGCCGCGCGATAGCCGAAACCAAGGGAGGCCCGTTTGATCCGTCATCTGCTCGCGCTTGCGCTGCTCGCTGCAACCCCGGCGCGCGCCGCCTTCACGCTCGCGCAGATGCACGCGTATCCTTACACCTCCGAACTCGTCGCGGCGACAAGGGCAGACCGGATCGCGTGGGTGCGCACGCTGCGCGGCATCCGTAACATCTGGGTCGCGGACGGCCCCGCCTTCGTGCCGCGGCAGGTGACGCACTACACCGACGACGACGGCATGGAGCTGAGCAATCTCGTGCTCTCCCCCGACGGATCGGCGCTGGCATTCGTGCGCGGCGGCGATCACGACTCGAACTGGCCCTCGCCGACCGAACCCAATCCGGCCGGCCTGAATGCGCAGCCTAAGGTGACGCTCTACGTCGCCGACCCTTCGGGACGCGCGCCGCAAGTGAAGATCGACGAAGGGGATGCGCCCGCTTTGTCGGCGAAGGGCGTGCTGGCCTACGTCAAGGACCACGCGGTATGGACCGCCGGGCTGACGGGGCAGACCCCGCATCGGCTGTTCTTCGATCGCGGCCACGATGGCGCGCTCGCCTGGTCCCCCGATGGCGCGCGGCTCGCGTTCGTATCGAACCGCTCCGATCACAGCTTCGTCGGCGTCTACACATCCTCCGCCACGCCGCTGACCTGGCTCTCGCCCTCTACCGGATATGATGCCGATCCCGTCTGGTCCCCCGATAGCACGCGGATCGCCTTCACCCGCCGCCCCGGCGACGGCGGCCCGCCCGAGCCATTCCTCACCCAGGTGCCGCATCCCTGGTCGATCTGGACCGCCTCGGTGGCGAGCGGCGCGGGCGCGCGCGTGTGGGCCAGCCCTAACACGCTCTATGGCAGCTTCCCCGAAACCGCAGGCGGTGCGAACCTGCACTGGGCGGGGCGGGATCGGCTCACCTTCACCGCCGATCTGGACGGCTGGCCGCATCTGTATGCCGTAGCCGCCGGGCGAGGGGAGCCGAAGCTGCTGACGCCGGGCGCGTTCATGGTGGAGCATGTCGCGGCTGCGCCCGACGGAACTGCGGTTGCCTATTCCGCCAACACGGGCGCGGCACCCGGCGACGAAGATCGTCGACACCTGTTCCTTCTCTCGCTGACGAACGACCGCACCTTGCAGCTCACAAGCGGGGACGGCGGTGAATGGGCGCCGGTTAGTATGCCGAACGGGATCGCGTTCGTCGCCAGCAATCCCAACCGCCCGCCGACGGTCTCGATATTGACGCTGGACCCCAAGCGCGACGGTCCGCGCGAGCTTTCCGGGCAGTCCGCGCCCTCTGAGTTCCCGGGCAAGCAATTCGTCGCGCCCCGCCAAATCACCTTCCGCTCGGAGGATGGCCTCACCATCCACGGTCAGCTCTTCGCCACCCCGGGCGGCGGCCCACGCAAGCCCGCGCTGATCTTCGTCCACGGCGGGCCACCGCGGCAGATGCTGCTAGGCTGGCATTACATGGATTATTACAGCCATGCCTACGCAATGAACCAGTATCTCGCCGCGCATGGTTACGTGGTGCTGTCGGTCAACTACCGGCTCGGTGTCGGCTACGGCCATGATTTCCATCATCCCAATGGCGCGGGTCCGGCAGGCGCGGCCGAATACAAAGACGTGCTGGCCGCCGCGCGCTGGTTGCAAGCCCGTCCCGAAGTCGATCCCGCGCGGCTCGGCATCTGGGGCGGCAGCTATGGCGGCTATCTGACCGGCCTCGCGCTCGCGCGCAATTCGGACATCTTCAAGGCAGGCGTGGACCTGCACGGGGTTCACGACTGGTCCCGCCTGCTTGCGGAAGAAGTGCCAAGCACGCCCAACCGCTACGAACAGGGGGACCGCGCCAAGCTGAACGCGGTCGCGTGGGCATCCTCGCCCGTCGCGGATATCGCCACTTTGACCTCGCCCGTGCTGCTCATCCACGGGGACGACGATCGCAACGTGCGCTTCAACCAGACGATCGACCTTGCGCGGCGGCTCGATGCAAAGGGCGTCGCTTATGAGGAGCTGATACTGCCCGACGAAACCCACGGTTTCCTGCGCGAGGCAGACTGGCTAAAGGCAGATCGCGCGATGATCGATTTCCTGTCGCGCAAACTGGGCGGCGCGAACGATTGAACGCGCCCACCGGTGCGGAGGAGCGATGCGGTTCGGGGTTTTGGCACTGTGCGCGCTCGCGCTCCTTCCGGGCGTAGCGCGCGCGCAGGCGACCGGATCGAGCACGCCCGCGAACAGCCCTGGCGGCGAGATCGCCGCCGCGCCCGCCACCCAATATGCCGCGATCCACGCACAATTCACCTTCGTGGTGCAGGCGCACCCGCGCTTCCATTCGCCGTATCGCGGCGCAAACAGCCTCGATCCCGCAACCCACGCTGCTGAAACTGCCGATCTGACGGTCTTCCTCGGCGTACGGCCGTGGGCCGGGGCGGAGCTGTGGCTGAATTCGGAGATCGACCAAGGCTTCGGCCTCTCGAACACGCTCGGCGCAGCGGGCTTCCCCAGCGGAGAGGCGTACAAGGTCGGTGCAAAAACGCCCTATCACCGCCTGCAACGTTTCTTCTTCCGCCAGACGTTCGATCTGGGTAGCATGCGCGAGAAGGTCGAACCCGATCTGAACCAGCTCGCAGGCGCGCGCGCCGCCGATCGAATGGTGTTCACGCTCGGCAAATTCTCGGTGGGCGACGTGTTCGATACAAACAAATACGCGCACGATCCTCGCGCCGATTTTCTTAACTGGACGGTCATCGACACCGGCACCTTCGATTATGCTGCCGACGCATGGGGCTACAGCGCGGGCAGCACGCTCGAACTCTATCGAGGTCGCTTCGTGGCGCGCGCGGGCGCGTTCCTGCTCTCGGACGTTCCCAACAGCAGCGATCTCGATACCCGCTTCGGCCAATATCAGGCGATCGGCGAACTGGAGGAAAGCCACCGCCTTTTCGGCCGCCCGGGCAAGCTCAAGCTCACCGGCTTCGTCAGCCACGGCCGCATGGGCCGCTTCGACGACGCGCTGCGTCTCGCAGCGGCGACCGACGAATCCCCCGATGTCGCGCGCGTCCGCCGCTTCGCGGATCGCGGCGGCATCGCACTCAACCTCGAACAGGAACTCGCCCCCGATCTCGGCCTCTTCGCCCGCGCGGGCATCGCCGACGGACGCTACGAGAGCTACGAGTTCAGCGATGTCGATCGCACGCTCTCGGCCGGTTTGTCGCTCGGCGGCCGCCGCTGGGGACGCGCATCGGACACGGTGGGGCTGGCGGGGGCAATCAACGCCGCTTCAGGCCATCGCGAATCCTATCTGGCCGCAGGGGGCCTGGGCATATTGATCGGTGACGGCGCACTGCCGCATCCCGGCGACGAACATATCGCCGAAGCCTATTACGATGTCGCGCTGGCCAAGGGCGCACATGTCGCGCTCGATGCGCAGGCGATCGACGCACCCGGCTACAACCGCGATCGTGGCCCCGTCGCACTGTTCGCGCTGCGCCTGCACGGTCAATTCTGACGCGCGCTCACCCGTCCGCGCGGCGAAAATAGTCCGTGCCCGAAAGGCTCAGCCGCTGCGGCTGGCCCGCGATCGCGCCGTCGAACCAGATGCGCTCGGGGGACCAATCATCCTCGCCCACGCGCCAGCTTCCGTCGGGCAGGCGGGTGAGCGGCGTCACGCCGTCAGCAAACAGCCGGTCGCCGCGCGCGACGATGCGCATCACTCCGCCCCACAGATTGTCCGTATCGTAGCGCCCCGTCAGCGCCGCCATTTCGGGCGCGGCCGCAGGCTTGGGCGCGCTGCCCGGCCCGCCATACCAGTCCCCGCCATGCCAATAGCCCGCGACCTTGCCCCCCGCGCGCTCGGCCTCGAGCGGAAAGCGCAGCCACGCCGGATCGCGCACCACCAGCAGATCGGGCGCGGGGCTTTCCACCCCCGCCACGCCGCCCGGATAGATGGCGCGGAGCCCGGCGCCCGCTACCGCCAGCACCAGCGTGCGTCCGTCAGCACGCGCGAAGCGGCCCGTATAATCGCCCGGCGCCGCGATCGGCGCCCGCGTGGGCTTGGGTGCCGATGCCACGCCGCCCTCTCGCGCGACGCGCAGCATGTGGCAGGCGTAGCTGGTGATGTCGCGCGGGCGGTAGCCGGGAAAGCCGGTGAGCGTGGTGCTGGCAAAACACGCCACCCCGGCCGCCGCATCGACATGGATCGACGAGGTGAACGCGATCATGCCGCCGGTGTGGTGAAGCATCCTGCGGCCATCGAGCGGCACTGTCGCGAGGCCGAAGCCATAGCGCGCGCCCGGTTGCGCCCAGCCCGGCGCATCGACGGTGGCGGTGGTGAAGCGGCGCGCATCCGCATCCGATAGCAACGGCGCGCCGTGCCCGCGCGCGGCGGCGATCAGCCAGCGCGCATATTTGGCCATATCGTGCGCGGTGGCGGCAATGCAGCCCG
>Ga0123338_10003523_pt1 | contig 14010 bp, 11 predicted proteins | sample grotaG_FD_89793 | JGI IMG/M metagenome (GOLD analysis project Ga0123338, IMG submission 89793) | Glacier valley bacterial and archeal communities from Borup Fiord, Nunavut, Canada, to study Microbial Dark Matter (Phase II) -... | ecosystem: Environmental > Aquatic > Freshwater > Ice > Glacier ... | reverse complement strand
GGTCTTTGCTCTCAAGATTAGCAGGGGGCTTCAGCCCCCTGACTCATCCACCAGCAAGTGGGGCTTTAGCCCATGGCCTTGTTTCAAGACGGCGATACTGCTCACCGTCCGCATCACCCTTCGAAGAACACCCATCGGAGGCAAGGACCTAAATCTCCCTCACGAGGGATAAATCCAGGTACCGGTCCACGTCTCTTGCACAGAGCCACCCGGCTGCCTTCACCAAGGAGCTACATTGGCAAACATCACCATGAAAGAACTGCTCGAAGCTGGCGTACACTTCGGCCATCAGACCAAGCGTTGGAACCCCAAGATGAAGGAATATATCTTCGGCGAGCGCAACGGTATCTACATCATCGACCTCCAGAAGACCCTCAAGATGTTCAAAGAGGCGTCCAAGTTCGTCACCGATCTCACCTCCACCGGTAAGCTCGTCCTCTTCGTCGGAACCAAGCGCCAGGCCCAGGACGCCATCGCGGAAGAAGCAACCCGCGCCGGCATGCCTTACATCAACAGCCGCTGGCTCGGCGGTCTCCTCACCAACTGGGTCACCGTCCAGAAGTCCGTCAAGCGCCTCCAGGAACTCGACGACATGTCCACCGACGGCCGCTACGAGCTCCTCACCAAGAAGGAAGTCATCAAGCTCGAGCGCGAGCGCAAGCACCTCTCCACCAACCTCTCCGGCATCAAGGCCATGAAGCGCCTCCCCGACGCCATCTTCGTCGTTGACTCCAACAACGAAGCCATCGCTGTCGCCGAAGCCCGCAAGCTTGGCATCCCCGTCGTCGCCGTCGTCGACACCAACTGCGACCCCACCGTCGTCGACTACGTCATCCCCGGCAACGACGACGCCCTCCGCGCCATCCGCCTCTTCACCACGAAGATCGCAGACTCGGCCTACGAAGGCGTCCAGATGGTCTCCGAGCGTGCCTTCGCCACCGAGTCCGCCGACATCATCCCCATGGAAGTCTCGCCCGAGCACGTCGGCGAAGAGGGTGAAGTCGCCCTCGATGCAGCCGCCGAACTGCCCGTAGCTGAGTCCGCCGGAACCGCCGAAGCCGCCATCGAAGACGACGAAAACGTCGACCTCGAAGCCGTCCTCGGAGGCAACATCAAGAAGGCTCCCGCTACCAGCGAACCAGAGCCCGAAGCCGAACCCATCTCCGCCCACGCCGGAGCCTAACCCTCATAGCGGCATCGAGCACTTCCTCGATGCCGCAACTCAACCCGCCGCAGCGCAATCGCATGACCGCATTCGCACCTGGGGTAGGCCCGGGCTAAGTCCCACGCTTTATCCCGGGCCTTCCAAGGGCACTCTGAATCGACGTTCTTGCTTTTGCTTCTGGGGTAGTCCCGGGCTTTCGCCCGGGCATTCGGACCCCATACCGGACCGGGCTTTAGCCCCCGAGGTATGCCTTCCGAACCGGCCTCTATCTATCCGGGGGCAGGAATCGGAAGGGCATGGCTGGTAGCCCCACGCTTTAGCTTGGGGTCTCCATGCCGTAACAGCCTCTTATTACAATCGGATCGCGGGCTTCAGCCCCCGCCCCGCAGACAACACAAAAGGAACCCCAAAATGTCTACCGATACCGCCATCAAGATCGACGCCAAGCTCGTCAAGGAACTCCGCGAAAAATCCGGCGCCCCCATGGGCGACTGTCTCAAGGCCCTGCAGGAATCCAAGGGCGATATGGAAGGAGCCTTCGTTGTCCTCCGCAAGCGCGGAATGGCCTCTGCCGCCAAGCGCGCCAGCCGCGTCGCCAATGAGGGTGCCGTAGGCACCTACATCCACGCCGGCGGAAAGATCGGTGTCCTCCTCGAACTCAACTGCGAGTCCGACTTCGTCGCCCGCACTGAAGACTTCCAGGAGCTCCTCCGCGACATCGCCATGCACATCGCCGCCACCGACCCGCGCTACGTCCGCCGCGAAGATGTCACCGAGGCCGACCTCACTCGCGAAAGGGACGTCTACCGCTCCCAGGCCGCCGCCACCGGCAAGCCCCCCGCCGTCGTCGAGAAGATCCTCGAAGGCAAAATGTCCAAATTCTACGAAGAAGTCTGCCTCCTCGACCAGCCCTTCATCAAGGAACAGACCCAGTCCATCGCCCAGATCATCGCCACCAAGGTAGGCAAACTAGGCGAAAACATCAGCGTCCGCCGATTCGCCCGCTTCAAAGTAGGCGACCCGAACTGGACAGTCGCCACCACCGCCCAGATCTCTACGGAGGAAGCTTCAGCATAGGCTGACTTTCAGTTCCGCTAGACCATCGAGCCCGGGCGACAGCCCGGGCTCTTTCTTTTGCTCTGAACGCGATGAGCGTTGCAGGAGCAACTCAACCCCGGTCAGTACACGGCTACAACCAGCCGCCTGGCTAGAAAGGATTCACTCTCATCATGAAAATCATCGACGACATCCCTGTATGGGGAACCCACGAAGAGAACACCCTCGAACAGGCTCGCGTCTGCGCCCGTCATGCAGACTACTTCGCGCTGATGGCCGACGGCCACCTTGGTTACGGCGTGCCCATCGGCGGCGTCATCGCCGCGGAGAACCGCATCAGCCCCACCGCCGTTGGCTTTGATATCGCCTGCGGCAACAAGGCCGTGCGTCTCGACATCCCCGCGGCGGAAGTCCGCCAGAACATCGTCCGCATCATGGATGACATCTGGAACACCCTCTCCTTCGGAGTAGGCCGCAAGAACCGCGAGCGCAACGACGACTCACCTTTCGTCAGCGACGCGCACGAAGGCTGGAACACCGAAGCCGCAAAACCGCTCAAGCACAAGGCGAACGCCCAGCTTGGCACCATCGGCAGCGGCAACCACTACGTCGACATCTTCATCGACGAGCTGGATCGTGTCTGGGTTGGAGTCCACTTCGGCAGCCGAGGCCTTGGCCACGGCATCGCCACCTGGTTCCTCAAGGCAGCAGGAGCGTCTGACGGCATGATGGTCGATCCCGTCTTCCTCGATGTCACCAGCGACCTGGGCACGCAGTACATCCACGCCATGCAACTCGGCGGAACCTACGCCTACGCCGGCCGTGACTGGGTCTGCTCGCGTGTAGCTCGCCTGCTGGGAGCCAGTATCGAGGAGGAAGTGCACAACCACCACAACTTCGCGTGGCTGGAAGAGCACGATGGCAAGCATCTCTGGGTCTGCCGCAAGGGAGCCACGCCAGCCTTCCCCGGCCAGCGCGGATTCGTCGGCGGAACCATGGGCGAGCAGTCCGTCATCCTCGAAGGGGTCGATAGCGCTGAGTCAAAGACCGCCCTCTACAGCACGGTCCACGGCGCAGGCCGTGTCATGGGCCGTAAGCAGGCCACTGGCGTCGTCGATCGCAAGACCGGCGTCGTCAAGCGGGAAGGACTCATCAAGCCTGAGATGATGCAGGATTGGCTCACCCGCTCGAACGTAGTCCTGCGCGGAGGAGGAGTCGATGAGTCGCCCCACTGTTACAAGCGTCTCAACGAAGTGCTCGACGCCCACAGCAACACCATCCGCATCCTGCACACGTTCACGCCCATCGGCGTAGCCATGGCCGGATCCAACGAGTTCGATCCCTACAAGGATTGACCTATCCGTGAAGGCCAAATTCCGATTTGGCCTCCACTAATAAAATCCTATATAGATTATTTTATCATGTATAATATCCTCTATATAGGATATATTTATGTTATGGCAAGGGTCACTCCATCCGCGCAGGCGCTACCGTCCATTCTCGCGGAGCAACTTGCCACGCTGGGCACAAACCTCCGCCTGGCCAGAAAGCGCCGCCGCATCTCGCGCGCCGCCATGGCAGAGCGCATGATGGTCAATCCCAAAACAGTCGACCGCATGGAGAAAGGCGATCCTGCTCTCGGCATCGGCATCATCGCCACAGCCCTTTGGGTTCTCGGTATGCATCGCCGCCTGGCCGAGCTGGTCGCCCCCCAGACCGACAACATAGCGTTACAGGAAGACCTCAAACGTCTCCCACGCAGAATCAGCTCTTCGGTTCCCCAGGCTGACGAGTTCAACTTCTAACCCACATTATGCCCAGCGCCTACGTCTACATCCATCTCGCCGAAGGTCCCGTCCCTGCCGGGCGACTCGATACCTCGGGAGAAGGCCGCGACGCCACAGCGCAATTTACCTATGGCCGTTTGTACCTCCAACGCGAAGACCGCGTAGCCCTCGACCCCATCCAGCTTCCACTCGTCGAAGGGACGCAATTCACACCGGAACACTTCGCCCTCTTCAACGGCATCCGCGACGCAGCCCCCGACGGCTGGGGCCGTCATCTGATGGACCGTGCTGCAGGCTCCCGGCTCCTTACCGAGTACGACTATCTCGTCGCCACAGGCGATTCGCGTGTCGGCGCCCTCGCTTTCGGCTCAGACCTCAACGGCCCACAGCGATTGTTGCCGTGGGAAGAAGAACAGACACTTCACGGCGAAGACCTGGACCTTCCCGCCTTACTCGCCGCTGTCGGCGAACTGGATTCAGTAGACGATCTGCCCATCAGCCATCGTCGTTTCCTCTCGCGCGGCTCATCGCTTGGCGGGGCACGTCCCAAGGCTGCAACCGAGTTCGAAGGCCGTCAATGGCTCGCCAAGTTCGGACGTCAGGACGACCGCATCCCCATGTGCCGCATCGAGTACGTCACCATGCAATTGGCCGCCATGGCCGGACTCAACGTTCCTCAGGTGCGCCTTCAGAAGGTCCTCGGTCAGGACGTCTATCTCATCGAACGCTTCGACAGAGTCGAAGCGGAATACGGAGAGCACCGCCTTCCTTTCATCTCCGGCCTCACCATCCTCGGAGCCCACGAAAGCGAGTCCTCACGCTACAGCTACCGTCAACTCGCAGATCAAATCAGGCTCTTCAGTGCGAAGCCAACGCAGGATCTCGTCGAACTCTGGAAGAGAATGGTCTTCAACGTCCTGTGCAGCAACAACGACGACCATCTCCGCAACCACGGCTTCCTCTGGGACGGCACAGGCTGGTGCCTCTCCCCGGCATACGACATCGTTGCCTTTCCTCAGGTAAGCCTCGACCGCGACCTCGCAATCGGCGTTGGCCGCGAGGGCCGTCGCGCCACCCTCCGGAATGCACTCACGGATATTGCCAGCTTCGGCATCACCCCGGAGCAGGGCATTGCCATCGCAAAAAACATGCAGTCCATCGTCAAAAAAAATTGGGTCGCAACGGCAAAGGTCGCCGGCATCACCGCAAACGACAGCGAAAAACTTAGTACCTGTTTCATCGCCTGTGATAGAGCAATAGAGGGATGAAAAGCCAATGTACTTCGAGCGGTCCTCAACTAGCCCTCGCTTGACGCCACCCCCAACCTCCTCCAATCTCCTCTCGTGTACCTCGCCGTAGCAGCCCGTTATTGTGGTCCGTCCCTCAGCCTCTAAGCTGACGACGACATCCCCGGACTCAGCGAGCAGCACCCCACAAAACCCTCCCCATCCACACCGTAGACCCCCACGCCGAATAACCCGCCCACACCACGGGTAGCAGCACCGCTTTCGGGCCAACGGCCCGAGCTACCCTAGCCTGGTGCAACGCCCCAGGTACAGAAGCGAGACCGCCTCAGCGGGCTGAGGCTCGCGCTTAAACCGTCCCGACACGATCTTCCACCACCGCACCAACCCAAAGGGGATGCCGCCCGGCATCTCGCTTCCAGCAACGAACGCGAAGTGTCCAGTTTTTGGCAACAACCACCAGCAAGTGACCACATGTAGCACCACAAAAAAGACCAGGAAATATACGACCATATTAGTCCGTAATAATGTACCGTCTCTATATCGAACTCATCCAGTCCTCGTTCTAAGCCAGCTCGTGCGCCATCTGCGGCACGAGATAAACATAACAAAGCATTGGGGTTGCAACTCCCCCATAGCTTCGCGGACTTGCGTCTGCCTTGATCAAGGAGTACGAAAATCATGAAGAACCACTCGAGCGCCGCCCGCCTCGCCGCCCTCGCCCGCAGCCCGCTCTTCATGTCGGCTGCTTTGCCTCTCCGCGTCTTCCCGCCCATGTTCAACAGTTGTGCTGGCGGCCAGACCTTCGGCGCCCACGTCGATACCGCCATCCGCACTTTCAGCACCACCGGCCAGCGCATCCGCACGGATCTCTCCTGCACCCTCTTCCTCACCGAGCCGGAAGACTACGACGGTGGCGAGCTCGATATTCAGGACACCTACGGCACCCATAGCGTCAAGCTTCCCGCAGGCTCGCTTGTCCTCTATCCGGCAAGCAGCCTACACGCCGTACGCCCCGTCACCCGCGGAGCTCGCGTCAGCAGTTTCTTCTGGCTCCAGAGCATGATCCGCGACGATGCCCAGCGCGCCATGCTCTTCGACTTCGACAACGCCATCCAGCGTCTTGCGACAGACAATCCCGGTCATCCCTCATCCCTGCCGCTCACCGGCGTGTATCACAACCTGCTCCGCCAATGGGCTGAGATGTAGAGCGCTTGCGACACCCCATTCCCACATTCACAATGCCAACGGAACCCATCATGTGATAGTTCTTGTATCGCTCAAGATGATTGCGGTTGCAGGAGACAAGCACGCACCGCCTTGTGTTTTGCGGACGTGTACTCCCTCCTCACCCCGCCACGGGATGGATGAAGCATGACACCAGAGAACTGGGCCAACGTACGTGCACTGGTCGAATCCGCAATGCTTCTGCCAACCGAGGAGCGCCTGACCTACATCAACGCAGCAAACGAAGACCAGCCGATTCGCGACGAAGCCGCACAACTGCTAGGCTTCGAGCACCAGGCCAGTGCCATCTTCCCCATCGAAGGCTGGCAGCAGGGCGCGCAAAATATCGCCGCCGAAGCCACCCTCGCCGGCAAAATGCTGGGTAACTATCGCCTGATCGCCGAAATCGGTCGCGGCGGCATGGGTGCCGTCTACCTCGCCGAACGCGCCGACGGCGAGTACCAGCAGAAGGTCGCACTCAAAGTCCTCCAGGAGGGCATCTTCACCCCGGCCCTCGTTGAGCGCTTCCGCCAGGAGCGCCAGATCCTCGCCCGCCTCTCCCACCCCGGCATCACGCGCCTCCTCGATGGCGGCGTCACCCCCGATGGCCGCCCCTACTTCGTCCTCGAGTACGTCGACGGCCTCCCCATCGACCAATACTGCGCGAAACATCAGCTCGACACCACTGCGAAGCTCAAGCTGTTCCTCAAAGTCGCCGAGGCTGTCCAGTCCGCCCACCAGCAGCTTGTACTCCACCTCGATCTCAAGCCCGCCAACATCCTCGTCACCCCCGAAGGTGAACCGCGTCTCCTCGACTTTGGCATCTCCCGCCTCCTCAGCGAAGGCGAAGGCGGCACACGCCAGGTCGAAGCCACCCTGCGCCTCCTCACTCCGCGCTACGCCAGCCCCGAGCAGGCGCAGGGCCTACCCCTCGGCGTCGCCAGCGACGTCTTCTCGCTCGCCACCCTGCTCTACAAGCTCCTCACCAGCCACCTCCCTTACGCCATCGACGATACCTCTCCGCTAGAAGCCGCACGCATCATAAGTGAAGTCACGCCAAAGCCTCCCAGTGAGTCCGCCTCCGCCACCATCGCGCCCGAACTCCGTGGCGACCTCGACATCATCCTCCTCCAGGGCCTCCGCAAGGAACCAGAACGCCGTTACGCCACCGTCGCCGCCTTCGCCGAAGACCTCCGTCGCCACCTCGCCTCCGAGCCCGTCCTCGCCCACGCCGACAGCTTCACCTATCGCGCCGGCAAGTTCCTCCGCCGTAACCGTATCGCCGTCGCTGCCGCCACAGTAGTCCTGATCATCCTCACCGGCAGCTTCATCGCCGTGGAGCGTTCCGCCATTGCAGCCCGACGCGCTCGCGTCAAGGCCGAGGCTGCGGAGACCACCGCCGAACGTCGCCTCAAAGATAGCCAGGCTCTCGCCCACTCCTACATGTTCGATCTCCTCCCCGCGCTCGAAGATATCCCCGGCACCCTCAAGGTCCGCGCAGACGTCATGAACGGCGCACTCACTTACCTTAAGGCCATGTCGGCGGAGAACTCCACCGACAAAGTCTTCGAGCACGAGCTCGCCAGCGCCTGGTTTCTCATCTCCCAGCTCCAGGGCAACTCCTCCCGCCGCAACCTGGGCGACCGCGCAGCCTCCATGGACACCCTCAACCGCAACATCGAAATTCAGCGCAGACTCGCAGCCCAGAACCCTGGTGACGAAATCGAAAGCGGCCGCCTCATGGTTTCCATCCGAGCCAAGGGCCGCATGTACCTCAATAGCGGAGACCTCAGCACCGCAAGCAAGCTTTTTGCGGAGTCCTGGGCCATCGGCAAGCCCGTCCTCGACGCCGGCCCTAAAAACACCCGCTACCTCGATCTCGCCAGTCTCGCCTGGTCGACCGCCATGGTCGACAATGACGCCGCCTACTGGAACCGCGCCCTCCCCACCGAGGCTCTGCAATGGGCCACCACCGGGCAGTCGCTCATGGAGCGCTTCGCCGCAACCAAGCCCGCCATCACTAAAGACCCCCGCTACATCAGCCAGATCAGCAACATCAAGGCCACCAAAGCGGACGCTCTCGTCACCCTCGGCCGCAGCGACGAAGCCGAGAAGATCTACCGCGAGATGCTGCCAACGCTCGACGCCGCCTCCCTTGGCAACGTAGGCATTGCGGTCGACATCATGCGCCTCACCCACGAGCGCTACGCCGTATTTCTCCTCGACCAGGGCAGACTGGCCGAAGCGACAAAAATCGCCGCAATTCTGCGCCCCGGCGTCTCCAGCCAGTTTGGCGAAACGACTGGACAGAACCTCTTCGACCTCATGGCCGAGGCCGAGTACACTGGCTTCACCGCCAACCTCGACTTCCGCAACAATCGCCTCGCCGAAGCCCGCGCCGGCATGAAGTCCACCCTTGCCGTCTACCGAAAGGCCGTCGCCGACGCCCCCGACCTCATCACCGCGCGCTTTGCCCTCGCCGGCTTCCTCCTGGACTTCTCCGGCATCCAGCAGGTCAACCCCACCGAAGCACGCGCCATGGCCAACGAGTCCATCGCTCTCGTCACCGCTCACCTCAAGGACCACCCCGAAGCCACCAGCGCCCACCTCGATCTGGCCCACCTCCACCTCAACCTCAAACGCCTCGCCAAATCCCCCACCGAAGCCCAGCAACACCACGAAGCCGCCCGCACCGAGCTCAAGACAGCCCTCGCCGCTTCCCCCAATCTGCCGGTAGCGCAAACCCTTCTCGCGTCCCTCACCAATCCATCCACACCACCACACCAGAACTAGAGCCCATCAGATGACCCGTCATCTGACCCTGAGCCCTGAGCCCTGAGCCCTGAGCGCTAAGCCCTGCCCTGGCCCCTGCCTCTAAGCACCCTGCCCCAGCTCACGAGCCAGCCAAAGCTTGCCCGAAGCCCAGTCGCGATGCACCGTCGCCACCGATATCTGTAGAAACTCGCCCGTCTCCTCCGGCGTCAGCCCGCCAAAGATGCGCAGCTCGGCCACCTTCGCCTGCCGTGCATCCAGCTCCGCCAGCCGGTTCAGCACATCATCCACATCGCTGAACATCAACGGAGCAGCTGCTGGCTCCGGCGAATCCTCCAGGCAGATCATCGTCACATCGCCGCCACGCTTGTCAGCCCGCCGCCGTTCTTCATGCGTCGAAAGGATGCGCCGCATCATCTGCGCTGCCACGCCCAGCAGTTGTGCCCGATTGCTGAAATCCACGCTGTGCTGCCCAATCAGCCGCAGGTAAGTCTCGTTCACCAGCGCCGTAGGCTGAAGCGTATGCCCGTCCCGCTCGCGGCTCATGTAGCTGGCCGCCAACCGGTGCAGCTCGTCGTAGACCTGTGGCATCACCACGTCCAGCGAGACTTTCTTGCCGCCATCCGCATCCTGCAAAGCTTTCATCGCTGGCCCATCACCCAAACCCATAACACCTGCAGACTACCAGCCGCCGCCTTTCTTTCGCTATCCCCCAATCACCGCATGAGAGTTTCCCAAAGTATTTCCAGCGTTACTAAGTAATAGAGGGTTCCGGTCAATCACCATCAACAAAACCCTCCGCGCCGCCACCCTTTCGCCCATCTCGTTGTTTTAAAGGAAGTCCATGTCATCCCCCCGCCTTCGCATCGCCTTAGCCGTGTCCATCCTTCTGCCGTTTCTTGCTGGCTGCTCCGGCCTCGCACATTTTAGCGACGCCTCCAGCGCCACCTCCGTACTTCCCGCCATCACTGGCACCGTCCACGGAGGCCAGCAGCCCGTCTCCGGAACCACCGTCCAGCTCTACGCCTCCAACACCACCACGCTCAAAGGGGCCTCCACCGCCCTCATTGGCTCCACTGTCCTCACCGACGCCAACGGCAGCTTCTCCATCACCGGTAAGTACACCTGCCCCGCGCCCGGAAGCCTCGTCTACCTGGTGGTCACCGGTGGCAACCCCGGACTCGCCGCTGGCACCGCGAACACCGCCATATCCATGCTCGCCGTCCTCGGCACCTGCGGAACCCTTACCGCCAGCACCCATGTCGTCGTCAACGAACTCACCACCGTCGCCGGGGTCGAAGTCCTCAAGCCTTTCATGGCCGATGGCACCCACATCGGCGCAGACCTCTCCACCAATCCCACCGCGCTGGCCGTCGCCTTCGCCAGTGCTGCCTCTATCGTCGACCCTTCCACCGGCCAGTTCGCCGCGCTTGCCGTAGGCCAACCCACGCCGCCCTACGCCCTCTACAACACCCTTGCCGATATCCTCGCAACCTGCGTCAACTCCAACGGAAGTACCACCACCAACGGGTATTTCGACGACACGAAGCCGTGCGGGGCCTTGTTAGTCCGCGCCAACAACCCCCTCCCTTCTTCGGACACCCTCGCAGCCATGCTTGCGATCGCACAGTTCCCCAGCAACAACGTCGCGTTGCTGTTCCTGCTGGTAGGTGGAACAGGAGCGCCCTTCCAGCCGACCCTTGCCACTCCGCCCGCCCACGACTTCAGCTACGGCTATACCGTTAGCGTCCCACCCCCCGCAGGTCAGGGAGTCAACTTCAACTACGCCCGCATGGTCGCCATCGATGCGCAGCAGCATATCTGGGTCGCCAACTACGCCTCCCGGGGCATCCACGTCTACGACCAGAATCTCAACCTCCTGTACGACCTCAGCAGCGATAACACCGCCTATTTCCTCAAGGCCGATCCCTCCGGCAATATCTGGTCCTATGGCTCGAACCTCATGACCAAGTTCGCGCCGGACGGCACCAAGCTCACCCCCGCTGGCGGAATCAACATTTTCGCCATGGGCTTCTTCGGTCAGAACTACGGGATGGACGTCGACAAGTTCGGCAACGTCTGGATCACCTCCAAAAAGTCGGACCAGGGCGGAGGCTCTTCCAACCAGGGTGCCCCCTGTTTCGCCAAGTTCTCCCCCTCCGGTGTCGCTCTCTTCCCGGCACCCGGCATCTGCTTCGATAGCACAACCATCGGCCCGCCCCTCGGCATCACCACAGACTCTGCGGGCAATGCTTACATGGGCACCAACTACCCCATCACTATCCTCAAGGTCGATGCCAACGGCAACTCCCTCTACGGCCCAGCGGGTAAGGTCACGTATCGCGGCGTCACCCTCCAGTACGATCCCACTCTCGACCGGGTCTGGGTCACAGACGACGGCTTCACCGCCAGCATCAAGGCTTCCGACGGCAGCTACGTCAGCTTCAACCGTCAGGCCGGCGGCGCGACCAACACCAACTATGTCACCCTCGACGGGGCCAGCAACCTCTGGCTCACCAGCACCACAAACCTCGGTAGCTCGCTGCAATGCTCCAGCATCTCCGCCTACACACCCGCAGGAGTTGCTATCACCACCGGCCAGACTGACAACGGCTGCTCCCTCGGCGGTCTCAAGACCGATAACCTCGTCTACCCCCAGGGCATCGCTATCGACGCCTATGGCAACCTCTGGGTGGTCAACTACGCCACCCACCTCCTCCAAAAGATCCCTGCCCAGGCCGTTCCTAAAGTCAAACAGACGCTCTAGCACCAAGCCTCGCAACCGCATTCGATCACGCAATAAAAGGAGAACCAGGCATGTCGTCCACCTTCCATCGTCTCGTCGCAGCCGCTACCCTCTGCGCCACCTTCGCCGCCACCTCCGCTCTCGCCCTGCCCTTCGGCAGCAAGGACAAGGAGGCGTCCGCCAAAATCACCCACGGTGGTGCGTTCAAGGGCAAATCCGCCTTCGCCCTGGGGGCCTTCCGTGTCAGCTTCATCACCGAAGACAAGGTAACCTCGGTCGCTAAGGGCATGCTTTCCGGCGGCGGCGGAGCCTCTTCGTTGATGTCCGGCACCCTCGTCGGAGTCGATCACGCTCTCATGCAGAAGATTACCGATGCCATCTACGCGGACTTCCTCAAGCAAGCCGCTGCCAAGGGCTACACCGTCACCGAGTCGACTCAACTCGCCCAGAACTCTGCCTCCTATAAGGCCATGGCCACCGCGACCAACTTCAGCGAAGGCCGTCTCGGTACGATCGTCATCCCTACAGGCCAGACCTCCGTCCCGCTCCCAGCCGACAACAGTGCCAAGCTCGATAAAGGTGCCCAGGGCTTCATGTCCGGCTTCAAGAACCTCGGTAACCAGATGGCCACCGCTGAAGCCAACAAAGCATTCCCCGCCGCCGCTAAGGAGTCCGGAACACCCATTCTCGGCGTCACCATCGTAGTCAACTTCGCCGACTTCAAGGGCTATACTTCCACCTTCGGCTCCTCCGCCAAGGCCACCATTATGCCCGGAGCCACCATCGAAGGCACCCCCAAAGGGCAGATCATCAGCTCCACTTCCATCCTCGGCTGGGACGGCAATACCCCCACCTGCGCCAACTGCGAGTCCGAGGTCATCCTGGAAAATATGGTTCACTCCACTGAGTCCATTGGTGCGCTCGATAGCCACAGCAACATGAAAACCGGCGACTACATCGCCAACGGCATCGGAGCACTCGGCGGCGTAGGAGTCTCCAACAAGCGCGGTGCCACCATCACCGCCGACCCCGTCGCCTATGAGAAGAACGTCCTCATCGTCGCCGCCCAGGCCACGGACCTGCTCCTGTCCGCCATCGCCAAAGAGAAGTAGCCCTCCCAGGGTGCGCGGGGCAGGGAACCCATCCCGCCCCGCACCTTAAAGCACTTGACAGAAACCACCTCGCGGAATACCTCTCTCCAATGCCGCTTCCCATTCTGCCGACAGCCATCAAGAACCTAGGTACCCCCCTAACTCACATCGTTCGAAGACTTTGCGCAAAATAGGGGGAAGGGGGGGTACTTCACCTAAAACCTGATTTCGCCGTTCGGCCTTCACCGGACAACCCCATGCGATACTTAAGCTGACATGTACAAACGAGTCCTCCTCAAGCTGTCCGGAGAAGCCCTTGCCGGTGGCAAAGGCTTCGGTATCGATGCCATTTTCATCCACAAAGTCGCTGCGGAGATCGCAGCCGTCCACGCCCTCGGCTGTGAGATTGGTATCGTCGTCGGCGGAGGAAACTTCTTCCGTGGTGTAGCCCAGCAGGCCATCGACATGGATCGCGTCGCCGCGGATCACATGGGCATGCTCTCCACCGTCATCAACTCAATCGCCCTGCAGGATGCCATCGAGAAGCTCGGCCTCTTCTGCCGCGTCATGTCCGCCATCGAGATGCACGAGGTCGCCGAACCCTACATCCGCCGCCGCGCCATGCGCCACCTCGAAAAGGGCCGCATCGTCATCTTCGCTGCCGGAACCGGCAACCCCTACTTCTCCACCGATACCGCCGCCAGCCTGCGCGCCATGGAGATCAAAGCCGAAATCCTCCTCAAGGCCACCTCCGTCGACGGCATCTACACCGCCGACCCCAAGCTCGACCCCACCGCCACCAAGCTGGTCACCATCACCTACTCCGACATCCAGCGCCTCAATCTCCGCGTCATGGATCAGACCGCCGTATCCCTCTGCAAAGACAACAACATGCCCATGATGGTCTTCTCCATGCGGGAGC
>Ga0123338_10003522_pt1 | contig 14013 bp, 9 predicted proteins | sample grotaG_FD_89793 | JGI IMG/M metagenome (GOLD analysis project Ga0123338, IMG submission 89793) | Glacier valley bacterial and archeal communities from Borup Fiord, Nunavut, Canada, to study Microbial Dark Matter (Phase II) -... | ecosystem: Environmental > Aquatic > Freshwater > Ice > Glacier ... | reverse complement strand
TAGGAATAGTTGAATCACCTGCATTAAATGCCTTGATACCAGCCTCCAGAAGTTCTTTATAAAATCCATTATTTGAACGGACATGACAGGTTACAACATTATCACATTCAATCAACTGGCTTTCGAATTTCTTGTTTTCAACTACAATACCTTGATCTGTAACTTCACAGATACGACTATTCTCTATTAAAGTTACCGGGTATTTATAAGGTTTACTATGTAAAGCTTCTGCATCTGTCTGCTGGAAACGTTTTCTAGTCACATACATATGAATTACTTCCGTTCCCATACCAAACTCTTTTTTATCAGTAACAATAGTTACCTTTTTTCCAATCGATGCAAGATAAGTTGCTGTATCAATCGCTGGGTAACCATCGCCCCAAACTACAACGCTTTCACCTACTTTAACCGGCTTGCGTCCATCCGGATGATATTTACAGTTTACCTTAGGACATGCGATTACCTGTTCAAAAGGAAGAATCCTATCCTTATTTCCATAGACGCCTTCCGGAACATAAGAACTTGCACCTGTAGCATTAAGTACACAGTCAAATTCACGAAGATCATCAACAGTAGGAACAGTTTCCATCTTTACTTCTACATTTAGTTTTGTAATTTGCTCCCTTAGCCAATCTGCATACCATTTCATCTTCTCTTTGCCAGGAGTCATGCAGCAGCCTAAAATAGCTCCACCTAATTCTTTTGTTTTTTCAAAGATTGTGACTTTATGTCCTATAACAGCTGCCCTTCTAGCTGCTTCCATACCTGCAGGTCCACCACCGACAATAGCAATTGATAGTGGCTTTTCTGTTTGTTTCATTTCATCAAATTCTGCATGACCGCATGCAGGATTAATAGCGCATGTTACCTCTTTCTTTGCCATCATGGATTCCTGCCAGCAACCCTCTAAGCAAGATAAACATCTACGGATATCATCAACCTTGTCGTATTTTGCCTTCAAAGGCCAGTAAGGATCAGCCAGTAATTGTCTTGATAAACCAACGATATCTGTTTTTCCTTCTGCAATCATCTGTTCGCAAAAATCTGGATTTCTCAAGGAATGGCTGTTAATGACAGGAATATTAACTACTTTCTTAATTGCTTCTGATGCATACATTGTCCATCCTTCCGGATACTGCATAGGATCGAAACCGGCACCGGGTGTCTCTTGGATACATTGGCTTAAGTCAAGGGCTACAACGCCTACCTCTTCTAAAGTCTGTGCGACCAATAGACTTTCCTGAAGATCGCGTCCACCTGGTACCCATTCATCGACAGAATAACGTACTAATATTGGATAGTCATATCCGCATTTTTCCTGTATCTTTTTAATAATTGCAAGAAGAAAACGTAATCTGTTTTCATAACTGCCACCAAAGCGATCATTTCTGTTATTCAGATAAGGACTCATAAAATCTGAAATCAGATAACCATGTGCTGCATGAAGTTCTACTGCATCAAATCCAGCAGCTTTAACACGCCAAGCAGCCTCAGCAAATAACTCGATCATATCGAGAACTTCTTCCGTACTCATTGCACGAACAGCTTTTCCTTTTTCCTCAGCATTTTCATATACAATTTCATGCCCTGCAGACCAAGGAAGTTTTATTACCCTGTCATTAGCCGACATGTAGTTATGCCTGGGTAATGCAGCCTGTCTACCGGGATGTTGCAGTTGGCAAACAGCTTTTGCGCCATATCTTTGAATGGATTTTGCTAATCTTGCAAGACCAGGAATGTAATTATCGCTATCTGCTACTAAACCAGTAACAGTTGGCCTTCCTGTTTTACCGTCAGGTGATGTTGCACCTACAATTAGCATACCAACACCGCCCTTGGCAATTTCGGCATGATGATGAATATCACGCTCACTCACGGAACCATCGGCATGAGATGTACTGCTGTCTGTTGGTACATGAACAATACGATTTTTTAAAATCATATTACCAATTTTAATAGGTTGAAAAAGATTTGGATAGTTACTCATAATTAATTCCTCCTTTATAATAATTGCCTTTCGGCATTTCAAACTTACCTAGTATTACGATTACCTTGATTATTTTATAGTTTTTGATATTACAGAGAGGCTGAATTAGTCTGATTATTATTTATTCTATGGAATTATAGTGAGGCGGATTTCATTTTAAGAATCCAGTAACCAGTTACGAAGGCAAGCAAGGACGTTACAACAGGTAACAGCATAGCGCCTAGTATCGATGTATACTCTACCATTGCTCCCATAACGAGTGGCATTACCACACGTGCCAAGCACATAGAAAACAAGAGAATTGAAGTTGGAAGAGAAGTACTGTCCTTATAACCTGCAGCTCCTTCGCTAATTAGAATAGGAATGGAATGACCGCTGACCAAACCAATGGCGCCTATCATAATGCACATGATAATAGAACTTCCTGACAGTACACCTATCATATTAAATAAGCCTGCCAGTAAGGCTCCTATAGCATAAATTTTAAGCGGGCGCACCCGAATACGAGGTGCAACAAACCGGCTGATTGTAGCACAAATCCAAAATACTGATACTGTAAAAGATCCAAATGACTCCGAATCAAACTGCAATGTCATGTACCTTACCAGCCAGACGAGTAATCCTGTCTGCGCTGCTGCATTCAACATGCTAGATACAATCAGCAGTATATTGCGTCTCTTTTGGAGATATTGTCTGACTAACGCTATAGATACTTTTTTTTCCGCTGTTATACTTTGTTTTGTACACGGATTATGTGATTTGAGCATGGCTCCAATTGATAATATTACGAGCACAGCGACAATAATAGCACTGTAGAAGTAGGTTCTTCTCCATGTGCTGTATATTAGGAGCCCTTGTATCAGTATTGGCGTAAGCACTCCTCCGATACTGTAGCAACCATGAAGTAAACCTAGATATTTTGCGCTATCTTTGCTGTGCAGATCAACCATGAGCGAATTACTATAAGTATCTATCCATCCACCACCGATACCAAGCAGAATATAGATTATAGCCATAAGACCAAAATTCGGTGCTATTCCGGCAGCAAACAGCATCAGTGTTTGCATCACTGCGCTAATAATCAGCATTCGCGATTTACCCATTCTGCCTTGTAATATCGGTGTCAGCAACAGAGCAAGCATACCACCGATATTCAACATGCTGCTTAACATTCCTTGCTCTGCTCCAACGAGATGAAAGGCATTGATGATAGAATTCATCATAACATTGAAATGGCTGTTGCTGAGAGCATATGCTCCTATTAACAACAGTATTGCGGCTGTGGGCCACAGTTTGGTCGGATACGCTTCGGTTTTAACTCTCTCTTTTTTCATAATATCTCTCCGTATTACTCCACTTTAAATGCTGGAATTGAACTGTGAAGCTCCATTCAGTCATCAGTAAATTTACTGGCGAACCGACTTAGAACGGTTGTACAAAATCAAAAGCAAAAGAACGATAAGGCCATTGAGAATATTACGAATAGGCTGTGCTAACGCCAATGTCGTCAGCATATTGCTTAGCTGTACCATAAGAAGGGAGCCTGCAATCGTACCAGCAAAAGTTCCGATTCCGCCGCTAAAAGATGTTCCGCCAACGATTACTGCAACCAATGAGGTAAAGGCGTAATCGTCGAATACCTGGCAGCGTGCAGTACCGATATAAGCGGCGCCGAGCATGCCTGCAAAAGCAGATAACACACCTGAAATCACATAGGTCATGACTACAATCTTATTTACCTTTACACCGTTTAAGCGAGAGGCAACTGGATTACTACCTATCATATATACCTGATTTCCAAAACGGGATCGATGCAACAGGAAATAGACCAACGGGAAAATTATTAATACATAAAATACAATATAAGGAATGACACCGCCAATACGATTAATTACTGAGGCAACAAACGAAGGTGATGCATAACCGCCGGGGCTGCCCTGAGTAAACACATACTGCAACCGGGTAACTACATTGCTGATTGCCATAGTGACAATCATCGGTGGAAGCCCAACCTTTACGACGCATAACCCATTGCATAGACCAATGATTGCACCCATCCCAAGCGCAAGAACCAGAACCTTTAGAAAACTTCCATCTTTACCATTCATTATATATGTAGTTAGAATTGCTGCCGCCGACATAACGGAGCCTACGCTAAAGTCCATACCGCCACCGATCAAGACAATGGTTTGACCAGCAGCTGAAATACTCAGTAACGAGGCTAGTAAAATGATAGAACCGATGGCCGCGGAATTCAAAGCGCTTGGCCTTACGGATATCGTAACGAGAAAGAGAACTGCAGAGAGAATCAGGGCCATACGCGCAGGACTTGACCGAATAAAGTATTTTATTCGACTGGAGAAACTAAACATTTTATTTGTTTCCATACTTTTCACCTCTCTTAAATTGTTTAATTAGACCCTTTTTGAGCGTCTCACGCTGCGCTTTCGCTGTAACAATGGTCATTAATAATCCCAGTAGAAGAATAACATCAGATACCATATTTTGCCAGTATGATGTTACAGTAAATCCGGGAATCAGTTTATAGAGTAAAGTAAAGAAATAGTATACTGTATTTTGAATGATTACAAAGAAGCCTGCACCGAAAATTCCACTACTAACAGACCCCCAGCCACCGAATCCGAGACCGCCTAGAATACAGGCAGATAAGGAACGCAGACCATAATCTTCTCCCTGTAATGGGTTACCGGATGCCGTCATCAAAGTGAGACAAATGCCTGCAACTCCAACGATAAAGCCTTTGAGAATAAAAGCTTTCATCTGTACAGAAACAGGATTGATACCTGCAGCAAAAGCATTGCGCGGGTGGCCTCCTACAGCATATATATGCTTTCCAAATCGTGTTCGCATGATTATTACACATAGTAAAAATACGCCTATTATTACAAGCAGTGATACGGGTATTAATCCGCCAATTAAAGAATCATACGCCTTATACAGCACCTTAGGTACTGATCCCTGTGGAACGTTCATAATTAAAATATTAACACCCCTGATAATAAAAATCATAGCATAGCCCACCAACATGGACGGAAGACGCATGATAGAACTTCCAACACCGCAAAGAATTGAAACCGTAACAGCCGCCATGATTCCAAAAATCCAGCCAACATAGACAGGCACGCCTAATTCTTGTGGTATCATGATAACGATTACATTGACTAACGCCAATTGAATACCAATCGATATGTCAAGAGTCCCCGATATCAATAAGAGGCTCTGAGCCATAGCTATCAGGATAAACGGTGTGTTTGACATAAATAGAGTATTTATACTTTTAGGATTAAAAAATGACGATGGACCTTGAATAATGACATTTAAAATAATGGCTATCACAAACAGAACAAAGCCTGTGAAGGCAGGGCTACGGCGAAACTGCAGAAAATACTGTTTGACTCTTTCCATGCTTATTCGACCTCCTTTTCCAATAAACTTTGTGAGGTCATTCCGACCATGGCAGCCACGATTCGCTCCGCATTTTTATTTTTGCCGGAAAGTTCTGCACTAACCATACCCTCATAGAACACATAAATGCGATCGGAGATATCAAGCAATTCTTCGGTGTCGCTTGCAGAAATGATAATTGTCATACCTTCCTCTGCACACTTATGTAAAATATTATGAATGTCGCGTCGGGAGTGGATGTCTACCCCCTTTGTGGGATCATCAAGCAACAATAGGGACGGATTCATAGAAATCCAGCGTGCTACTACAAGTTTCTGTTGGTTGCCACCCGACAGAGAACTCGCTGGGTTTTTAAGCTGACCAATCTTGATGTCATATTTGTCTACTGCGCCTTGCGCAAATTTGCGAACCTGCTTGGAGAACAAATAGCTAAATAATTTTCCTTTCGCGGCATCACCAGCAAAAATGTTTTCACTAATCGTCCGCTCTGGGAACATTGCCTCCTTGTTTCGTTCACCTGAAATAAATCCGATTCCGCTCTTTACAGCATCAGCAGGAGAATTAAAATGAATCTTTTTTCCTAAATAAGTAATCGAGTCGCACTCAAATTTAAGATCTCCGATCAGTGCACGAATAAATTCTGGTTGTCCCTGACCTTCTAATCCGCCAATGCCAACAATTTCCCCCTTATAAGCTTTAAATGAAATGTCCTTTACCTTTGGAACAATACTTATGTGCTCAACATCAAGCACCAATTCTTGATTTTCAATATGTGATACTTCCGTCTCATGTTCTTTGTTTTCTGTATCAGGACGTTGGCCTGTCATATGAAAAACAATATCATCCAGTGTCAGTTCACCGACAGGTGCTCCTATTACTGTTTTACCACTTCGCATAATATTCACATCGTCGCAGATTTCAAATATTTCTTGCATACGGTGCGTAACATAAACCATCGCAACGCCCTCTGCTTTGAGCTGCTTGAGTATGTGAAATAGAGTATCAATTTCTTCACTGTGTAATGACGCTGTGACTTCATCAAGTAACAACAAGCGTGGCTTCATGAGTACTGCTTTTGCAATCTCAAGCATGCTTTGAGTGGAAGGTGCTAAAGTCTGCACAAAGTCAAAAGGATTACATCTGATATGAAACCGATCTAGTAGGTCGCTTACTTCATTTAATGCTTTTTTTCGATCAACTAAACCAAGCTTTGTAACCGGCTCAACGCCGAGTACCATGTTATCCATAATTGTCATGGTTGGAACAAGACTGAGATCCTGAAATGCCGTGCCAATACCCAGCTTTCTTGAGTCAATACCTGCATTGATATGTACCGGCTGCCCGTCAAATAGTATTTCCCCGCTATCAGGTTTTACCAGACCAGCAAGTACTTTAACCATTGTGGATTTTCCAGAACCATTACTGCCTAGTAGTGCAGTAATTTTACCTGGTGTAATAGTCAGAGATGCATTCTCCAATGCAACGACTGCATCAAAATGCTTATTGATTCCTTGTAATTCAAACAATGTTACCACCTCCTAAAAGGATTGCAAATAAATGTAAATATATATTAGTTTAATTGATATAGTGCAGTCCCTTACGAAAATAAGAGTGCTAGAATCGACTTTAAAATTACAAAAATTGCAAAATAATAGCTCCAATAAAAAACCGCGCTTGACCGGTGAAACTACATTTCGCCAGTCAAGCATGGCTCTTAATAACTATTCATTTGCAATTGTTGTTATTTGAAGTACGCTTCTGCAACCTCATCAATCGTTAGCCAGTATGTGATAGAATCGCCAGGTGCCATACTTTTTGCCATATCAGCATATTCGTCTTGGTTTTCATAGGTATACCATATCTTAGATGGTAGATAAATGCTATGGTATTTTTCATTGCCATTCTTGTAAACGTCATCTTTCAGTTCTTTTCCAAGAAGCTGATTCAGACCGAAGTTCAGAGCGCTGGCACCTACTCCAGGAGGATTGCTAACTACGATGTAAGGCAATACTTCTTTTTCTGCATTTATTTTCAACATTCTCTGCATATATTCGCCGGTATCACCAAAACCCATAAATTTAGGTAGTGCCACACCTGACGCTTCAAAAGCAGATAAAGCAGCCTCAGCGCACTGGGAAATAAGAACACCGTCAAACTCGACACCGGAGTTGATAACCTCGGTCATAATTTGCTGAGCGAGAGCGCTATCCCAGTTGTGGTTGTAAGTACCAACAACCTCAAGACCTGACTCTTCGATACCTTTGTTAAATCCGTTCTTACGGAATGTATCTGCTGAGTTTCCATCAATAGCGTTAATCAAAATTACTTTTCCACCTTTACCAAGTACTTCTCCTGCATAAGTTGCAGTCTTATAACCAAGATAATATTGGTCTGTAGCAATATTCAGGATGTTAACATTCTCTGACACATATTCACAGTCAGCGTTTATGTAGGTAATACCAGCATCCTGTGCCTTCTCAATAACAGGATCTAAACCGGTTGCTGCAACTGGATTAACAAGAATAATGTCATAACCTTCATTAATACTGTTTTGAATCTGCTGAGTTTCGGTAGCTGCATCCCAGTTAGAAACGAAAGATGCATAAGTAATGTCAAAGCCACTATCACTTGCAGCTGCAGCTGCCTCCTTGATATCTTGCTCGTAACGAACACGGTAGGGATTGCCCTCAATAACTGCATTGTGAGATGCCAGTTTCAAGGCAACTTTCTCATTAACCACATCTTCTGTCTTGTCAGAAACTACATCGGTGGAGTCATTTGTTTTAGGATCCGTCTTGCTGGAATCACCCTTGGAGTTTGAACAAGCTGCTAATGACAATACCAACATGCAAACCACCAAAACTAACGAAAAACTCTTTTTCATAAATATTTCCTCCTTTAATAATATAATTAAAGCTTTTGCTTTAATTTTCAAAAATCAACGAAGTTTCGCCAATAGCAGTCAAATTCAAGTAATTTATATAACTAATTATAACCTAATGATATAAGTAATGCAAATGAATTTTGCATTAACAATCATTTTTTTGCATTTATCCACAGTCCTTATCATGCAGTCTCAATTAGATGCCTGAAGTATTTCTGTGCAAGGTAAATTTGATTTTCAATATAGTCATTATAACCAAACACTTTCCCTGCGTGGAATGGCATATGACAGAACTCGAAGTTGATATAGCCGTCATAACCAACATCTTTACTGGCTTTAACGAACATTGGGTAGTTAGTCAATACTGGCTGTTCATGGGAATCAAACGAAATCATTTCTATTGAACCATCCTCTTTTTCTACAAACTCAGCATTCGCATGAGAGATCATCTGCAAATCACCAACATCGTGTACAGCTTTCCACATGTATTCATCACTCTGCGATGTTTCGTTCCAGCCACAGCAGGGAGCATCAAAGCAGCATTTGAAATAAGGTGAATCAACCTCTTTCATAAATTCCAGCATATCATGATAAGTCTCAATGATTGGATGATGGTTCTGCAATGCCAGTATGACACCCGCTTCCTCTGCCCACTTCGCACATTCTTTAAAGCATCTGATGACAGACTGATGGAGCTCATAGCCAAGGGCCCCATTATAGGAAGGATGGGCTGTAATCTCATAAGAGGCAATACCATTTTTTTGGACAATACCTCTCCATGCTGCAAACAAGCGTAATACAGGAGCACCCAGCTCTTTTGCTACCCGGATTTGTTCACGTACCATTAACAATTCATTTTCAATTAATTCTGAAACGATAGAAGCAAAGTTATTGTTTGCTGCAACACCGCAAATTTCAATTCCTTGCTTTTTCGCATATGCTTTTATTTCTGCACAGCGCTTCGCATCAAGATCTAGTGGTGATCCATGTGGACGTTTCAAATCGATTTCAACTCCGTCATAACCATACTTCTTGGCGGTATCAATAACCTCCTCTAACGTTAATGCCGGACGATCATTGAACCATGTACCAGAACAGGAAATAGAATAAAGACCTACTTTCATTTTGTTTCTCCAATCTATGTTTTTATTTTAAAACCAAGATTAAATAAAGCCTTACCAATTTTCATCAATCATCTTGCCTAGGAACATATTTTCACATGCGTTCAACATGTAGGTATAAAACGATTCCTTCATATCGAATTCAATTACACCGTTCACTTCTGCATATACACGACGTGCAGTCCCCTTGTAGAGTTTCATAACATCCTCTGCTTTTGCAGTGTTTATATAGTGATATATAATGGTCATCAAAGGTTCGCTATCTGCTGTGGTGCTTGACAGGTATTCCCCATCAGAAGCAGATGCGCTCGTAACAAGTCGATAAAATGACTGAAATAGATTAATATCCATATCTTCACCATTTAGAGTAATTTGCTGATTGTTATTTTCGTCCCTGCTTATGGCAAATTCTAAAGTTTGCGTCTGTGTAGCGATTGTTAAACCAGACAGATCCAACAGCAGAGGTGACAAGAACCAGCGTAGCATGAGTTTTTCATATTGAATATCCACAAATGCCGGCCGATCAATTTCATACACAGCACTACTGCCTAATAAGTGTGCCAAAAATGAATTATCACTCTTCTTTATCAAGGACAGTATATTGTGCTCTAATATGCCCTCATTGTTTTTAAAATCATATTCAACCTTCATAAAAGGCTCTGCAAATCCAAAAGCTGCAATATCTTCTTCGCTCAGCCCGTAACCGACAACCTCCTGGGCTTTTATGCCAAGTATGGATCCAAGTATTTGGGCACCATAGGTCTGATCGAGTTCATATACACCTCTTCCACGTACGAGGTGTGTAACCGCTCCAAAAGACAGGGCAGCTAGCTTGGTTTCCTCATCTCCTGCGCTGACCGATTCAATGGTAATCGGTTCTTTCAGCTCACCACCGGAAAACTTAACATCCAAAATTGCTGCCAATACGTTGCCATCAGCAAGCTCTGGGGTAACATAATGATTGATATACTGTTTTTTATCACACAGAAAGTAGGCTGCGATGGATGCAGATAGCAGGTAGACATCCTCCTCCTTATCAACCTGCAGATAATAATTGCCGCTGACAAGATCAGCATTGCCAATGTGCAGCAAAAGCTCTGAATTATCTGTATATATGATAGATGCTGTTGCCACCGGTTCATCCAATCCATAAATAGATAAATCGGAAGGCTTGGATGTTACTCGTTTGAGTGCGCTGATTGCGCCACACTGCGTCATAAACGCTACAAAATTATCCAGATCAACAAGCTCAGCGGGGATATCACTCAAAATATAACCCTCTGCTTCCGTTGATACCTCAAAACTGCCAAAAGAATTGCTAACTTTAACACAGCTAACATCCGTCGGTGCCAACGTCTTAAATATCACACTTTCAGTAGCCTTTTTTGGTGTATTGATGATTAGAAATACAAACACTACAGCAAGCACAAGTGCAGTGGCAGCGATAATAGCAATTAGATTAATGAGTTTTTTCATCATTTATACCTCCGAAGAAGCCAAATGACAATCCCTGCAGAAAGGATTATTAGTGGAACAATACCGCAAAGAATGACACCTAATCTAGTTGCCTGAGAAGATGTTATACCCAACGTGTTACCTGAAAGTGATTTTGGCTCAATATTGATTGTATCCGTACGTTCTGTCACATCATTAAACAAATTTAGTATATACTCTGAGTTTGTCAATGAAGAATTTTGCAGAGTGCTTGCTTCAAACATATAGGTTGAAGCGCTTACAATCACATTCGAGCGAAATTGTGTCACACCTGTTGTGCCGAGGATACGACGGCTTGCAAGTACAAAAGCAGGCATGGGCCCCCACTTAGTAGCTTGAGATGAGGTGAAGGTATCCTCTGCGTCGGACGGACGAACACCTGCTGTTTCATAAAAGCTCAGCAATGTTTCAGTATATTGACGGTCTTTTGTTTCATACAATACACTGAGAGGGCGGGACAAAGGCATTAGCAGGGGGGAATTGGAATCCTTCAATTTATCTTTATAGGTATTATTGGTATATTCAACTATGGGATAGTAAGGTTGATAGTTATAGGTCCGTTCTTTCGTTGTTTCAAATATAGCACCGTCTCCAATGTTGATTCCCCACTCACTTAGAAACAATTCTAGATTGGGCAGTTTCGGTTGAGATACGTCTGCTGTATAAAGTAGCGTTTTCCCGTATTCCCCATTATTATAAAGAAAATCATCTAATTTTTGCAGCACATCCTCTGATAAATCAACAGTCGGTGCAAACAGTATGCACAGGTTATATTTATCAAAGGTTTCTGTTGCCATGTTTACATTTTTTACAATATAATTGTTTTCTGATACAAGAGATAAAAAAGCAGGCATATCCGATACTCCATTACCGGTCAGTACGGCTATTGACACCTGATCTTCACTAATTACATTTAGAATTGACGATGTAATTGTTTCCTCAGCACGTGAGGATTCTATAGCGGAAACACCTGAAGTGGTATAGGTATAGTTAAACATACTGGAAAGTGTAATTTGCTTAACACGGTTACCACGGGTGACAAGAATATTACCTGCTGAAAGCGTTAATTCTGGATAGCCAGCCGCAAAAGTTGGGTTAGCTTCAAAATCGATGTATTCCAGGTTAATATTACTAGAATATATCGAATATTGATCAATAATATTTCGAGCTTGAATCAAATAGGAAGAACCCTCGAAGCTGTCTGGCGTTGCTAACACATAAATATTGATGTCGTCTGTCAGACTTCCTAGTATTGTTTTTGTCTCGTCACCGATTTTATAGGCAGCGTTGGCTGTTAAATCAATGCTTAGCGGATAACGGTTGGATAAAATCAATGTAATAGTGTTAAACAGAAACATAACAGCCAGCATTAGGACTATAAGTAGTGTAAACAGTGTATTTATCCGTAAGTTTTTTGTTGTTTTTAAAGATTTCATATTCTTGTTCCTCCTCAGCACCAACGGCTTCGTTCTAGCACAACCGTCGTGAAACATAAAAACAAGGCGGTAAAGCTGACGAAAAACAGTGTATTTGATAAATCGATGATACCGTATGTAAATGGAACATATCGGTCATTAAAAGATACGTAGGAAAAAAATTTCTGTAAAAAGGGATTTGATACCACATAAGACAAGGCATCAATCAGAATTAGGAACAAGCTCACTGCAAACCCACTTATGGCAGCAATTACTTGGCTCTCAGTCAGTGAAGACAGGAACATACATATTGCAATTAAAGTTGCACCCAACATAAATAGCCCAATGAAATTGCCAATGATAACAGGCCAATCCGGCCTGGCAAAATACGTAACAATAAATGCATCTATAAGCGTACCTGATATTGCAATCAAATACACAAACAAGGCAGCCAAATATTTGCCTAGAACAATTTCAATTCGCATAATCGGTGATGTAAGCAGCGTCTGATCTACCTTGCTGCGTTTATCCTCACTCATCAGTCGCATTGTTAATACAGGGACAAGGAACATCACAACACTAAACAGCAAGGAATACAAGGAGGAGAAATTCGTTGTATTGTTATAGAGGTTATAAGTAAAAAAATAGTAATTGGTAAAAAAGAACATTGCGGCTATAACAACATAACCCAGAGGAGACTGGAAATACGCACGAAGTTCCCGTTTTAATATAGCTTTCACTTCTGTATCACCTCCGTTTTGATTATGTTTTTGTCTTCTTGATTATCACCGACTAGATGCAGGAACACATCCTCCAGCGAAAACTCATGACCATAGGTATGTAACAGTGGTAAATCTGCTTTGGCACAGGCGTAAAATACATCTGCACGTATATCACAGCCTGTTTTCCCTTCAATACAAACATCGCAGGTACCAGTTTCACGCTCCGGGATTTCTGTTATGTTGATAATACTTTCCACTGAGGCTAATGCCGCTTTTATCTGAGTAATTTCTCCCTGAACCCGGACAATAAGCTTATGGTTTGGATGAATGGTACTGGAAAGATTCTCAAGTGTATCATTTGCTATTACCCTGCCCTCGTCGATTATGATAACACGGTCGCAAATTGTCTGAATTTCAGATAAAATATGGGAGGATATGATAATGGTTGTGGATTCGCCTATTGTCTTAATCAACTGGCGAATTTCTATAACCTGTGACGGATCCACTCCAACTGTTGGTTCATCGAGAATCAGCACTTTAGGATGTCCGATCAATGCTTGTGCAAAACCGACACGCTGGCGGTAGCCTTTGGACAGATTGTTTATCAAACGCCCTTTCTTGTCGGAAAGACCTACCTGTTCGCAAATTGCATCCAGATGTTCTTTCCGCTTAGCTTTATTTCTTGATAAGCCCTTCAGCTCGTATATAAAATTCAAATATTCCATAACGCGCATATCATTGTAAAAGGCAAGTTGTTCGGGTAAGTATCCCACCACTCTCTTTGCTTCTCGTGATTCTTTCATAATATCGTGGCTGTCGATCGACACCTCTCCTGAGGTAGCACTGATATAACCAGTCAGAATATTCATCGTTGTACTTTTACCTGCTCCATTTAGCCCCAATAGGCCTACCACTTCGCCACTTGCAACAGAAAAGCTAATTCCTCCTAGGGCAACCTTTTTAC
>Ga0123338_10003520_pt1 | contig 14025 bp, 19 predicted proteins | sample grotaG_FD_89793 | JGI IMG/M metagenome (GOLD analysis project Ga0123338, IMG submission 89793) | Glacier valley bacterial and archeal communities from Borup Fiord, Nunavut, Canada, to study Microbial Dark Matter (Phase II) -... | ecosystem: Environmental > Aquatic > Freshwater > Ice > Glacier ... | reverse complement strand
GCGCCATCCCCATCAAACCAATGTCCCATCCGCTGTCCATTCCGCTCTAACCGCGCTGGTCCATTCCGGTAGAGAGACCCCCGCAATCCAGATGGAATTGCTCCAGAGATAATTGGTAAGGAAGTTGAGTCAAATTCTGTTGCGGTCGTCGTGATTGCCCGTGACCAAGCTTTATGAGTGGATGGAGTAATAGTAACCATTTTATGCTTCTCTATTTATTTATACTAAAATTTTAGCCAAATTATCTATTTTACTTAATTACCAGCTACTTCAGCTTTCTCTACTGAGTTATCGTTTACGCCTAAAGTTAACTGCAAAGGAGTATGTGACGGGTATGCCTTGACTACCTCTCGGTAAACATCGTAATTAGTCGGCAATGTTTTCTGTTGCCCATCCTCTGTATACGTTAGCCGATACTCCACAGCTTTTAACAATTCTGGCTGGCTTGTCTCTTCTTGAGGTTTTTTCCGTTGTTCTATTTCATCTACTGTCGGTCGTGGTGGTAGCGCTGACCACCATAAACCACGTTCATCAGGTCCGGTGACTGCTCCTGATGGTTTTAATCCATTACGATTAAGTAAGGATGTTGTCGCGAATGTTTCAAAACGCGGTGATTTACCGTTTGTTAAGTCGGGCGCGTACTTAACCTGCCAAGTATAAGTGGCAAGTGCAGTGGCATCATACTGATTGATAGTTACATTGGTGCAACTAGTAAGTGCGATCGCGGTCAGTACTATGACTGTAGGAAGTGAGAATCTAAGCTTTTGCATTCGGGCGAAAAAATATGTTTAATTGCGCTCAGGCGCTTGATGCAAGTAATTTAACAACAAGTAGATTCACTCGTAATATGGAAAATACAACTACGCGATCGCTAGTAATTCTAGTATTATTCATACATGCAATGCAACAATTTACTCACAAACCCAAATTAATGATAGGGGTTGCTTGGTCTCTAGTTGAACTGGCTTGATTCAGGCTCTATTCCTTGATCAATCCAAACATCAATTGCTGCTTTTACCTCTACTTCAGTCACCGCAGACCATTCTTTTTCGTTAAGAACTATTTGAAATACTACCCTTTTGCCGTGACCAATCTTTTCAATTACATGTCCGCGATATACATTATTTTTAGGTTTAACCATTTTGAACTCAATATTTATTTACTATTTTAACAAAATAGTATGATAAAAACTGGATGCAATTAAACCTTCAATCTTTTAAAATTTGTGCTATTTTATACCAAAATGTACGGCAATGCAACAATTTACTGACAAACCAAAATTAGTGACAGGGGTTGCTTGGTCTCAGGGTGAACTGGCTCCATACTGTCTACAACTGTTAGCCCGCTCTCTTTTAAAATGTTCAGCCAGGAACTAACTGTGCGAAAGTACCACGGCATTGGTTTTGAAAAAGCCGCGTCAAAGCTTTTAAACGATTCAAGTTGCCATCCATCGACATAAGGTTGAGCGGATATTGAAGTGAAGGGGTGAACAGTCTGAATAAACAGGTGTCCACCATCACTTAGTTGGCTCCGTAATATCTGAAGCAGAGGGGTGATTTTTTCTTCTAAAAGAGAGAAGTTGCAAATGATCGCGTCATACGAACCGCGCAACAGTTGAGGGTTTGCGATCGCTTGAGAGTAACTAAGTTCAAAGAATTCTCCGAACTCCTGTTCTCTGGCGCAGGCGATCAATTCTTTGGAACTATCAATACCAACAACTTCCATTCCTAGTTCAGATAATTGTCGTGCCAACCAACCTTCGCCACAACCAACTTCCAGCAACCTTTTGGCACCATACTGCTGTATTAGCCTCACAATTGCGACATCGGTGGCGACACGACGACTTTCAATTTGTCTTAAGCGAACAACTTGTGTCCAAGCAGCGGCATTTGCCTCCCAGCTAAGTTGTATCAACTCCGATTGCTGACTGGGACTAAGGCGCATCATTTTTAAATCAAAAGCGTCATCCATATAACGATTATCCAGAAATCCAACTCACTAAGATACCTAAAATTTGGTCAACTGGCGGAATAGTGTATTCACTTAAGCCAATAGTCACAGTTTGAGCTTCAAGTTGCAAAAATTTCCAGCGATCGCCTGTGGTAACTGTACCGTATATCGCTTTCACTGAACTGCTATTCTGCTCGTTGAAACGTTGTGCAGCCACCATTGACGCTACACATTGACCTAATCCACCATTTAAATCCTCTCGTTTTGCCTCAACTATCACTACGGCGGGTGCTTCAATAAACAACTGTTCAGAAGAACGGCTAATTAGAAAATCGCAAACACCATTTAATCCCACAGATGGATCGACAGTAAATTCATTGCCAGAAAACAGGCTGATTTCCTTGCTGCAAATATCTTTTACTTCCAACAGAATCGGGCAAATTAACATTTCGGATCTAGCTTTTTCGGTATTTACCGCCAGAGCTAAAGGCAAATGCTTGTCCAGGGATAAAGTTAAATAGGCACTAGGTTGTTGTGGCTGGATATCTGGCAAAAAGGTTGTTTGCTCGATAATTGTGAGGTTAAATTCGAGCTTTGCTTTTCGTAAGCTGAAATCACTATAAGCCATAAAACCTCTGCGTTTATACAAATTAGACTACCTGGTGCCAGCACTTAATGACTAAAAAATTTAGTTTTTGTAGAAACAATATTTAACGCACTACATGCATGAGATATTGAGTGAGCGTAAAAGCATCTACTCCTAATTCTGTACGCTCTTGCGCGGCTAAAATGCCTGCTTGTGAATGCCACCAAGCCGCTGTAGCGATGATAGCTTCTTTTGAAAGATGTCGCTTTTGAGCTTCTGCTAATAAACCACCTGCAAGTCCAGTCAAAACATCACCACTACCACCTCGCGCCAAAGCCGGGGTACTTTCAGGATTAATCCAGATTTGACCTGATGGGTTAGCGATCGCTGTCCGCGCACCTTTCAACAATACCTCAGCACCACTTTGCGCCGCCGCTTCACGTACCGCCCCAATGCGATCTTTTTGAGGGTCAGGAAGATCGGGAAATAAGCGAACAAATTCACCTGTATGTGGTGCAAGTACTGTCAATGCTTGTCGCTTTTTTAACGTTGCCATAGTTCCCATGTCTGAGAGGATATTTAAACCATCGGCATCCAAAATCAACGGACGATCGCTTTCAATGACACTTTTAACTACTGGTGCAGCATCTCTTGTTAAACCAGGACCACAAGAAATCGCATCAAAAGAACTCAAATCAGTTTTCTCTGGTAATTCCAACTTAGCTATTGCCCCCGATTCCGTCTCAGGACAGCCAATTATTAGCGCTTCTGGCAAATGACTCACCATAATCGGTTTCAGGTATTCTGGCACAGCCACAGACAGCATTCCCACACCACTAGCCCGCGCCCCCAACCCACTTAAAATAGCGCCACCGCAATAACGCCGGGAACCGCAAATTAGCAGTAAATGCCCTTCCTTATATTTTTGCGTCACAGGTGGACGAGGTAAAGGTAGCGCCGCCATTGCCATAGCTTTAGTAATGCGCCGAATCTGTGGTACATCGCCAACCACAGCATGTACATCAGCCAGAGGAATATCAAAATCAATTAACGACACTTGACCGATATAATCCAAAGCTTGATCTTGCAATAACCCTAGCTTCCACAGACCTAAACAAAATGTGTGTGTCGCCCGAATCGCCGTACCTAATACCTCACCTGTATCTGTATGCAAACCTGAAGGGATATCGATACTGATAATTGGCACAGCAGATTGATTTACTTGATTAATGGTACTTGCTAAAGGTTCTGCGATCGCTTTCTCTAACCCATAACCAAACAACCCATCAACCAACAAATCACAATCGGGTAGTGACTCCAACGATGGCAAACAGTGGATACCCAGACTCTTTACATATTGTAAATGTTGAGATGTTAATTCCTTCAACTTAGAAAATGGACAATATACCCACACCTCATACCCATGAAAATGTAACTCACGGGCAACTACCAACGCATCACCCCCATTATGACCAGGACCAACTAACACTCCTACTTTCCGGCGAGGAATCGACAGTTCCTGAATCCGCCGCGCCACTAATCCCGCCACCTTATCCATTAAAGCCGCTACAGGCATTCCGGCGGCAAATATCCGCGCTTCAATATCGCGCATCTGCTGCGCTGTCACTACGACTTGCGAAATCACACCCTCAGAGTCCATAGTTAGTGCCGAGTACGAAGACTTAAAGAACGATTTTACTCTTTACTCCCTACTATTTTTATCTACCGTAATAGACCCTGGCATTACCTAATCCTTTTTTCTGTAGATAACGATTCCAGGTCTCCGCTTCTTGGCGATGGTTAAAAGGACCAATCAAGACATGTGCGCCTCGCGGTTCGTCTCTTTCGCGAATGTCAATTGAAGTTCTTCCCGCCACTTCTCTGACTCGGCTGGCAATTCTCGGTAACTCTCTGCGATTTGCGGGAATCGCCACAAAATATATATTAGATCTTTGCCGATTGGAAACAATATTGCCCCGGTAGTCAGCCTTCGCCACTCTTACGTCTCTAATTCCCAGAGATTGTAATTGGTTGACGCGGCGCTGAGCATGATATTCTTGCCTAAAGGCTCCTGCCTGAATGACAGAATATCCCCCATAACGTTTAATATAGGCTGTAGGCTCGACTCTTTGGACTCGTCTGAGTAAATAAGATCTGCTACTATTGACGTAAACTGAGTAATTAGGACTACTTCTTGATGACGGTACATAGCTAGGGCGGTATTGCCTCGGTGACGGCGTATAATTCTGTTCGCGCACTGTTGGCAATGGTGCTCTAATGTCTATTTCCGGTGAGGCTGTAGGCTGTTGTAGTAGTGATGGTGATGTTCCAAAAGGTACTGCCGCTGGTGCTGGTGGTAATTGTTCTAAGACACTTTGAGCAAGGACTCCTTTGCCAGGAAGTTGGGCGATACCAGGGGTGGTGGAAAGAAATAATAGTCCGCCACCTAGTAGCAAAGGTAGAATTGCCGCTGTTGGCGTGATGGTGTAGTTAAAGTTGATTTGCCGTTTCATGAGAGATAATGGCGGCATGATTTGTAAATAATTTAGCATGAATTAAGACTCGTGCTGTGAAAAAACGATATTGAATCGCCCAATGCTAACTTAGAATAAGTTGCCTCGCAATTTTAGATGATATGAACAAAGTCGTAGTCGGTCTTTCCGGTGGCGTTGACAGTTCCACTGCTGCTGCTATTCTGCACAACCAAGGCTATGAAGTCGTTGGTCTAACCCTTTGGCTGATGAAGGGGAAGGGACAGTGCTGTTCAGATGGAATGATCGACGCGGCGCAAGTCTGTGAACAATTGGGCATTCCCCATCATATTGTTGATATCCGCGAAGTCTTTCAAACTCAGATTATCGATTTTCTGGTTACTGGTTATAGTGCTGGAATTACGCCTTTGCCTTGCTCGCAGTGTAATAAGACTGTTAAATTTGGTCCAATGGTGCAGTATGCTCGCGAAAAGTTAGGTAGCGATCGCATTGCCACAGGTCATTATGCTCGAATTAATTATGACGAGGTGACAGATCGTTACCAGTTATTACGGGCTAGCGATCGCCATAAAGATCAATCTTACTTTCTTTATGATTTGTCGCAAGATTTACTTGCCGCATCAGTATTTCCGCTTGGAGAAATAAATAAGACTGATACACGGCGGATTGCTACAGAATTAGGTCTGCAAACCGCTGACAAACCTGAAAGTCAAGATTTGTGCTTAGTCGAAAGCAATGGCTCAATGCGAGCATTTCTAGATAAGTACATTACCCCAAAAGCCGGTGATATTGTTGACCCATCCGGTAAAGTTTTAGGACAACATGAAGGTGTCCATCATTACACGATTGGTCAACGTAAGGGGATCGGCATTGCAGCGGCTGACCCATTATATGTGATTGGTTTAGATGCAGTTAACAATCGGGTAGTAGTTGGCGATCGCACCAGTGCCACCCAGCCGGAATGTACAGTTAAACAAGTTAACTGGGTTTCCCTAGCTGAACCGTCAACCCCCATTCGCGCCGCCGTCCAAATCCGCTATCGTTCACAACCCGTACCTGTGACAGTCATTCCGTTGGAAGATGCGCGGGTGAAAATAGTGTTTGACGAACCTCAATTCAGTATTACCCCTGGACAAGCTGCGGTATGGTATGACGATGACAAAGTGCTAGGTGGCGGAATTATCGAAAGTTAGGCGAATTTATTGTCAAGGTTTGGGAGAAGACTCTAGAATTAAGTTATAGACATTATGTATAGAAGTTATGGCTATCAACATCAAAAATTCTGAGGTTGATCACTTAATCCAGCGACTACGTGAACTGACTGGTCAGGGACCAACTGAGATTGTGAAGGCGGCTTTAGAGAGGGAGTATCGGGAACTGCGACGAGTGCGGCGACAGACCCGGCTGGCTGAACATTTATCTACAATTCAGGCTAATGTTCAACAAAAAGCTAATGAATTTGAGCCAGATTCACTCTACGATGAAGATGGCTTATTGACATGATTGTAGATACTTCTGCGGTTATGGCGATCGCATTGCAGGAGCCAGGTTGGGAAGTACTCTACCAAAAAGCGATTACAGCGCCTGAGTTATTAATGTCATGCGGTACTTTGCAAGAACTACTGATTGTCGCACTTCGTAAATCAGTGTTGGCTGAGGTTGAAGCACTACTCAGTAATTTAGACTTAGACTACGTCCCAGTCAATCAGGTTTTGGCATTTAAGGGGCTGGAACTATACCAACTATATGGCAAGGGTGGCGGTCATCCGGCTCAACTCAACTATGGTGACTGTTTTGCCGCAGCTTTAGCCACCGTGCGTCAGATACCTCTATTGTATGCAGGTATTGATTTCAAGTCCGCTGGGTTTTAAGGCTAAAAACTTTCACTCTTCCGACACGCCTGAATAAATTCAGATATTGTGAAAACTCAAAGGTAGGGGTGTCGAGACTTATGACTATTTCCCCGTAGTTGCTGCTGAAGGTATCAAATATTTGTCATACCAGGCTAAATGACGTTCTAGGACATCACGTTGATAGCTGGGTTTGCTAATTCCGTGGGACTGTCCGGGGTAAACTACTAATTGAGTATCGATGCCTAAACTTTTGAGTGCTTGATACATCTGCTCAGAGTTATGTAATGGTACAGAAACATCCTTATCACCACCCATGAATAGTGTTGGAGTGACAATTCGGTCAGCGTGGAGGAAGGGGAAAGAAATTCGCAGCCATGTATCGAGGTTTTTCCACGGTACGCCTAACTCTTGTTCGTAGTCATAAATATACTCATCCGTGCCGTAGGTCGCGAGAATATTTGAGGCACTAGCCCCACTCACTGCAGCTTTAAAGCGAGTATCTTGAGCAATAGTATAGTTGGTCAACATCCCGCCATAACTCCAGCCGCCAATTCCTAAACGTAATGGATCAGCAATTCCGGTAGCGATCGCATAGTCAGCACCTGCAATAATATCTTGAGCATCTTTATTTCCCCAGTCTGCATAAATCGCTTTGGAGAAGGCTTCACCTCTTCCAGAACTACCGCGTGGGTTAACAGCGATGACGACATAGCCGCGAGTTGCAAACAGTTGCCAATTAAACATAAACTGATTGGTGAACTGACCTACAGGACCACCGTGAAGCATCAGCAATGTGGGGTATTTCTTCCCTGGCTGAAAGTTAGGCGGCTTGACGAGAAAGCCATGAACTTCTGTACCATCTTTACTCTTAAAGCTGATTTCATCTGTAGTTGCTAAATTTAGCTGAGTTAGCAGTTGATCGTTTTGGTGCGATAATGGACGCAAATCTTTACCATTGAAGGCGAAGACTTCGTTTGGTTCTTGTGGGGTTGAGGAAAGTAAAGCAATTTTATCATCGCGTCCTAAATCAAATGTACTGACGTTACGCCTTCCCGCTAGCAACCGCTCGATTTTGCCACCGGCTACAGGTATTTTTGCTAAGTGAACGTTGCCATCATCTTCGATTAAAAAGAGGATTGATTTACCATCGGTTGTAAAGCGCGGTTTGACAACATTGCGGTCAAGGGTGGAAGTGAGTAGGCGCGGAGTGCCACCCTCAGCAGGGATAACAGCGAGATGATAAACTGCGTATTCAATCAGTTTTGGTGAGCCTCCTTGGAGATAGGCAATTGACTTACCATCTGGACTCCAAGCGGGTCGGCTACCCCAATCAGGATTGGAGTCAGGTCCTTCAAAGGTGGTTAACTGGCGGGCTTTTGCTCCGGATTGGGCGGCGACGGTATAGAGATCCCAATTGTTGTTGCGATCGCTCTTCTCACCGCGTTTACTCACAAAAGCAATATTTTTGCTATCAGGTGACCAAGCAGGTAAAGACTCATTAAATTGACCAGGGGTGAGAATATCTGCTTTGCGGGTTGCTAAGTCTAATGTATAAAGATGTTCGCGACTCTTGTCGATAAAACCAACACCGTCTTCTTGAAAGTGAAACAGATCGATGACAATGGGTGGTGGAGTTTTACCATTAAAGGAAGTCTCTGCGGCTGGTTCTTCCGCAATTACGGCTAGTCGCCGACTGTCAGGTGACCAAACAAAATCAGCAACATCACCAGCAAAATCTGATATTTTCTCGGCTTCACCACCTGCTAGGTTAAGCAACCAGATTTGCTGTTTTCCAGATTGACGGCTAGAGCGGAAAGCTAGATACTTACCATCTGGGCTGAACCGAGGATTGTATTCACTATCTTTACCATTAGTTAAATGTAGTGTGCGCTCTGCATCCCAAGAAGTCATGTAAATATCGTTATCTCTCGTATCATTTTTCAGATTGGTATTGGTAACTGTATAAGCAATCCAGTCTCCGTTAGGCGAAAGTTGCGGATCGCTAATTTGGCGAAAGGTAAACTGATCATCAAGCGTCAGCAGCCGCTTTTCTTGAGCTTGAGCTTGGATATTCATAGCGAGTATCATTGTGGAGACACCACAAGTTAAAGCGATTTTTATTAGCTTTTTCATAATGATTTGTCATAATTTACACTTGGATGTTATCTTACATCTGCTTTGTTCTTTGTGTGTCAGCAGTTTGGTAAGTTAATAGATATTGCCAAAATCGCATCCAAGTCAAAGAAGGAACTATTTTGAGTCACAATCCAGACGGTATTGCCCCGCACGGTGGGCAGCTAGTTAATCGTATAGCTACACCCGAACAACAAGAAAAATTTCTGGCTCAAGCCGAAAACATGCCGCGAGTGCAGCTTGACCAACGCGCCGTATCTGATTTAGAAATGATTGCGATTGGTGCTTTTAGTCCTCTGACTGGTTTTATGAATCAGGCGGACTATAATCGCGTCGTCATCGAAATGCGTCTAGCCAACGGTCTACCGTGGTCGATTCCGATTACCTTATCAGTTGATGAGGAAGTAGCCAAGCCACTAACTGAAGGTACTCTGATTCGCTTAGATAACCCTAGTGGTCGTTTTGTCGGCGTATTGCAGTTAACTGAGAAATATCACTACGACAAGCAGCGCGAGGCGATTAACGTCTATCGCACTGACGACGCGAAGCATCCTGGCGTGACTGTTGTCTATAACCAAGGTGCAGTTAATCTCGCGGGTGAGGTATGGCTGTTGCAACGCGATCCCCATCCTTTATTCCCAGACTATCAAATCGATCCCGCTAAGTCCCGGCAAATGTTCCAAGAAAAGGGCTGGAAAACAATTGTTGGTTTCCAAACTCGCAATCCCATCCACCGCGCCCATGAATACATCCAAAAGTGTGCGATGGAAACAGTTGATGGATTATTTTTGCATCCGTTAGTTGGGGCGACTAAAGACGACGATATCCCTGCTGATGTGCGGATGCGCTGCTACGAAATTATCTTGGAACACTACTACCCCCAAGACCGAGTCATTCTCGCCATCAATCCCGCTGCGATGCGTTACGCAGGTCCGCGTGAAGCGATTTTCCACGCCCTGATTCGCAAAAACTACGGCTGTACTCACTTTATCGTTGGTAGAGATCACGCTGGCGTTGGTGATTATTATGGTACTTACGATGCTCAGAAAATTTTCGCTGAATTTGAGCCAGGAGAGTTGGGTATAGTACCAATGAAGTTTGAGCACGCTTTTTACTGCACCCGTACCAAGCAAATGGCGACAACGAAAACTAGTCCCAGTACTCCAGCGGAACGAGTTCACTTGTCGGGAACCAAGGTTCGTGAAATGCTGCGCCGAGGTGAGTTACCGCCACCAGAATTTTCTCGCCCTGAAGTAGCGGCGGAGTTGATTCGGGCGATGCGGGCGAAGGTGGAAGCGTAATTAAGAGTGGGGGAGTGTTCCCGAGTGGGGGAGTGTTGAATGTTGAATGTTGAATGTTGAATGTTGAATGCTAGAAATTTTCCTTCATAATTCATCATTCATAATTTCTCCCCCACTCTCCCCCTCCCCCACTTTTCTTCTATTCCGGTAATTTATACTGCTCAACGATCCGTTTTGCAAATTCGGGAACGTGTGCCTTTAATTTCTCTGGATGATGGCGCTTCACATACAGGTAATTGCGGGTGAAGTGGGAATCGATCGAGAAGCGGGCATATTCTAGACCTTTGGGTCCGATTTTTTCAATGACTACTCCCATGAGTTTTGCTGCCCACATCGGTAAGGTGACGCCTTTGTCGTAGGCGGGGATGCTTTGTTGGACGGCTTCTTTGCGGTTGCCTTTGGATGCTACTGGTTGCTGTTCTAGTTGGTTTTTTACAAGATCTAGCATTTGTTTGCCTGTATCGTTTCTGACGACTATCCATTGCCAGCCGAAGGGTGCGCCCATGTATCCGACGACTAGGTCAGCTAGGGAGTTTACGTAGTCGAAGCAACTCATGCAGGAGGGGGCGAAGACGTCTTTGAGTAGGTTGGTTTTGAGTCCGAAGAAGGGGACGGTTTCGGTTGAACCGTCTTCGTGTTTGAAGTGGACTCGGAAGTCTTGCATGAATTCGTAATGCACGACTGTATCAGGCGATCGACTGGTGGTGTCTAAGAATTTTTGCAGTCCGGCGCGGTTGACGTTATCGACGCAGGGTGTGCCTAAGACGTAAAGTTTTTCTAAGCCGAGTTGTTTTTCGACTGCTCTTAATGCTTGGATTTGGCACCCGACTCCGATGACTAATAGCCGTTTCATTCCCGATTGTTCTATTTGTTCTAATACGGAAAGGTTAGGTGAGAGTGTTGGTTTATTTACCCGTGCTGCTAGTATTTCTTCGGGGGTGCGGGCGATGATGGGCATCGGTTGAAAGCGGTCTGCTTTCGTGTTTTGGACGCAAACGACGCCTTCGACTAAGCCGCTATTGAGCATTTCAATGGCTATAGAACTTACTATTCCTGTCCATTGTGCTCCCTCTATAGGTTCTGTTTTTCGCGCCGCGATCATTTCTTGGTGAACGCCAAAATATAATTCGTCGGGGTTATCAAGATTACGGGCGCGATCGTGTGTCACCTCTTCGAGTTCGCCAATCTGCTGGTTAATAAAGGCGCAGGCTTCTTTGACGTAGTGGATGTAATAGGTGTCACACAGTCCGCACTCGCTACAGAGTTCTTTGGCTGGTCGGCGGCTGGTTGTTTTGAGTGCTCTGGCTTTTTTGTGTTTGGGAATATTCACTGAGGTCATTAAAATTTCTTCTTTAAAGAACTGATATGCCTTTTCTCTCAATATGCCATTTTATGAGGGCTTTTTAGTTGTGATGACTAGATTGGGTTTGAGGAGTAACGAACCGCAAAGGACGCCAAGAACACGAAGAGAGGCGGAGAGGAGACAAGAGAGGGAAGACTATCAGTTGTTTGTCCAATGGTTTTGTGCTTTACGAAAAGTTTATTTAGATTTGAGTAAATGCACAAATACAGTCGATTAAGAGTTTTTGTTATCTTTTTTATAAATTCAGCAAATAAAGGTACGAGAGACAATGGCTAAAGAGAACAAAGAAGAAGATATTATTGAAGCAACCGCATTTGCCGCAGGTGGAGCAGCCGCAGGTGCTGGAGCTGCAGCAGCAATTGGAGGTATGGGTTTAGCTGTAGGAGGAACCGCTGTAGCTATTGGAGCCGCTCCGGTTGTAGCTGCTGGTGCAGTAGTTGGTCTCGCTGCTTATGCTTTGAAAAAAGTGTTTGGTTAAGTTTTGTAGTAATACTTAATTTTCGCTCCTCAGCCTGTAGTGTGAGCAAGACGCTTATAAGCGGGTTACTCACACTACATTCTTGGTACTCAAAAAGGTGCTTCTATGTCTTCTCAAAGTCACATTAATCAATTAGGCATTAGATGCGTATTTCGCTACTGTAACGATAAGTGTAGGCAATGTCAAAATATGTGTAGCAATTAAGAGGTTATTTTAAATAAGCAGTTATTTCACATTTTACACTGAGGTAATATAAAATTACATCTCTTTACAAAGTTGTTATCTAATGATGAGCAGAGAATTTAGCGTAATTATAGAGCGAGATTCAGAAGGATACTTTGTGGCTTCCGTGCCTAGTCTTCCTGGATGTCATACCCAAGCCAAATCTCTAGGTGAACTGATGGAACGGATTCGAGAAGCCATAGAGCTTTGTTTAGAATTTGCCGAAGCTCAAGCTGAAGCACTTGAATTTATTGGAGTTCAAAGGGTTTCGGTCATAATATAACTATTTGAGTCATACCAAGATGGAAACCCGAATGCAAAGCTGAGACTGTGACGGCGCGTACCGTAGGTCATCAAGAATTTAATACTTGTTATGCTGTTAGAAAAATAGCGCTCCCAATTTTGGAGGTGACTTATAATGCAAAACCTTAGTCAGCACTTTCTTAGCTTTGAACAACTGCTAAGTCTAATTAATCAGCTTCCAGATGCTGACAAACATCGCTTGAGCCAAAAACTGAACAAAATAGTCCAAAGCAGTTCGGCTCAACTTAGTGAGGTAGATAACACGCACTCGCTCTTAGCATTGCTGAGAAGCTGGGATAGCTTAGACAAAGATTTTCCAGACATTGATGAATCCCTTTTGAGTCTAGATGACATTGCACTATAGTTTCTCATTTTTACGGATTGGAACCTAAGTAGCACTTTGACAATTTTGCCGGCTTCTGCTAGAGCGGATAATTTTACTATCATACACTGTGAGTCAGGTGAAAGTACGATAAGTAATATGACTGCATTCATTACAGGAGCGCTTTCGGGTAGTACGGTAACAGTTGCTGTTACGGGGAGTGCTGGAACGATTGCTCCTTCATTGTGCAATCTAAAATTGAACTTGAGGAGTAAAAGACAGGCAAAGAAGAAGTGTGGTAATTATTGTAAAGGAGCGTGCGACTTTTAAACAAGTCGAGGAAATGCTGCAAACTTTGAGAGTCTATATCAAAGTCGTAGTTGACATCGAACGTAGTATATTAGCTGGAGGTGGAGAAAAGCATGCTCAATGTGAGGCTGTATTACTAGAAGACGGTAGTAGACAGCGCGATATTTGGGGTGCCGATTGGACTCCATTCAACCAATCAATGGATTATGAATCAATTATCAATATTCGTCCAAGCCAAAACAATCGTTCAATGATAATTCAAGACTCAGCAATACGAGAACGTGTAAAACGAATTACTCAGGAGTTAATCGGTGGATACGAAATTGAATTTAAATGAAAAACAAGCACGCTTTCAAGACGAGGATATTCCGCACCGCTTAGGGCATATCGCCTCTAATTTAACACGTATTAGGTCATTCTGTAATTCTGCTTATAAAAAAGCTGTTGAAATCGTCATAGATGACACTGAATGGTTGATTGAATGGACAGCAGCAGAAATTGAACCAGAGCAAGCTGAGGAATTAGTTAACATTCAAATTCAATTAGCACGCTGGCAATTGACTTTAGATAATATTTGGCTGGATGAACTCCGGCTTGCGGAAATAGCTCAACAAGCGGAAACTTATTCACAAAGAGCTTTAGATATGTCCGGTTTACTTGAAGAAATCGGATGACGAGTGAATACGAAGCCTTGCCATAAATGTGATACTCCT
>Ga0123338_10003517_pt1 | contig 14031 bp, 9 predicted proteins | sample grotaG_FD_89793 | JGI IMG/M metagenome (GOLD analysis project Ga0123338, IMG submission 89793) | Glacier valley bacterial and archeal communities from Borup Fiord, Nunavut, Canada, to study Microbial Dark Matter (Phase II) -... | ecosystem: Environmental > Aquatic > Freshwater > Ice > Glacier ... | reverse complement strand
GCGCGCGCTCGACGAGCTCGTCGACGACGTGGGCCGGCGTCCAGTCGGCAGGGATCCCGGCCCCCTTGGTGAGGAACGCCTCCAGCGTCCGCTGCCTGAACGCCGTATGGAGCACCTCCGGGTGCCACTGCACGCCGTACAGCCGGCGGTCGTCGTCCTCGAAGGCGGCGACGGCCGCACCGTCGGAGGAGGCGGTGACCCGCATGCCCGGAGGTGCTGCACTTACCGAGTCGCCGTGCGACATCCACACCGACTGGTGCTCGGGCTGGCCGTCGAAGAGGGTCGAGCCGGTGTCGGTGATGGTCGCCGGGGTCTGGCCGTACTCACCCCGGCCCGTGTGCGCGACGCTGCCGCCGAGGGCCGCCACCATGGCCTGGAAGCCGTAGCAGAGGCCCATCACCGGCACCCCGGCCTCGAGCAGGGCCGGGTCGAGCGATGGGGCGCCGTCGGCGTAGACGCTGCTGGGCCCGCCGGAGAGGATCACCGCGCGGGGCTGCCGCGCCAGCATCTGCTCGACCGGCATGGTGTGCGGCACGACCTCGCTGTAGACCTTGGCCTCGCGCACTCGGCGCGCGATTAGCTGGGCGTACTGCGCGCCGAAGTCGACGACGAGGACGGGGTTGGCCTGCAGGTCATCGCTCACCCGGAGAGTTTACCGACCCCGGTCGGTCGCACCGGACGACCCGTCCGCGCCCTCGAGACTGGCCAGCAGCGCCTCGGTGCTCGCGGTTACGCGCCGCTCGGCGACGAACGGCACGAACGGCACGAAGCCCGAGAGCAGGTTGAGCACGATGCGCGTCAGCGGCCAGCGCGCCTTGAGACCGAGGTTGGCGATCGAGACCGCGAAGGCGAAGTAGATGAGGCCGTGGATGGGGCTCCAGTACTCCGTCAGCACGTTCTTCTGGTGCAGCCCGTACTTCAGGAGGATCTCGAGAGCCAGGATGAACAGCGCCACACCGGAGGCCACCGCGAGCGCGCGGTAGGCCTTGAGGGCAGAGCGGATGGCGGCGGGGGGCGCCATACGGACGGGGACGGTGGTCACGGGCGGGTTGCTCCTGCTGTGGTGGCGGGGGTCGGTGAGGGGACGGGATCGGGTGCGGCCGCCTCGGCGAGCCGCTGCTGGTGGTCCTCGCGGACCATCCGGGCGTACATGTAGACCGCGAAGACCGCGAAGACCCACCACTGCAGCGCGTAGGCCGCGTTGCGTAGCGTGAGTCCGCTAGGGGCGGGGGGCGGGGGGATGCGCTCGATCGCCCCGACGGTCGCCGAACCGCCGGGAACGACGGCAGCGCTGGCGTCGGGCGTCTCCGAGATGGCGAAGACGAACGCGTTGTAGATGTCGCCCGGCCAGAGGTTCACCAGCCGGCCGAGGTCGACCGAGCCGAGCTGGCCGGCGGGCAGCGAGGGGGTCGTGGGGTCGGGCGACTCGCCCGGGGCAGCGCTGCCGACGACCGTGACCGGCCCGGTCGTGGTCGGGGCGGGTGCAGTCGTGGCGCGTACGAAGCCCCGTACGACGGGCAGCCGGGCGCCGGTCTCGTCGACAACGAGCGGGGTGACCACCCATGAGCCGGTCGCGCTGCCGAGGCGCCGGTCGGGCACGAGGACCTGGCCCGTGGGGTCGTAGTGGCCGACGGCCGAGACGCGCCGGTTGGACGCGACGGCCGGGAAGCCGGAGTGGGGCTGCAGCAGCGAGGTCAGCGCGACGACGGGCTCCTGCGGCGCATCCGCCACCGCCTGCGCGGTGGCGTCGTCGCGGGCGACCGACAGCTGCCACAGACCGAGCAGGGTGAAGCTGATGATGATGCCGACGAGCACGACGAGCAGTCCCAGCCAGCGGGGTCTCAGCATCGTCTGCAGCACGTCGTTCAGGGTAGGCGACGCTGATGTGGAATCCTTGGGCGGATGACGCCCGACGCCGACCGGGGGCCCCGCCGCTGCCGCCCCCCGATGCTCATGACCGCCAAGCCCGGCCTGCGGCGTCGACCCCGCTGGGGCGTTGCCGGCGCGGGGTTCCTGCTGACGGCCGTGGTGCTCGGCGGGTGCTCGTCCGGCACCCCGGGCGGTGGGCAGACGGTCACCGTGACACCGACGGTCGTGGTCACGCAGACGCCGACGGCGTCGTCGTCGAGCACCACCACGGCCCGACTCATCCCCCCGCAGACCTACGCAGAGGCCTTGCAGCACCTCGCGACGGGCGCGCCCGACCCTGCGAGCCCCAGCGCCTTCACCAGCCCGACCGGCAACATCGTGTGCACGATCCTCGCGGGAGGCAAGGTGCGCGGCTGCGAGCTGCGGAAGGGGCGCATCGCGGCGCCCACCCCCACCTTCTGCGCCAGTGCCGGTGGCGGAGCGACCGACATCGGACGGGTGCAGTTCTCGGCCTCCGGACCCGTCGCGGTCTGCAACAAGGACACCGTGACGGCGGCGGCCGCTCCCGTGCTGCAGTACGGCTCACGCACGCAGTCGGGGAGCGTCGGGTGTGTCAGCGAGAGCATCGGGATGACCTGCGTGGACGCCTCGACCGGCAAGGGGTTCTTCCTCGCCCGTGACACCTTCTTCATCGTCTGACGCCACCGACCGGGTGCGCCAGGGACAAAACCGTTTTCGCTCTGTCGGTGCGCCGACGTAGCCTCGGCTACCGTGCAGGTGCTTCCGTATGACGACCCCGGGGCCCCTGACCTTCGCAGCCCCGTGCGCTACCTCGAGTGGGTCGGCCGGGGTCAGTGGGCCACGCTGGTCGTCGCCATCGGCTTCGGTGTCGTGTGGATGGTGGGCCAGGCCCTGTTCCCGGCCGCCATCAGTCGCGCGGTCGACCAGGGCATCGTGGCGCGCGATGGCGCCGCGCTCACCCGGTGGAGCCTCGCGCTGCTCGGCCTGGGCGTGACCTCCGCGCTGGCCGGTGTGATGCGCCACCGGCTCGCCGTCACCAACTGGATGCGGGCCGCCTTCCGCACGACGCAGCTGATCGGGTGGCACGCGGCCGACACGGGTGAGGCGCTGCCGCGCGAGCGCCCGACCGGCGACGTCGTCGCCGTGGTCGCGTCCGACGCCATGCGCGTCGGAGGAGTCTTCGACGTGCTGGCCCGGTTTGCCGGTGCCATCGTCAGCTTCGTCGTCGTCGCCGTGCTGCTGCTCACGTCATCCACCCCCCTGGGTCTGCTGGTGCTGCTCGGGGTCCCCACGCTGCTGGGTCTGCTCGGCTTCGTCGTGCGTCCCCTGCAACGCAGACAGGCGGCGCAGCGCGAGGAGTCGGGCCGCCTCATCGGCCTCGGTGCAGACACCGTGGCCGGCCTGCGGGTGCTGCGCGGCATCGGCGGTGAGGAGACCTACCTGCGGCGGTACGACGCGCAGTCTCAAGCGGTGCGCGTCAGCGGCTACCACGTGGCCGGGATGCAGGCGGCGCTCGACGCCGCCCAGGTGCTGCTGCCCGGGCTGTTCGTCCTGCTCGTCACGTGGCTCGGCGCCCGGTTCGCTGTCGAGGGAGAGATCTCGGTCGGCCAGCTCGTCGCCTTCTACGGGTACTCCGCGTTCCTCGTCATCCCGCTCCGGACCGCGACCGAGTTCCTCGACCGCTACAGCCGGGCCCGGATCGGCGCGGCGAAGACGATCGACGTCCTGCGGGTCCGCGCCGACCAGGTCGACCGGCTCGACGACGGGCCCGCCTCCGACCAGGTCGACTCCTTCGGGTTCGGTACCGGATGGGCTGCCGAGCCCGGCCCCGACGCGCGTCTGCACGACGAGCGCAGTGGTCTCGTCATCGACCCGGGCCTGCTGACCGTGGTGGTCTCGGCCCGGCCCGAGGACAGCGCCGCCCTCGCCGACCGGCTCGGCCGCTTCGGCACCGACACCGCGGGCGTCCGGCTCGACGCGGTGGCCCTGACCGACCTTCCCGTGGCGACGGTCCGGCGTCGCGTGGTCGTCAGCGAGACCGACCCGCGTCTCTTCACAGGCACGCTGCGCGACGAGCTCGACCCCGGCGGTGGGCACGGCGACGAGGCGCTCCTGGCGGCACTGGCCGTGGCGAGCGGTGACGACGTGCTCGAGGCGCTTCCCGACGGGCTCGACTCCGAGGTCGAGGAGCGCGGACGGTCGTTCTCAGGGGGTCAGCGCCAGCGCCTCACCCTGGCTCGCGCCATTCTCACGGGGGCGTCGACGCTGGTCCTCGTCGAGCCGACGAGTGCCGTCGACGCGCACACCGAGGCCCGCATCGCCGTCCGCCTGGCCGACGCCCGTCGAGGGCGCACGACGGTCGTCATGAGCTCGAGCCCGCTGGTGCTCGACCACGCCGACCAGGTGGTGCTGCTGCACGAGGGTCGGGTCGCCGCCACCGGGCGGCACCGCGACCTGATGCGCACCCACCCGGGATACCGGGCGGTCGTCGTCCGCGGGGAGGGTGACCCGACGTGAGCACCCCTGCGACCCACCCTGCCCCGGCCCCCACGAGCCGCGCCCTCCCCGTCGCCGCGCCGGCCGCCGTCCGCGCGCACGCGGTCTTCCTGCTGCGCCGCCACCGGCGCAGCCTCGGCACGGTCGTCGGCCTGCACGCGCTGGCTGCGGTTGCCGCCCTGGCGGCGCCCCGCATCATCGGTCTGCTCGTCGACGGTGTCACCGCCCACACGACCACCCTCACGACGGTCGACCAGCTGGCCCTGGTGCTCGCCGCGGCTACGGTCGCGCAGACCGTCGTCACGTGGTTCGCCAGGCGGGCGTCGTTCCGGATGGGAGAAGTCGTCTTCGCCGAGCTGCGTGAGCAGTTCATGAGCCGGGTCGTGTCGTTGCCGCTGTCGACGGTCGAGCGGGCCGGCACCGGCGACCTCGTCTCGCGCACCACCAACGACGTCGAGGCCCTGTCGCAGGTGGCGAGGTACGGCGTGCCCTCGATCTTCGTCGCCGTGGTCACGGTGACGATCACCGTGGTCGCCGCCCTGCTCACCGACTGGCTGGTTGCGCTGCCGCTCTTCATCGGGGTGCCGCTGCTCGTGGTCTCGACGCGGGCCTACCTGCGCCTGGCACCCGACGGCTACCTGCGCGAGCGCGCCTCCTACGCGGTCCTCAACGGTGTCGCCAGCGAGACGGTCGACGGGGCGCGCACGGTCGACGCGCTGGGGCTGTCCCGGCGCCGCCGCGCCCGCACCGACGCCGCGTTGCGCGACTGCTTCGACGCCGAGGTCTACACCCTGCGGCTGCGTACCATCTGGTTCCCTCAGGTCGAGATCGCCTACCTCCTGCCCGTGGCCGCCACCCTCGCCTGGGGTGGCTGGTTGGTCTTCCGCGGTCAGACCACCGTGGGCACCGTCACGGCCATCGCGCTCTACGTCCAGGCCCTCAGCGAGCCCCTCGACGAGCTGCTCATGTGGCTCGACGAGATCCAGGTGGGCGCCACGTCCCTGGCTCGGGTCATCGGGATCGCCGACGTGCCTCCCGACCGCACGGCGAGCGGTGAGACGCCGTACGACGACCGTCTCGCCGTCACCGACGTGCACTACGCCTACCGCCCGGGGCGGGACGTGCTGCGCGGGGTGAGCCTGGACCTGCGGGCCGGTGAGCGGCTCGCGGTGGTCGGCCCGTCCGGGGCCGGCAAGTCGACCCTGGGTCGGCTCCTGGCCGGTATCGACGGCCCCCGGTCCGGCCGCGTCGACGTCGGCGGGGTGCCGCTGGTCGATCTCGAGCTCGAGCAGCTGCCGGGTGAGGTCGCCCTCGTGACCCAGGAGCATCACGTCTTCGTCGGCACCCTCGAGGACAGCCTCCTTCTCGCGCGCGCCGGCGCCGACCACGAGGCGCTGGTCGACGCCCTGGCCGCGGTCGACGCCGACGGCTGGGCACTCGGGTTGCCCGAGGGGCTGGCGACGAGGGTCGGCAGCGGCGGTCATGCGCTCACCCAGGCCCAGTCGCAGCAGCTGGCCCTGGCCCGCCTCGTGCTCGCCGACCCCCACACCCTGGTGCTCGACGAGGCCACCTCGCTGCTCGACCCGCGGGCGGCCAGACACCTCGAGCGGTCGCTGGCCGCCGTCGTGCAGGGCCGCACGGTCGTGGCCATCGGCCACCGGCTCCATACGGCCCACGACGCCGACCGGGTCGCCGTCGTCGACGGGGGCCTGATCACCGAGATCGGCACCCATGCCGAGCTCATCGCCGCCGACGGGGCCTATGCCGCGCTGTGGCGCTCCTGGCGCGACGAGCCGGTCGCCAGCGCTTCCACCAGCTGACCGCGTCGCTGCCCCGCGTCACGTGCTACCGCTCACTCACGGGGTAGAACGTCGCCGTACGGAGCGACTGGTCACCCCCTTGCGGCATTCGGGGGCCAGACTTCGGATTTGACCCCTACGTCCGGGGGCTCGAAAAAGTTTTTCTCCGTTTCGTCAAACCGGTGGGCGCCCTGCTCCGAACGACTGATCAACAGGATGGACCGACCGGCTGGGCCCACGGGTGCAGCGAGTGATCGGCGTGGGGCTCCTGTCAAGGAGGTCGCTGGCCGGGTCGCGCGCCGTGAGGTGCGGATCGGGCCTCCTTCCCACCCCACACAGGGGCTGGGGTGAGGAGATCTCCAGCCGCTCGAGGACCCGCCTCACCTGGGGAGGCGGGGGCGGGTCCTCGGGTGGGGAGGGCAGGACCGGAGCCGGAGACCCGCGGCCGGGGTGGGGGCCACGCAGCATCGACAGGGCTCCGCCGTCCGGTCCTCGCCACGTCCTGGCGTCGGAAGATCCAGCGACGGGCCGAGCAGCGGACGTCGACTCAGCCGGTGACGACCGCCGGCTCGACAGCGGACCGCTGGACGGCGGGCACCGGAGCCAGACGCACGTACGCGTCGCCCTGCGCCGGGCGCCGGTCGGTCTCACCCTTGGCCGGCCACAGCGACAACGCGCGCTCCGCCTGCGCGGTGATGGTCAACGACGGGTTCACCCCGAGGTTGGCCGACACCGCAGCACCGTCGGTCACGTGGATCCCGGGGTAGCCCCAGACCCGCTGGTAAGGGTCGACGACACCCGTCTTCGGTGACTCGGAGATCGGGGCGCCGCCCAGGAAGTGCGCCGTGAGCGGGATGTCCGCGATCTCTCCGGCCGACGTGCCGGGGAAGGCTCGCAGCCCGCTCATCACCCGCAGCTGGGCCGAGATCTCGGCAATGGCCCTGACCCCCTGGGGGATGTAGGTCGGGTTGGGCGTGCCGTGGCCCTGTCTCGAGGTCAGCGTCATCCCACCGAGGAGCCCCCGGCGCCCGGAGACGGTCAGTGAGCTGTCGCTGCTCTGCATGACCAGCCCGATGATGGCGCGCTCGCTCCAGCGGTAGTTGGACAACGAGTAGACGAAGATCATCGGGTGACGCACGACCTCGGCGAGCCAGTGGAACACCCGCGGGATGCGGTCACCGCCCCTGACCGGCACGGTCGACAGCAGACCCATGGCATTGCTCCCCCTGCCGTAGCGACAGTTCTCGACGTGGGTGGTCTCGTCGACGTTGAATGACGTCGTGATCGCGATGCCCCTGGAGAGGTCCATGCCGGGCGGCACCTTCTCGACCATCGTGCCGTTCAGGGCCTCGGAGTTGGTGCGGGTGAGCTCGCCGAGCCGGTCGGAGAGGCGGGGTAGACCGGGCTTCGGCCCCTTGTGCATCGCGTGCAGCAGCTTCTGGCTCCCCCAGGCCCCAGCCGCCACGACGACCTCAGCCGTGGTCACGGTCCGGCGCCGCTTGCGGACCCACGCTCCCGTGGCCTCCGACGTCACGACGTACCCACGCTCGGGTCGTTTCGGGTCGATGGGTCGGATGTCGACGACGGTGCGCAGCGGTTCGATGGTGACGCCGGCCCTCTCGGCGAACCACAGGTAGTTCTTGCGCAACGTGTTCTTGGCGCCGTCGCGGCACCCGACCATGCAGTTGCCGCAGAGGGTGCACCCCGTACGGGCCGGACCGGAGCCGCCGAAGTAGGGGTCGGCGACGGTCTCGCCGGGCCTGCCGAAGTACACCCCGACCGGGGTCTTGCGGAAGGTGTGGCCGACGCCCATCGCGTCGGCGGTGCGCCGCATGATCTCCTCGGCCGGTCCCTCGACGGGGTTAACCACGACGCCGAGCATGCGGCTGGCCTCGGCGTAGTGCGGGGCCAGCTCTGCCTTCCAGTCGGTGATCGAGCCCCACTGGGGGTCCTCGAAGAACGGGGTCGGGGGCACGTAGAGGGTGTTGGCGTAGTTGAGCGATCCCCCTCCCACGCCGGCTCCGGCAAGGATCATCACGTCGGGCAGCCGGTGCACGCGCTGCACCCCGAAGCACTTCAGCCGCGGCGCCCACAGGTAGCTGCGCAGGTCCCACGAGGTCTTGGCGAAGTCCTCGTCCTCGAAGCGTCGGCCGGACTCGTACATGTGGACGCGGTAGCCCTTCTCGGCCGCCCGCATCGCGGCCACCGACCCACCGAAGCCGGTGCCGATGACCACGACGTCGTGGTCGAACGCGTCGAGCTCCCGCGGTTCCACAGGCGTGCGCCGTCCCATCTCAGGCCTGTCCGAGGCGCTTGACAGCGCTCAGGGCCACGGTCAGCATGGCCGCCCACTGCTGGTCCTTGAGCCCGAACGGGGGCTCGAAGCCGAGCAGGAGCTGGGCGGTGACGTTCTGTGGCTCGGTGTACTTGCGGATCCCGTCGGCGCCGTGGCGACGGCCGAGACCGGAGTCCTTCATCCCGCCCATGGGCGCCGCCATCGTGGCCCAGGCCGCGGCATACCCCTCGTTGAGGTTGACCGTCCCGCAGCGGATACGGGCGGCCAGGCGGCGGCCCTCACCGAGGTTGCGGGTGAAGATGCTGGCGTTGAGACCGTAGGCGGAGTCGTTGGCCAGGTCGACTGCCTCGTCGTCGCTCGACACGCGGTAGACCGACACGACCGGACCGAAGGTCTCCTCGTCGCGGCAGGTCATGTCGGCCGTCACCCCCTCGAGCACGGTCGGCTCGAAGAAGTAGGGCCCGAGGTCGGGCCGGACGTGGCCCCCGGCGAGCACCCGGGCGCCCTTGGCGCGCGCATCCTCCACGTGGTCCACCACCCGCTCGACCTGGTCCTTCGACAGCAGGCTGCCCATGTCGAGGCCCCAGCGCAGCTCGCCGCCGAGCCGCATCGCCTTGACCGCGGGGATGAAGCGCTCGAGGAAGGCCTCGGCGATGCTCTCGTGCAGCAACAGCCGCTCGGTGTGCATGCACAGCTGCCCCCCTGACGCGAACGCGGAGCGCAACGCGCCACTCACCGCGCGGTCGAGGTCGGCGTCGGCGCGCACGTAGAGGGAGTTCTTGCCCCCGAGCTCGAGGGAGACGCCGACCAGGCGGCGGCCGGCGACCTGGGCGACGTGCCGCCCGGTGTGGGTCGAACCGGTGTAGCAGAGGTAGTCGGCCTGCTCGAGGACAGCCTGACCGACGGTGCCGCCCGAGCCGAGGACGACCTGCAGGACGCCCTCCGGCAGTCCCGCCTCCGCCAGCAGGGCGACGCCCTTGAGGGCGGTGAGGCTGGTCTGCACGTCGGGTCGCAGCACGACGCCGTTGCCCGCCATGAGGGCCGGGATCAGGTCGGTCATCGACAGGCTGAAGGGGTAGTTCCACGGGGAGACCACCCCGACGACCCCCTTGGGCAGCAGGGTCTCGACGCTCTGGGTGAGCAGGAGGAACGGCCCGAGGGAGCGCTTCGGTCGCAGGTACGACGCGGAGGCTCGGGCGTAGTGGCGCGCGCAGAGGGCGGTGTCGAGCACCTCCTCGAAGGCCTGCGCCCGCGCCTTGCCCGACTCGAGCTGGATGAGGTCGAGGATCTCGGACTGCCGCGACAGCACGAGGTCGTGGAAGCGCAGCATGACCGCCGCCCGCGTCGCGAGCGAGGTGCGTGCCCACGCCTTCTGAGCGGCCCGGGCCCCGGCCACCGCGAGGGTGACGTCCTCCGGGGTCGAGAGCGGGATCGAGGCGACCGGCCCCCCGGTCATCGGCGTGGTGGTCGTGCGCCACTGCGGGCGCGGGGCGCACACCGCACGGGAGGTGAGCGCGCGGGCGGTCTCGGGCTCGACGGCGTAGGTCGCCGTGGCGTCCGTCTCCGGGTCGGCGATGGTCTCCGGTGGCATGAGGCGAGGATAGGGCTTTCACAGGCGCCATTGCTACTATCGGTAACCAGCATCTCAGGAATGCCGTCGAGGGCCCGGCTAGGCTTCCCGGATGAAGATCGCTGTCGCGGGCCTCGGGTACGTCGGACTGTCGAACGCGGTGCTGCTCGCCGCTCACCACGAGGTCGTCGCGTTCGACGTTGACGTCGAGCGGGTCGCCCTGGTCAACGCCCGGCGCTCACCCATCGTAGACCTCGAGCTCGAGGACCACCTCGCGACCCACGAGCTGCACCTACGGGCCACGACCGACCGTGAGGAAGCCTGCTCGGGAGCCACGTTCGTCGTGATCGCCACCCCGACCGACTACGACCCCCTACGCAACTTCTTCGACACCTCGACGGTCGACGAGACGATCGAGGCCGTGGTGCGCATCGCCCCCGACGCGACCGTGGTGGTCAAGTCGACGGTCCCCGTCGGCTTCACCCGGTCCCGGCTCGAGACCCACCCCGGGCTCACCCTGCTCTTCTCCCCCGAGTTCCTACGCGAGGGGCGCGCGCTGCACGACAACCTCCACCCCAGCCGGGTGGTGGTCGGCGGGGACCCGGCACAGGCCAAGTGCTTCGCCGACCTGCTCGTCGAGGGAGCCCTCGACGACGACGTGCCGGTGCTCCTCACCGACCCGACCGAGGCCGAGGCGATCAAGCTCTTCGCCAACACCTACCTCGCCATGCGGGTCGCCTACTTCAACGAGCTCGACACCTACGCCGCGATGCATGGCCTCGACACCCGCTCCATCATCGAGGGGGTCGGGCTCGACCCGCGGATCGGCTCGCACTACAACAACCCGTCCTTCGGCTACGGCGGCTACTGCCTGCCGAAAGACACCAAGCAGCTGCTCGCCAACTTCGACCAGGTGCCGCAGAACCTCATCCACGCCATCGTCGACTCCAACACCACCCGCAAGGACTTCGTGGCCACCGACATCCTGCGCCGTGAGCCGCGGGTCGTCGGGATGTACCGCCTGGTCATGAAGTCGGGATCCGACAACTTCAGGTCGAGCTCGATCCAAGGGATCATGAAGCGCATCAAGGCCAAGGGGGTCGAGGTCGTCGTCTACGAGCCGGCCCTCCAGGGCGACGACTTCTACCACTCCCGCGTCCTGCGCGACCTCGAGGAGTTCAAGCGGGTCAGCGACGTCATCGTCGCCAACCGCCACACCGACGACCTGGCCGACGTGGTCGACAAGGTGTACACGCGCGACCTCTACGGCCGCGACTGAGCGCGCCGGCCCTACGGAACCCGCACCGAGAAGACCCGGGTCCCCCAGTTCTGCCGACCGTCGGACGTCTGGCTGGGTAGCGGCGGCACGTACTCCGTCGCCATCCAGATGGTGCGCGCGACCGGGTCGTACGCGGCGTACGAGTAGTCGCCCCAGCGAGAGCTGTGCCGGGAGTAGGGGCCGGTGCCGACTCCGCTCACCGCGGGGGCGCTGAAGGCTCTGCCCCCTGCCGTGAGGGTGGCGTAGGCGGCGCTGGGGAACCGGTGGTCGCCGGTGAGGGTGAAGGCCATGGCGGCCCGCCCGGACGGGTCGGCCGAGATGGCGGGGTAGAGCACCGACTCGCCCGCGACGGCGAGGGTGCCCTGACGCTCGACCCGAGCACTCGAGATCCGGCCACCGGTGAGCGTCGGCACGATGGAGAACCACGCGGCTCCCCCTCGCGCCGCCGGGTCTCCCGGCACCGTCACTCCGGTCGTGAGAGCGCCCCACAACCGGCCCCCGATGAACTGGGCCTGCTGCATCCGGTCGTCTCCCGCGTCGACTCTGCTGCTCGAACCCCTCTGCGTCGCCGATGGCGGCACGCCGTACGGCTGCGATGAGATGACCACCTCGGTCAGCCGCGGCGTTCCTCCGGAGGCCACCCGTGCGCCGCCAGTCAGAGCCCAGACCGCGACCCGCGAGTCGAAGGTCTGGTGGGGGTCGAGAGAGCTGAGGAAGAACTCCGCAGGCGCCGGTGCGAGGTTGCTCGCGGGCTGCACGGAGGAGGCGACGGCTCCCCCCGCGGTGAGGTCGCCGAAGTGCACGACGTGGGCGGACGAACGACCCGAGAGGAGGTCCTTCTTCGCCACGGCGTAGACCTGAGCTCCGTTGAACTGCGGACCGTTCACGGAGAACTCGTTGGTGCTGAGGTAGACGTTGTCCGAGTCGATGCCGAACGACGGCTGGTCGCCGAGGCAGGGGCAGCCGGGGTTGCTCGGCTCCCCCAGCCGCCCGTCGTCGGTGGTGTCGATGCGGTACTGCGTCCAGAGGGAGGTCGGGTCACCGGAGGTGTTGACCGCGAGGTCGACACGCGACTCGCCGGTCGTGAAGTCGATGAACAGGACGACGGCATACCAGGTGTGCGTGTTGGGCTCGAAGAAGCAGCGCGGGTCAGTCGTGAACTCCGCCGCACCCTCGTTGAACAGGTCGTTGACGTTGAACGGCCCGCGCACGCTGGTCCCGTCGGTGCGGTAGACCCGGTAGGCCGAGTTGACCGCCTCGAGGACGAAGCCGTTGCCGGTGCACAGAGCCTGGTCAGGAGGTTCGAACTCGGCATTGAAGTTGGTCACGGCGCTGTCCCGGCTGCTCACGCCGTTGAAGGTCGTCCGTAGAGGCAGGGGCTGACCGACGGCCGGCGCCACAGCGGACGCAGCGTTCGGGACCGCCTGGGCCCCCACCCTGGCCGGCAGGCGTCGGGCGCCCCGCGAGTGGGTGCCGACGCCCGGGGAAGCCCCCGGGGGACGCGCGACACCGTCGAACCTGGGGGCCGAGGCGAGGCGGATGTGCCCGGCCGCACTCGCGGCAGAGGTCGGCGGCGGTGCGGCCTGCGCGACCGTCACGAGGGCCGGAGCCCCGGCGAGGACGAGAGCGCAGAGAGCGCAGAGCAGGCGACGCGATGGGGTCATGGCAGGGGCTCCCTCAAAAAGCGGGCACCCTCGGCGGACACCGCTGCGGCATACAGAACTCCTGTGGTGAGAGCATGTCAAGCGTCTGTGGCGGGAGCCCGGCCATGCGTCCCATAGGTCGGGAGTGTCCTGGCCCTCCGGGTCGGTGTGGGGCTCAGGCGCGCTGGTACGGGGCGACGACGACCTCCACCCGCTGGAACTCCTTCAGGTCGGAGTACCCGGTCGTCGCCATGGCGCGCCGCAGAGCCCCGATGATGTTGGTCGTGCCGTCGGCGAGGCGGCCGGGGCCGAAGAGGATCTCCTCGAGGCTGCCCTGGGTGCCCATCTCGATGCGCTCGCCGCGGGGCAGCTGTCCGTGGTGGGCCTCGGGCCCCCAGTGGAAGCCGCTGCCGGGGGCCTCGGTGGCGCGGGCCAGGGCGGCACCGAGCATGACCGCGTCGGCGCCGCAGGCGATGGCCTTGACGATGTCGCCCGAGCTGCCGACCCCTCCGTCGGCGATGACGTGCACGTAGCGCCCACCCGACTCGTCGAGGTAGTCACGCCGGGCCGCGGCGACGTCGGCGACGGCCGAGGCCATCGGGGCGTGGATGCCGAGCGTCTGGCGGGTGGTGTGCGCGGCTCCACCGCCGAATCCGACGAGCACTCCGGCAGCACCCGTGCGCATGAGGTGGAGGGCCGCGGTGTAGCCGGCGGCGCCGCCCACGATGACCGGCACGTCAAGCTCGTAGATGAAGCGCTTGAGGTTCAGCGGCTCGCTACGACCGGAGACGTGCTCGGCGCTGACCGTGGTGCCGCGGATGACGAACAGGTCGCAGCCACCGTCGACGACCGACTTCCAGTGCTGCTGCGTGCGCTGCGGTGACAGGGCCCCGGCGACGGTGATGCCCGCTCGACGCAGCTGCTGGAGCCGTTCGGTGATGAGGTCGGGCTTGATCTCCTCGGCGTAAATCTCCTGCATCCGCGCGGTGGCGGTTGCCGGGTCGAGCCGGGCGATCTCGGCGAGGTAGGGCTCGGGGGCGTCGTACCGGGTCCACAGG
>Ga0123338_10003515_pt1 | contig 14032 bp, 13 predicted proteins | sample grotaG_FD_89793 | JGI IMG/M metagenome (GOLD analysis project Ga0123338, IMG submission 89793) | Glacier valley bacterial and archeal communities from Borup Fiord, Nunavut, Canada, to study Microbial Dark Matter (Phase II) -... | ecosystem: Environmental > Aquatic > Freshwater > Ice > Glacier ... | reverse complement strand
CGATTTAACCGTCGTTTTGACTTGAAGTCCATATTCACCAGGTTGGTCCATGCTGCTACGCACACCGGATGCCGACCAGAGTGGTTTTTACGTCAAGCGCTTTTTTAGATCGATTCAGGTGGAACCTTTGAAAACAAACTCTATAAAGCAGACCTGTTTGGCCAATCATATGGATCTGTAATTCGTATTAAAGGAACAAACATGTTGTACGTGTCATATACAACTCAATAAAGGCATTCAATCGTAGGGGGCTCAGACCTACATCACGAGCCATGCTCTAGAGGAAATATACGGGCGCTTATGGGTTACAGAATGGGTAGCAAAGACACTATAGATTACACGACCCATAAGAAACAAAAAAGGAGTTACAGAATAAACTGTAACCCCTTGAATTTGCTGGTCGGTGAGACTGGAATCGAACCAGCCACCCCCTGCTCCCAAGGCAGGTGCGCTACCAGGCTGCGCTACTCACCGACGAAAGACGAGTTTTATAACATGGCCGATATTGTTACGCAAGACAATAATCACCTGCCGGTTATTTTCCGTTCCCCGGAGTGAACTACCCCTTCAGCGAGGTCTCATATCTCAAATTGGTGTTTTTAACTGCTGGGCGAGAAAAGTCCGTATAGAGATCGTAATTCCGGCGCTGTCCAGCCCCAGCATTGTACGCAGTTCGTGCTGTTCACCCTGGGGAATGTAGGAGTCGGGATACCCGAGGCGGAGCACACGTATCCCGTTCAGGCCGCGCTGCTCAAGCAGCTCCAGAACGGCAGAGCCAAAACCGCCTTGCAGCGCATTTTCCTCAATGGTTATCAGAATCCCGTATTTCTCTGCCAACGCAATAATTAACGTCTCATCAAGCGGCTTTACAAAGCGGGCGTTCACGACCGTCAGCGTGGCACCTTCCGCATCCAGAGCAGCAGCAGCTTCCAAAGCCGGATGTACCATCGTGCCAAGGGCGAGTATTGCGGCGGCATCTCCTTCTCGCAGCAGTTCGGCCCGCCCTACCGGAAGGATTTCAAGTGCCTGGTCCAACGCCACTCCATAGCCGTTTCCGCGGGGGTAACGCAGAGCTGCCGGAGTTCCGAGAGAGATAGCGGTTGCCAGCATGTGCTGCAGTTCATTTTCGTCTTTGGGGGCCATCAGGGTCAGATTGGGAAGGTGGCGCAGATAGGAGATATCAAAGGCGCCGTGGTGGGTTGGGCCGTCGTTGCCGACAACCCCGCCGCGATCGATGGCGAACGTGACCGGCAGGTTTTGCAGGCAGACATCATGACAAACCTGGTCATAGGCGCGCTGCAGAAAACTGGAGTATACGGCAAAAACCGGGCGGTAACCGCTAGCGGCCAAGCCGGCTGCAAAAGTGACGCCATGCTGTTCGGCGATTCCGACATCGAAAAAACGCTCCGGAAACTCTTTGGAGAATCCGGCAAGCCCGGTGCCGTCCGGCATGGCCGCAGTGATGGCGGCAATCCGGTCATCCTCGGCGGCCAGCTTGCAGAGTGCAGCGCCGAAGACAGCGGTATAAGAGGCTGCTCCCCCCTTCCCCTTGAGCACCTTCCCTGTCTCGATTTCGAACGGCCCGACCCCGTGAAACAGCGCCGGATTATCTTCGGCAGGCTTATATCCCATCCCTTTTTTCGTAAGGACGTGGACGAGAACCGCATTGTCAAATTTCTTCACATTTTCCAGAGTCTCGATCAGTGCCGGCAGGTCATGTCCATCTATCGGCCCGATGTACTCGAACCCGAATGCCTGGAAAAGCATGCCGGGTGTAAAAAGCCCTTTGAATGACTCCTCCATCTTGCGGGCAACATGGAGGACACCTTTGCCGACTTCCAGCCGATTCAGAAACGATTCGGTATTTTTTTTAAATCGCTGGACAAATTCGCTTGATGCCGTGCGGGTCAGAAAATTTGAGAGGGCTCCGACATTTTCGGCTATCGACATCTCGTTATCGTTCAGGACAATGATCATGTCCTTGTTGAGATGTCCGGCGTGATTGATCGCTTCATAGGCGATGCCGCCGGTCATGGAGCCGTCACCGATAACCGCCAGCACCTTACCTTTGCGCCCGTCCAGATCCCGAGCGACCGCAAAGCCGGTCGCAGCAGATATCGAGGTGGAGGAGTGACCGACATCGAATGCATCATGCGGCGATTCATGACGCTTGGGAAATCCGCTGATGCCGTTCAGAGTGCGTAACGTGCCGAAATTGTCGCGACGTCCGGTCAGCAGTTTGTGGGCATAGGCCTGATGCCCCACATCCCAGATGATCTTGTCAGAGGGCGTTGTAAAAACCCTGTGCAGCGCGACCGTCAATTCCACAACCCCCAGAGACGGGGCCAGATGGCCGCCATTAGCGGCACAGGTCTGGATGATGGTCCTCCGCAGATCAGCGGCAAGCTCAGGAAGTCGGGAAGCAGGAAGACGCTTGAGATCTTCTGGTGAGTTTATTGTTTCAAGAATCGACATGGAAATGCCCGTCTATGCTTTAGATTCCCCTCCCGATAAAGGAGTGGCGAGGGGTGGTAAGGTTTCAGTTTTTACGCTGCACAATATACCGTGCTATTTCCCGCAGCGGATCGGCCTCTGCACCAAATATTTCCAGAGCCGCCAGCGCTTCATTCATCATCGACTGAGCTTCTTCCTTGGCAGCAGTCAATCCCATCACAGCTGGATAGGTCGCCTTGCCACGGGCCTGATCGCTGCCGGCATCCTTGCCGATTTCTTCGGTCGTACCTTCAATATCGAGAACATCATCGGCAATCTGGAAGGCGAGTCCAGCCGCTTCACCATAGCGGGTAATCGCCGCCAACTGCTCCCCGGAGGCACCCCCGAGGAGCGCTCCGGCAACGACCGAGGCCTTGATCAGGGCACCGGTTTTGTGGGTATGAATGTATTGAACGGTCGCCAGATCAATATCCTGGCGCCCTTCACTCTCCATATCGATCACCTGGCCGCCAACCATACCGTAGGAACCGGCGCAGGTCGCAATCTCATGGATTACGGCCAGCAGAGCGGAAGGGTCGCAACCGGCTGTAAAACGGCGATCGCTGGCGAGCTTAAAGGCCTCTGTCAGAAGCGCGTCGCCGGCCAGAATCGCGATCGCCTCCCCGAACACCTTGTGACTGGTCGGATTACCGCGCCTGAAATCATCGTCATCCATGGCCGGCAGGTCGTCGTGAATCAGCGAATAGGTGTGAATCATCTCCATGGCACAGGCGGCCGGGATCGCGCGCCCGGCATCCCCGCCAACCGCCTGACAAGCCGCCAGCAGCAGAATCGGCCGTACCCGCTTGCCGCCGGCAAAAACCGAGTAGCGCATGGCCTTATGGACACTATGCGGCAACTCGGTTTCTCTCGGGAGAAAACGTTCAAGCGCCGCATCAACAGAGGCACACTGCTCTTTTAAATATGCTTTCAGATCCATATACGGCTCCTTAATCTTCCCCTGACTCAAAGGGCTCCCGCTTCAGGGAGCCATCCTTCTGTTTCAACAGGATTTCGACCCGCCGCTCGGCATCGTCTAACCGGGTGGAACAGAAGGCCGCATGCTTTACCCCCTCTTCAAAGGCTTTAAGGGAATCCTCCAGCGAAAGCGAACCGGTTTCCAGGCGCTTTACAATTTCTTCCAGCTTCTTCAGGGATACTTCAAATTTATCAGCAGCCATAGTCCATGTCCCGTTGCGTTTAATGGTGGTAATTGTATACAGGTATGCCGGCGGGCGTCAAGCTTTGCCGGTTTCGATAGATTCTACACGGCAGAGGGCCCGCCCACGGTGAAGTATCAGCAGCAACTGTTCGCCGGTTACCAACGAAGCTGCATCGGTCACCACCATTCCGTCGCTCCCATGCGTTGCAATAGCATAGCCACGGGCAAGAGTTTTGAGAGGTGAAAGCACCTCCAGGCGCGCGGCGTTGGCGCCGAATCCCTGCCTGAGGAGTTCCAGCCGTTGATTCAGTAAACCTTCCGCCCGTAACGACAGGAGCGTAATCCGTTGCCGCAGAGTATCGATCCTCCCTTTCGGATCGTTATGCTGCAGAGCATCCTGAAGGCGTTCAAAGCGGTCGCGGCGGCGAGAAGCAGCCACGTTCAACCCGGTCTCAAGCCTCCCGGTCAGATCGTCCATCCGCTGAGCCAGATGCCCCAGCATCGTCCGCGGATCATGCAGCGCCCTGCGCAGACCTTCGAGCCGGCCGTCATGCGCGGCCAGCAGGTTCTCGACCGATCTTCCCAAGCGGCTTGAAAGAGCTTCGATCCGGCTGCGAAGCTCACCGGCAGTTGCAATTACCAGCTCGGCAGCAGCCGACGGCGTCGGTGCACGGAGGTCAGCTACAAAGTCGCAGATGGTCCAGTCGGTTTCGTGGCCAACGGCCGAAATGATCGGAATCTTTGATCGATAAACTGCCCGGGCCACAACCTCTTCGTTAAAAGCCCACAGATCCTCCAGCGAACCGCCGCCGCGACCGAGAATAACGACATCCACCTCGGCCAGTCGGTTCATCTCATCAACCGCCCGGGCAATTTCCAGTGCCGAGCCTTCCCCCTGCACGCGCACCGGGTACAGCAGCACCTCCAGCGAGGCAAACCGGCGCTTCAGTACATTAAGAATATCGTGGATGGCAGCGCCGGTGGGGGACGTGATCACACCGATTTTACGGGGAAAGAGCGGCATCGTTATCTTATGGTCTTCTGCAAAAAGCCCTTCGCCGGCCAGTTTTTCCTTTAATTGCACGAAGGCGGTCTGCAGGGCACCGATTCCGGCCGGTTCCATGTATTCGCAGATCAGTTGATATTCTCCCCGCTGGTCATAAACCGAAATACGGCCACGCACAATCAGCGCCATCCCGTCCGTCAGCCGGAATTTAAGATTCTTTACGGCGCTCTTGAACATCACGCAGCGCAATTGGGCACCGGCGTCCTTGAGGGTAAAATAGCAGTGGCCGGAGGAAGGATAGGAAAGATTGGATACCTCTCCCTGCACCCAGAGCTGCTCGAAGTTTTCCTCAAGCACTCCGCGGAGCAGAGCGGTCAGACGACTGACCGTTAAGATGGTTTTTTCAGAGAAGATATCCAAGTTGGGCGCTCGCTTGGTACGTTTAAAAAGTGAAATGAGTGGCAACGATTTTTTTCATGACGTTTGCCCTGTATTATGTGGTTGTGGGCTGTTCTGCTCTTCCCTGCCATAGCGTATTTTCATACCGGTCAAAACGACATTGCAGATCAGCGGCGTAATGTTGGCCACAATTAGTGGCAAATCGCTGATAAGAATACCGTAGACCATCCAAAGTCCAACACCGAACGCCAAAAGGAGCGGCTGCCAGATGGAAATATCGCGAACATGGCGGGTTTTCAGCGTCTTGACCAGCTGCGGGATGGCGGCAATACTGGTAAGTGTTCCGGCCAGAAGACCGATTGTCGTCGGAGTCACGAACGCTTCCTCCCGTCAAACGCCGAACTGGCCCAATCAATCTGCGTCAGCATCCCGCGCAGCACGGTGACTTCTCGGCTGTCAAGATTCGCCCGGAAGAAGATGCGCCGGAGCGAGCGCATCATATGCGCCGGATTCTGTTCATTCAGAAAACCGATCCTCTCCAGAGATGAACTAAAATGCGCAAAAAGCGCCTCCATCTCAACAGATTTTGCGAGCTCAAACGGACGCCCTCCCCCAACTGATTCAGTGGCTTTGCCTAGTTCATAGCAAAAAAGCAGCACGGACTGAGCCAGATTGAGCGAACCATACTCATTGGAGGTAGGAATCGTGGCATGCCAGCGGCAGAGGGACAGTTCTTCGGTCGTCAGACCGCTGTCCTCACGCCCGAAAACGATTGCACCCCGGCACTCCGGAGAGACCTGTTCCCTGAGATGACCGGCCACCTCTACGGGGGAAAGAATTTCCTGGCGGTATTTGCCGTGACGTCTGGTAGTGCCGACCGTCAGTGTGCAATCCGCCATGGCTGAAGCCAGATTGGGGAACACCCGGGCCGATTCGAGCAGGTCCCTTGCAGCAACAGCAAATTTGAGCGCTTCAGCGTCAAAACGATCACACCCTTTTACGATTCTTAACTGAGTTAAGCCCATATTTTTCATGGCCCGGCAGGTCATGCCGATATTGCCTGGCGATTGAGGTTCTACCAGAATGATTATGATGTCTTTGTTCAAGTGGTTGTCCTTCGAGAAGTATGTGCGGCCCGCATCCGTGCCAGCCGTTCTCTGGCCGGCTTTTTGAGCTTCCAGACATGATAGGCATGAACGCACCACGCCAAACAGATGAAACCAAACAGGGCCAGAACGAGGTAATGTTCATAGTTGCTGACATTGTCAAATACGAGCGAAGCGCTTTTGCCGAACAGATACCCCCCCAGAGAAAAGAGAACCGCCCAGGAGAGAGCGCTGGCCAGATTTATCCAGAGAAATGTGCGGGGGGCAAGATTGGTAATGCCGAGAATTATGGGCAGAACGATTCTGAATCCATAGGTGAACCGGGAGATAAAGGCTACAAAATTCCCATATTTTTCAATCAACTTGAGAGCTTCACGGAATTTTTTGGCAATCGAGTGGAAACGTTTGAGCAGCCCTTTCCCTTTGAAGTGGCCGAGGTAAAAATAGAATTGATCCCCAAGAAAAGAGCCTGCCCAGGCGGTACATATGACGCCCAGAATATCCAGATACCCCTGAAAAGCGAGAAATCCTGCCAGAAGCAGGACCGCTTCACCCTCCAGAAAAGTGCCGACGAACAGCACCCAGTATCCGTGAAGCTCCAGGTAATCTTTGAGAATCTGCTGAACGTGCACCATTAACCTCTGTTGGGAACACTACACCGCAAGGCGAGCGGCAATTTCTGATTTCATCAGATCAATCATTTCGCCGATGCGGGCGTGAGGGTCACAAGCGGTGGCATCGGCCTCGACCTCGGCAAGAAAGAGCGCCCGCTTCGCATCATCTTGCAACTGCGAGGGACCGCCCCTCTCTTCGATTCTCTTCTCAACAATGACGCGCCCCTCCCTGGAGAGATATGCAGAGGCAACTTCAGAAAGATCATCAACAAGCTCAAGCAGCTTCTGCTCACTAAGCGTTGAAACGAAAGAGCCGGCTACAGCGGCTTCTCTCGGGCTTGGCGCCGCATTCCGCGACCGTGCTGATTCCCACAACTTCTGCAGATTAACCATTTGCAGCAGATCGTACTGCATCAGCTCATCAAGAGTCCTGGTTGAACAGATTGCGACACGCGCGCCGGGTAGAGCGGCTATTTTCCGGGATTCATCCGGAGATGATTCAATCGAACCGGCGCCATCGTAATAAAAGCCGATCGGCATACCGTCTTTGTAAAATATCATAGCGGAGCGTTCAGAGGTATAAAAGCGTACGACCCCGTTTGTACCCTGCCCTTTCAGGCGGCTCAGGGCACCTTTGATGTCCACCTGCCGTACCTCTTCGCCATTAAAAAGGCGGGTGCCGAGGGCCAAGGCATGGGCGCATACGGCGAGATCTGGCGTCATGCGATACACATTTATTTCACCACCGGCCGAGATCACCGTGTCAAACAGGAGCGAAATCGCTTCAAAACCGGTCTGGTCTCGCCCTTCATCGCTACTGACGGCACAGATCAGCTTCCCTTTGGCAAAGATTCCAAAGAATTCGAATTCCGAAGCCGAATGATGAATATACCCGGTAAAACCGCCGTTGCCGAGTTTTTCAAGAACATCAGGGATAACAATCTTATTGGCAGATATGTTTTCGTACAGCGGGTTTGCTTTCGGCAGGAAACGCATCTCACAGCCTCCAGATTACAAGTACATAGCAGCCACATGTGCCATGTTATTTCATTCAGGACATCAACTCAGCACAAAAAAGCGGGGTAAGGGCGTTAACGAAGTTGTTTTCTGCCTGCCCCCATAAACGGGATAAGTACGTTCAGAAAGCCATTTCTTCTTGCTAAACATCTGAGCAACGTAAAGGATTTTCTAGTCCATGTCAAAGCAAAATGAAACTGCATAAAACGCTGATTATCCTAATATAACCAATATATTGATCTTGACAAACTACCGCCGTTACAGTAGTTTTTATCAGTTATTACGTCTTTGATGTTTGGCTGTTTTTAGTAAATCAGAAATCGCTTTTTGCATTTAAAGTTGAGCATAAAATAATTCTGACAACATACTTGTTCCTGATTATCAGGCTTAGGTAACTAAGGCTCGAGGAAATTGATGACGGCCAGTTCAAAAAAAAATAAGCTGATTGAAGATGCTCAAAAGTTCATGCTGCGCGGACAGTTTGACAAAGCGGCCAAAGCGTACGAGCAGATTCTGGCATTGGACCCTGCTGCTGTTAGCCAGCGCCAGAAACTGGCAGAGTTGTTAATTAAATGTGGGCGGAATGATGATGCTCGCAAAGAGCTTGAAACCATCGGCAAGCATTTTTCAAAGAACGGCTTTTATCTGAAGGCAATTGCGGTCTACAAACAGCTGCAAAAACTTTTTCCTGCCGACATTTCACTATCCATGATGCTTGCCAATCTGAACGAAAAACATGGCCTCGTTGCAAATGCCCTTTCTGAATACAAATTTGTATATGAGTTCCACGAAAAAGCCGGCAATTTTTCCGAGGCGCTGGGCATACTCGAAAGTATGCAAAATGTTGATCCGCAGAATATACCGATAAAGATTAAACTTGCAGAAGCCTACGCTCAACTGGGCAAGAAGGATGAATCATACGCTCTGTTCACAAAAACAGCATCCCTGCTTTTGGAACGGAGTGACAACGCTACGCTTTCCAAAGTTTCTGCCCGTATTCAACAGCTTTTCCCCGACAAGCCGGACTTCATGCTCGAGGTACTCGCCGAACAGATCAGTCAGGGCAATGCAGTAACGGTCATAGACGCCCTCCAGAACCTTCTTCGCAGCAACCCGAACAACAAACGAGTCTGGGATCTGATCGTACTGGCATATCAATCTCTTGAACAGCCGCAGCGGGTCAAGATCGCCTATCAGCACTATCTGAAATTTTTCCCGACAGAACCTGCAGCGATACTCGGCCTCATCTCGTCTGTCACCGCAGAGCAAAACCTTACAGGTGCACTTGAGCTCCTTGATCAATACGAGGCGCCTCTGATTTCGGCCGGTTTTCTGCAGCAACTGGAACAGGTTTATTACTCCCTTGACAAGATAGATCCGATCAACATCAGAGTTCTGGAAGGGCTCATCAGGGTTGCAGATGCAGCCGGCAATGAGAGCGAATTACGTTCGCTTACTTCAAAGCTGCAATCACTCCGTTCTGTTTCCGGTCGGGTACAAAACGGACCCAACAGTCCGGAATCAACGGCAGGTTTTTTTGATGCGCACCCCGTGGGCGCTAGCATAATCAATGATTCTCCTTTTTCCAGCGAAAGCCTTTCAGAGAAGACACCGATTCCTGATATTGCCCCCCCCGCGGCCGAACGCCCCCCCTCTATGGCACCTGAAGCAGAGCCTTCCGATGCAGCGATTGATAAGGTCCAGCAGCCTGAAGAGGAAATTGAGATTGAGATCGATTTCGACTCCCCATTCGGTTCACTGGATCAGGAAATCAGTACTGCCCCCGCAGATGACAACTGGCTTGACACTGTCGGCGACCTGTTTGATTCCATCACCACCGCTCCCAGCGGGGTCAAGTTCGGCAATGAAATGGAGAGCTCTGACGCACAGTCTCATTTTGATCTGGGTCAGGCATTCAAAGAGATGGGTTTATACGATGAAGCAATCAACGAGTTTCGTCAGGCTTCACTAGACGCATCCCGACGGGTAGAATGCCTGATAATGCAGTGCGCGTGCTTGAGAGAACGTGGTGAAGTGGAAAAAGCCAACACCATGCTGCTGGCTCTATTAAAACCGGGACTAAGCGAAGTAGAAAGCTGCGCCGTAAAATATGAGCTGGCAACAGGATACGAAGCTGCAGGAAAAATGGAGGAGTCAAACATTCTTCTGAACGAAATAAATGCCGCTAATCCCGGTTTCAGGGATATCCGCTCACGCCTTAACGCGGCAAACCACTCTGACTCACTTGATTTTTCAGACGAGGATTTAAAGGAGTTCGGGTTTAAATAGCGGACGACAAGAGCTGATGTAGCTACACATAAAACAGAAAACCGGCCGGGTGGCACGCCGCCATATCAGCCAAGCTCAGCACAGCGGTTGTCGTCAAGAACCTTCCTAAAGTCGATAATCCGCTGCAGTCGCTTCGACTGCTCCAATTCCAGTATTCCCTGGTTTTCCTTGTAGCCCTTGATTGAATTGGCATCGATAACGGCGCTGCCGGCATCAGCTGTGAGCTTAATGCCGAGCACAGCCTGTTTGAACATCAGCTTGCCAACCGGGCCGCCAACTCCCTCAGACAGGTGCTCACCGGCGAACTCCCAGCCTCCCGCATCGTTCATGAAGCGCGTGTTAAAGTCGTCCAGTGCGCCGAGCGCCTTCTGCTGAAAGCCTACTGCCTGCTCCTTATCCTTCGGGCCGCCGTCGGTGTTGTACTTATAACTCATCTTCACCGAATCGACGAGGTCATCGGAGTATTTTATGCCGTCGTCTATCCACTTCCTGGCGGCAACAATCTGCCCTGGTGTAAGCTTAGCGCCTCTTTTCTTCAGTCCAGCCGCTTTTTCGAGGGCGTCCATCTCTTTCTTCATCAACTGCAGTTGTTTCCTGGTCTTCATAAAGCCCTTGAGCCGGTCCTCCAGCTCGTCGTACTTCTTGTTGTAGAAAAAGCCTGCTGTTTCCTTGCCAGCATCTGCCACAGCGGCGGCGATCCCCTTTTCTGCATCCGCAATAAGGCGGCGGTTTTTCTCCATATCCGCCTCAAGCTTTGGCATGCCTGACTCGAGTCTGGCTATCACCTCTGCCGCGTTTCGGCAGGTCTCCTTTCGCTGAGCAAGAGTCTGCTTCTTCAGGGTATCTGCCTGCAGGGCGTCGCCGATCGTCAGACCGCCGCTTGACGGCAGCACCGTCAACTGCGCGGCAAGATCAAGAGAAGACTGTTTCTTAAGTGCCAATTCGTTCTGGATGGCGGCTCTCTTTTTGGCCTCGTCCTCAAGTAGCGCCTCACTTTTTAAGGCGTTCTGTTCCTTGACCATGGCCTGGTTGGCTTTGCTCTGTGCGGCAACTGCGGCTGAAACCCTGGCAGAGTCGGCGGCGTAATCGGCCAGCGCCCCCTTGAGCGCGTTCCGCATGATATCGCCATTGGTCGTCTTGTGGTGGCTGCCGGAGGACTGTCCGCCGCCCTGTCTGGGGCCACTGGCAGCGGCAGTGCCGTTCTCCTTGCACGAAAGAGAGTTGCTCCTCTCGTCACAGGTACAGGTATGGGTCCGAAGGAAATCCTTCATACCAGGGTCCTGCTTCCAGGCCCGATACGTTGCGTCGCATTCGATCTGTGCGTTGATCGCCAGTGCCGCCGACGGCGCCAGCGACAACATCAGCGTAGAAAGCAGGAAGAGGGGACGCTTCATCGCTAGCGGCCCGCTGGCGTAAGGCGGATATTCACTGTCGGTGTAGACGTTATAACAGAACCGTCGCAGACTTCACTACACAGGAGACAGCAGTTTGAAGGCGCACCGGCCATATTGACGCAGTGGTACTTGCTCTCGTAGTTCGCCCACGAGTATTCAAGCTCGATCACGCGAGCGTTGGCGTCGAACCTGCCGGTCACCTGATGTGACTGTGCCGGGTTAGTGCAGCCATGAGTGCCAGCTGTTGACGGGCCGGAAACTGTACCGGTGAGTGTCTCGCCAGAAAGCCGCATATTAAAATTAAGCCCTCCGGAAGATGCGTATACGGAACCTTCACCAATCGAGACCGAAAAGCTCCTACCCTGCGACGACACCCAACTGCCGGCCATGCCTTTTACTTTGCCGATCTCCTCTTCCACCAGTCTTATCTCATAAATCTTGTCCTGCGCTGCCTGTGCCTTAGGATCCGACGGTGCAGCCGCGATAAAGATCTTAAGGTTCCTGGCCGCCTCGTCCAACTTTTTCCTCTCCGTCTGCAGCACGCCAAGGTTATAATAGCCGTCAGCCCACCACGGCGACTCCCTCAACACCTCCATGAGCTCCTGCTCGACAAGAGCCTGGTCTTTGTTGTTTTTCAGTAGGTAGGAGCTCCTTACCAGATGTTCCCGGGCGGTTTCTGGAAGGTCAGGTGGCACTGGCTGGCTGGCCGCGTACCGGACTATTCCGACTCTGAGCTTATGCTCAAGTTCAGCATCGACACTTTTCGCCCGATTAATCACGGCAGTGTACTTTGCCAGCGCGCCGCTGAACTTGCCGGCATCTGCAAGTCTGCCAGCTTCTGCCAGGTCAGCTCCAATCAACCGCTGCATCTCTTTTTTAAGGAGCTCGAAGACAGCAGGGCCATCACCCTGCGAGCGCACCTCTCCAACTTGCTGCGACTGTCCGAAACGCACCGGGACGCCGCGCCGTGATCTCGCCATCTTTTGCCTGGACTCGCTCTCAATCAACGCTGACTGCCCACCGGCTCTTTGTTTTGCCAGGTCAAACGCGGTCATGCCGTCATCGTTCTTTTTGTCAGCGTCAAAGCCGTTAGAAAGCAGGAACTCGATCATTTCAGCGCCGCGGTACAGCGCCGCGTAATGGAGAGGTGTGTTTCCGCGGCTGCCAGTCACAAAGTCAGCGCCTTCAGCGATTAGCGTTTTTGCCGTCTCCGGCGTGGAGGCAAGGGTGAGCGCCGTGACGCCGTCTGGCCCTCTCATGGAAACATTGGCCTTCCGACCAAGGAGGAACCTGATTGACTCGATGTCTCCGGACGAGGCCGCACGCATGAGCGAAGTGAAGCCCGCCCCGTCCTTTGTGTCCGGATTGGCACCATCCTCAAGCAGCATCCTGGCAATTTTGGCATTACCTTTGTCCATCGCCAGCGAGAGGGCGGTTGCCCCCTGCGCGTCCTGTGCGTCGATGTCTGCCTTCATCGCCAGCAGTTTCTCGACGGATCCAACCCTGTTGGCGCATGCGGCGGCCTGGAGCGCGGTCAGCGCACTGTGACCAGGACAGAGCCTGCTGTCCTTCTCATCAGTCAGCGCAACCGGCGCATTGATATCAGTCTTGCCTGGCTGAAGCAGTTTCCGTAAGGTTTCGTTGTCGCCGCGGATCGCGGCGCCGACAAGCATTTCCTGGTTACTGGCGCAGGCCGGCAAAAAGGCAAGCAAGCCAAGAATACAAAGATAGCAGAGCTGTTTATGGCATGGACTCATTCAATCCTCCGTATTTACCTGTAGACTCGTCTTGCGATAATGTAAGCCACTAAAACAGGCAGGCAAACCTCAGCCCGGTGCGGCTTTTTCTTAATTACAATATAGGGGCAATAAACAGATGAACGCACAATTGCACACATTGTGTGCAATTGTGCGCAGTTGTGCGCAATTATATTTTTAAATAATGACTATTTATCAATAGATTATACAATATTTCAGTTTTCGGTCATGAAATGCTTTTCATACAGATCTTCAAGGGCTTGAAGATGACGACTCTCCTCTTGATGGAGCTGAGCGAACAGCTTGCCCATCGGTGCCCCCGCGCAGCCGCCGGAAACCTTGCTATAGAAATCCACCGCCCCTTTTTCAAGGTGGATGGCATGTATGAGTGCCTCGCGCACTCCGGAATGCGGACCGAGCTCCTGCTTTTTAAATACGTAATCAAGGTGCATGGTAGGAATAGGCTGGTCAAGATCACCGCCACCGTCCATACGACCTTCCAGCAGCGCTTTCTCCAACTGGTGCTTGTGGTTCAGCTCGTCCAGCGCATTTTCGTGCAGCAAATCCTTGGCCCCCTTGTTAGTCAGCTGGCGGATAGCGGAGAGATAATTGCGGAACCCTTCCTCTTCCATCGTGATCGCCATTTCAAGGGCCGCATCAAAGGTATAACAGACCTGGTCGTTATTCATGATTATGCCTCCTGTTCAATCAGCCTGGCTGAGATGATGAAAACCGGTTCCAGCGGCACATCAGAATGCCCGTTCTTGTTACCGGTTTTCACCGCCCGGATTTGGT
>Ga0123338_10003512_pt1 | contig 14047 bp, 10 predicted proteins | sample grotaG_FD_89793 | JGI IMG/M metagenome (GOLD analysis project Ga0123338, IMG submission 89793) | Glacier valley bacterial and archeal communities from Borup Fiord, Nunavut, Canada, to study Microbial Dark Matter (Phase II) -... | ecosystem: Environmental > Aquatic > Freshwater > Ice > Glacier ... | reverse complement strand
GTTGCGCACCGAGCGGACTGCCGAACGTCGCCGACTGGTCACGGTTCTGTACCCGGAAGATGATGTTCGTCCCATCGTCGAATACTTGGAACCGTTGCATGTCCCAGGCGCCTGGGTTGAATGCGCTGGATGTCGGGTAGGCGTAGTTGCCAGGGCCGTTGTCGTCACCGGTCGGGTCGGTGACATCGAGCAGGACCGTGCCGGGGACGAAGTCGAACACAATCGTGCGTTGGGCATGGTTCGTTGCCCCAGCGCTCGATGTTGCCGAAACGTTGATCACGCTGACACCGCCGGTGATCGGCAGCGACACGGAGAACGAGCCATCGGCCGCTGCAACGGTGGAGGCGGATGTCGCTGCGAAGTTGGCGTCGGTATTCGTCACCAGGACGTCGATGGTATTGCCCGGTGCGGTCGTGCCGGCGACGACCACCGGCGATCCCGGAACCGCCGTGTTGTCGCCCGGCGCAGTGATCGTCAGTGGTGTCTGACCCTGGGTGTGGGTGATGTAGCGATCGACCGTATTCGCCGGTCGATCGGTGACCCTGCCGGCGGTGAGATCGCCGAACAGACGGACGAACGATCCGGCCGACCACACGAGGGGAGATGCGGAACCTGCAGGTTTGCCGTTGGCGAAGCCGATCGAGGCGACCGTCGGATCGGTGCCGAACGGCGAGGCGGCGAGATCGGGTTGCTCCCAACTCTGCTCAGGGATCAATCCGACGCCACCGGAGAAGTCGTTCATCGCCTTCAGGAGTTGTGCAGCGTTCGAGGCGTTGGCGGTCTGCAACGACTGCTCGGCGCGCTCTGCGGTCAAGGCCGGCCAAAGGTGTCCCGTGCCGACGCCGCTCGGCGCCCACGGCGACCCCGTCGCTGCGGCGTCGCCGTAGCCGTCACCGTTGTACCGGTGCCAACCGGGCCCGCTCGAGGTGTCGGACTTGATCGTCGCGTCGACGACCAGCAGCGAGTTGAGCACATCGGGATCGCTCGCTGGGAGTATGCCGAGACGGGTCAGTTCGAGGAATCCTGCGTCGATGACTGAGCGCTGGTCGAGCGTCGGTCCGCCGTTGTTCACATTGTAGGTGATCGCCGCGTTCGGGTCGCCGGTCTTCGACAGACGGATGAAGTACGGATTCGTCGACAGTGGGCCGTTTGTGGTCACCGACCAGCCCTTGATCGAACGCTGATAATCGTCAGCGGTGGCCCGCCAGAGGCGAGCGGAGGAGGCGTCGCCGTTGATCGTGGCGATGTCGGCGGCCGCCACCAGACCAGCGATCTCGGCGGCGATGGTCGACGGTGAGAACCCGGACTGCTCCTCCCATCGCTCGGAACCGAATGACGGACCGCGGGAGACGATGAAGTTCGCCGCCGCCTTGATGTGGTTGGTGTACAACGCTGCATCGGTGAGACCGAGTGTGTTGGCCATCAGGATCGGGTACGCCGCCTCGTCGAGTTGCGTGCCGAACGAGTCCGGCGCCAGCTTGCCGTTGACAAGGCTGTTGCGCGGCATCGAGCCGTCGACCTGCTGCTGCTTGTCGAACAGGAACAGCACGGCAGCCTTGGCGGTAGCCATATCGCCATCGGCGACCAGCCCGGACCACGCCTCGTACAGGTCGCGGGCGAAGACCTCCCGGTATGAACCGAAATACGTGTTACTCGGATCGCCGGCGGAGACCGCCTGGCCCCAAGGAGCCGAAATGCCGGCGACGATCGCCCCGGGGAACGTCTTGTCCTCTGCCGTCTTCAATACGTTGGCGTTGAGGTAGTACTCCGTGTCGAGCTTACGGACCTGTGCGTTGCTCAGGCCGCTGAGATGTCGCGCAGGTGCTCGCAGCCCGGCGTCGTAGGCCCGCCACCCCGCTGTGTAATTCCGAAGAGTCCGCTCGAAATCACGGTGGAGTGAACCCTCTGCAGCGCTGACCGCGCCAGCTTGGGTGGAGCCGAAGCCAAGGGCGAGGTCCATCGTTTCGTCGCCACGGGAGTGATCGTCGGTGCTCAGTTGGGCAACCTGGACGACATTGCCGTTCGACGCCGACTCGTTGGTCGAGCTCAGCGCGTGGCTGGAGTCGAGCTGGGTGAGACCGTCGCTGACCCCGCCGACGAAGCCGCTGGTCACCGTACTGATAGGGCCGTCGAGCGCCGCGTAGACCGGCTGAGCGTAGTCACGGTTGGCGGCGTTCGTCTGCGTGTTGGTGTCGAAGGCGACGGCAATCGGATGGCCCGTCGACGTGTCTGTCAGTGCGCTGTCGCCGCCCCCGTTTCCCGATCCGCCGCCGCCATTGCCGTTGATGCTCGGATCAAATCGCACATACAACTTCAGACCGGCCCTGCGACCCTGTTGCAACCGGACGTGCATCACCACGGTGTTCTGCGATGGATCAGTGATGTAGTCGGTGACGATCCGGTAGGCGCGACTGCGTGGAGTTGACGTCACCTCGCAAGCCATGCCACCGTCATCGAGCGCGGCGACGGTGGATGTCATGTCCCGGCTCTGCAGGTCTGTGAACGTCGAGCCATCGGTCACGATGTACTGCAACGACTCGACGTTCGTGTTGTCGATGGTCGGATAGTAAACATCGCTCAACATTCCGTTGGCGATGGTGAACCAAACCTTCGAAGTGGTGGTTCGCGAGGTGCCGAGGCAATCCTTGCGACCGAGACCGTAGTGCGACAGCGCTCCCGGGCCGTCGGCCGCAGGAGCGGCGGACGCCTGAGGAACGTGCGCGACCAGACTGACAGCGAGCAGTCCTGCGACCGCTCCGATAGCGGATAGACGACGCGACGAACGCATTTCCCCTCCAACTGGCTTCATTCCCCCGGCGGCAAGGTAGGCCGAGACGGCCAGCGTGTCAAGGGGTGATTTGCCGGCAGGCAATGCGACGTCGAACAAAACGCGCGGGAGTCGCCACCGGGTCGCCCGTGAGCCGGTCCGTTGAATCGATACGCGTGAATCGTCCGAAACTTCGGTCCACCGGGTTCGCTGCGACACCCGCCTGCCTGAATTCGATGAAGGTCACCTCGATCTGACAACGACGACCCTCGTGTACCCGGACAACACCTGTGCCAACAGACGTGCCCCGCGCCGCATGGAGAAGCACCGTCGGGTGCGGGTGACTCTTCGGGTTCCATGCGGTCCAGGTCTGGGTCGCCTCTGCCCTGGCGAATGGGGCGAAGCCGGCTGTGCGGACGAGATCATGTAGTCGGCGTCCGATGTTGGACGGGCGGCCTCGCTCGGTCCGCATTGCATGGCGAACCCGTCCGGCAGGATCGTCGTCACCGACATCGATCGCAAAGGTAGACCAGTCGGTATCGATGAGCGATACGCGACCACTAGGGCGCACCACCCGCGCCATCTCAGCGACGGCGGCAATTGGGTCGGCGAGCCATTGCAGAGTGCGTTCGGGTCGCACGACGTTCAAGCAATCGTCCGGCTCGTCGAGCGCGCAGGCATCGCCGACCGTGAAACGCACGAGACATCGTGCGGCACTTGCCTTCGACCGTGCGAAGCGCAGCATCTCAGCAGAGACGTCGGCACCGACGACCTCACTGTTATCACCGAGATCCTCAGCGAGGACGAGCGCGACCTCGCCGAGACCACAGCCCACGTCGAGGAGCCGCTAACCGTCACCGAGCCTCAGCTGATCTCGTTCCAATGCACGCAATCACCGCGTCGCCTCCCACCCTGCGGTGGCGTCCATCGTGGCGAGCAGCACCGACACGTTCGGATCGTCGTCCACCCGCTCGAGCCGAGGCCGTGCGTGTCCGCTGTCCCCATGCACGCAGGCCACGACTGCGAGGCCGAGATGCGGGTCTTGTCCGCGAGTGTCGACCTCGATTTCGACTCCACCGGCGCGACGACCGAATTTCTGAGCTTCCTCCAGCTGAACGTCTGGTCAGCGCCGCAGAACTCTCCTGGTCTCGCCGGTGAGCCCAGAGCCCGCGTCCTCGAGAGCGTCACGTGATCACGTCCTCGAATGGACGAGGTTGCTGCCTCACGACGATCAACCCAGACCAGTACCGATCGTCGATAGCCGGCGGCCGGCCCGAGGATCCACGTTGGTCGCCGCTAGCCCGAGCGCACGTTCACGACTGATCGATATCGTCGTTCGCCGGTATCGAACGCGTGGAGCGAAGCCTCCGAAGCGCCGACATCGACCGGACGAGTGTGGGGACGTTCCTCGGCTCGAAGCGCGCCGAGTCGCGGTAGCTCGATGTCAGAGTTTGGCGAGGATCGCGCGGGCGACTGCTTCGACGATCGTGTGGCGGGAGTCGTTCTGGAACGGGTCGTCAGCGAGAGCAGGCGCGGCGATGGCTGTGTCCGGCTGCGTGCTGTACCCGAACTTCACTTCCACCGTCATCGGAACCGTTGCTCGCAGGACACTCAGATCACTCTCGTCGGCTCCGGTGACACCGTTGTCTCTCGTGATGTAGTCACCGAAGTAGGCACCATCGCCAATCCCGTCGACAGCAAGGAAGACGAATTGCGTGTCGGCGGTGGCGTCGCCCTTGGCGTCGTGCTTGGCGACGTCGCGCTCCTTGGCGAAACCATCGCGGATGACCTGCGGCGTCGGTATTCCGGCGACACTTCCGTCGCTGATCCTGATACTGAAATGGATGTCCTGCCCAATGACGGTTGTTGGGTCGAGGCCGGGCTTGATGTTGGATGCGAAGTCGTAGTCGCAGACGAGTGGACTGCCGAATTCGTCGGCCAGGCGCTCCGTCTTGACCGAGCCGGCGGTCGTCTTCGGGGCGACGGTCTGCACGGCTGCAAGCAGATCTACGGCGGGGAACTTGTCGCAGGTCAACGTGGCAGTGGAGGAACCGCCGACCGTGCCTCCTGGAACTGCAGCGCCCGGTGCTGCAGAGCCCGTTGCGCTGCCGGCAGCTTCGGTCGCCGGGTCGCCGCCGGCAACGGTGGCGCCATTGTCGCCAGAGGGTGCTACAGCCGGCGTGGTGGTCTTGGAAATCTGGGCGAGCGTCGTCGAACCACCACACGCACAGAGACCAATCGTGGCGATGATGGCCGTCAGGACACCAGCCTTGTGGAAATACGTAGCGATCATGGTGTCTCCTCGATTGGTTGCCCCGGCCGAAACCTTCGGCCGTCTGCAGTGTGAGATTACGGAGGGCGGTTCGGGGGTGAATCAGGGAAACCATGTACGGATTGCTATAACAGGCTGATGAATGGCATCGGGGGGGGAGTCCCAGACACCCTTGCTGCTGGTTCCGCCGACGCCGTTCATCGGACGAGAAATGGAACTCAGCGAGTTGGCCGGGCTGTTGAAGTCGAACCGGCTGCTGACGATGATCGGACCAGGTGGCTCGGGGAAGACGCGCTTGGCGATGGAGTTGATTCGTCGTTCGACTCCATCGGACGAGATCGTGACGGTTGTCGCCTTGGACGGCGTCAGCGATCAGGCTGTGGTCGTGACGGCGGTCTGCGCCGCGCTCGGTCTCCGCGATGCACCCGACCTGGCGCAGGATGAACAGCTCGATCAGTACCTCGGGGCGCATCCGCAACTGTTGGTTCTCGACAACTGCGAGCACCTGATCGGTGCGGTGCGAAACCTCGTCCACAGGGCGATGATCGCCGCTCCTGAACTCCGGGTACTCGCCACCAGCAGGATGCTGCTCGGCGTCGAAGGTGAGCAGGTGTGGGTCGTGCCGCCGATGGAATTGCCGGCTGTGGGAGCGATGCCCGCTGACGTCGATCGTTCGGATGCAGGGCGATTGTTCGTCGAGCGGGCGCGCAGCCGGCAAGCCGATTTTACGCTGAACCCTGCCAACGCCGCCGCAGTCGTGCGCATCTGCGAACTCGTCGATGGCCTGCCGCTCGCGCTCGAGTTGGCAGCGGGATGGTCTGCGGTATTGTCGACCACCGAACTGGCCAAGCGTCTCGGTGAGGGGCTTGCCCTGCTCGACGCCGACGGCAGCGGCCCAGGACGGCACCGGACGCTCAGAGCGACTGCGGAATGGAGCGATGCACTGCTCACCCCGCAGGACCGTGCCCTGTTGGCAAGGCTCTCCGTGTTCGTCGGACGGTTCACCGTCGACGATGCCGAACAGGTCGCGTCGACCGACGGGCAGGACGTGGTGTTCGCCCTTCGACGTCTGGTCGATTCGTCATGGGTCGTCGCGGTGCACGGTGACGAGACGACATACGGGTTGTTGAATACGCTGCGCACGTATGGGCGGGAACTCCTCGACCGCACCGACGAGGCCGACCTGGTCCGTGGCCGCCATGCCGCAGTGATTGCGACGCTCGCCGAGGCGTCGGAGTCCGGCTTGGCAGGACCGGAGCAAACCAGATGGCGGGCGCGGATGGAACTTGCCACTGGCGATGTAGAGGCCGCGCTGGAATGGGCGCGTCGGACCGGAGACGCCACCCTGGGCCTGCGCCTGGTGGCGTCGTTGTGGCGGTGGTGGTACACGACCGGCAGGATCGTCGAGGGTCGCCGTTGGACGGCTGCCGCACTGAGTCATGCTCGCCAAGCACCAGGAGTGCTGCGCGCCCGGGCTCTGTACACCAGCGCAATGCTGGCATCAGAGAACGGCGATTATGCCACTGCGGCGTCTCACGCCCAGTCGGCCCGTGGCGGGTTCGAGGCGATCGGCGACCACGCCGGGGCAGCACGCTCGAATACCGTCCTCGGTAACGTCGCCAAGTTTCGCGATGACATTCCCGCTGCGACCCGCCACCTCAGCGATGCTGTCAGCAGCCAACGAGCGCTCGGCAACGACTGGGCAACCGCCGTTGCCCTGCAAAACCTTGCAGCCTTGATGATCGATCAAGGTGATTTGCATGCAGGACGAGCACTGACGGAGGAAAGCCTGGCGCTCAAGCGGCTCGCCGGCGATCGAAGGTCCGTCGGATACGGACTGATCAACCTCAGCGACCTGCTCGTGCGTGAGCACAATCCAGACCGCGCTCGGCTCGTGCTCGACGAAGCGGCGTCGATCGCCGTCGATCTCGGCGACGGCCGCCTGGCGGCATTCGTAGATCACAATCTCGGCGATGTCGCGGTCGATGCCGGCGAGGTCGATCAGGCGGCCGTCCACTATCGCCGTGCTCTCGCCGGGTTCCGCATCGTTCGCGATCGCCGCGATGAGGCGCTGACACTGTGCAGCCTCGGCCGTGTCCTCGTCAGGTTGGCCGAGACGAACGAAGGACTGTCACTCTTGCGCCAGAGCGAATCACTCGCCAACGAAATCGGCGACGAACTCCGGCTGTCAGAGGCACGAGCTGCGCTGGCCGAGTCGGCGGCTCCGCCGTCGGTTCGTAGCCTTCCCGGTGGCCTGACGGCGCGTCAAGCCGAAGTGCTCGGACTCGTCGCAGCCGGCCTCTCGAACCGCGAGATCGGCGTGCATCTGACATTGTCAGCCGGGACCGTCGAGCGGCACCTGGCCAATGTGTATGCCAAGATCGGCGTCACCAACCGCGTCGGCGCTGCCCGATACGCGCTGTCGCACGGTCTCGGTGGGAGCCCACCGCACTAGCCTCGGCGTGCAGCCGGCACGAGAATGCATCGCGCGCCGAGACCGAGGCGTTCCAACGCAGCCCGTGCTGCGTTCGCCGCCGCCCGCCGATCGAATCCGAGCAGCAGCAGTGGAAGCGCCACGTTCTCGAGCACATCAAGCGGTGCCACCATCAGACTCGGCGATTGGAAGACGACGCCGACACGGCCGGGGCGAAGAACCGATCGGTCGCCCAACGCCGGCCAGGTGATCGCTCCGCCCGTTGGTTCGTCGAGCCCGGAGACGAGGTGCAACAGCGTCGTCTTTCCGGAACCCGACGGTCCCATCAAGGCGATCCGATCTCCGCCACACGGTGCAGTTCGCCCCGTGAACGGCGACGGCAGCACCGTCGTCATCTCTGGCCCGCAGCAACGCCAGGACCCGCGCCTGTGTCATCACGTCGAGTTCACCAGTCGGTTCATCGGCCAACAGCACACCAGGGGCCGAGAACATCACGCTCGCCCTGCGTCTCGCTGGGCGCTCTGACAGTGCACGAACCGGCGATCTGCTCGACGAACTCGGGCTGTCGAACCAGATGTTCGATCAGTTCGCCGGACTGGAACAACATCCCGAGATCACGTGCTCGCAGCGCCGACCGCTCACGCTCCGGACGCCTCGACATCGTCTCACCGCCGATGCGAACCCATCCGCCGTCAGGTTCCTCCAAACCCGCCAAACAGGCGAGCAACGTCGATTTACCGGAACCCGAGGGTCCCGTGATCGCCACCATCTCACCGGACCAGACGCGCAGCGAGACACCCCGCAGTGGAAGCGTTTCGTCATCGCCAGCGAGGTAGAAGCGGAACAGTTGGCTTGCCTCCAACGCTGGAACGGAGGTGGCGATCGTTGCCGTCCTCAGCGCCGACGTCATCGTGTCCAGCCGAACGAATCGGTGACGACTTTCCATGGATCGACGTTGTCGGCACCGACCGCTCCGATCAGGGTGACAACCACCGATGTGCTGTTCTTCCAGAACTCGTAGCGCTCGACAGCAACTCGAACGGACTTGCCCGTCACGGCGTTGGGTGCCGAATCGAGCTGGTACGTCGCTAGCACCGCACTGCCGCCCTTGCGATTGACGGTCGACACCTTTCCGAAGGTGAAATTCGACGACTTTGCTGCAATCGCCGGGACGTCGACGGCAGTCACCGAAGCGACCGTCGGAGCCACTGCTTTGGAGACGGCTGCGACCTCGATGGCGTTGAGCTTGTCGGTAAACGAGACGGCATCCCCGTCTCCGGTTCGCGACCAACCTTCTGGATAGCTGATCGTGCAGAGGCCGGTGGACGTCGAATACGGGACAAAAATCTGGTTGTCCGGAATATCCCCGACCTCGTGGACCTCAGGAGCATTCGGATTGACGGCACCGGGAACGGCGCTTGCTCCGGTCCCGGTCGTCGTGCCAACGTGGTTAGCGGACCAGGACAGGTTGGCTAGAGCACAGCAAACCCTACGCGGAACGGAGGTTCGTCACGCCCCCGCAAACAGTTCCGACAGCGTCACGTGCCGCAGGCCGATCGAATCGAGGTGTTTCAGCAACTTCGGAGTTGCATCGACAGTGCCCTGATGCCCGAAGTGCATGCTGACGATCGAACCTGGTCGGATGCCTCGTTGAAAATTGGTCAGCACCGCTGCAGCGCCTGGATCCTGGAAGTCGAGCGTGTCGAGGTCGTAGCCGATGCTGTAGGCGTAGCCGATCGTGCCTGCCGCTGCAAGGATCCGTGCGGTCGGCACGACGATCCCGGACGGGCGGAACCATTCGCCGATCGTGCCGATGAACGGGACGAGCGCCTGTCCACCACCGGCGATCTCGGTGGCGACCGTGGCAGCATCCAGCGTGCCCATCGACTTGTGCGTTTTCGTATGGTTGGCGAGTTCGTGCCCGTCGGCGACGATCCGCTCTCCGAGGCTCGGGTTGGCGACGAGCCACTGCCCGACCGCGAAGACGGTGACTTTCACCGCACTGGCCCGCAGAACGTCGAGCAATGCACTCGTGAGGGCGGGATCACCGGAGGCGTGATACGTGAGTGAAACCATGTCTGCGTCCCGCGATCCGTGATCGACGAAGAGCGCCGGCTGCCCGGGCGCCGGTGGACTGGGAAGCGCGCCCGGCGTCGCCGGGGCGGAAGTCGACTGACCAGCGGACGTGTCCCCCATCGACCCGGCGACCGATGGGCTCGGCGACGACGTCGGAGCCGCAGGAGTCGACACCGCGGATGGCGGCGCTGCTCCGGGTTGGGTGTCCGGCTCTGCCGCCGGTCGAGTGGCTGCGCCGATCTCGATCGTCGTCTCGGCTGGGCTGCCGGGCGAGGTACGCGTCGCCGAATCGCTGCAGGCCCCGAGACCGGCAATGACGATGCCACCCAACACGACCTGACGTCGGCTCAAATGCGGTGCTTCGCTCATCGTTCTCCTAGCGATAGTTACCAGTGTGCCCGAGCGAGAACCGCCCGGGTTGGGGGAAGACGCAGAGACCGTGCGGTCCGCGAGGAACGGCGATCTTCGCCAGCAGCGCGCCGTCGCCCGTCGAAAAGACGTAGACGACACTGTCGTAGCGACCGGACAGCCACAGTTGGGTTCCGTCGGCGGACACACCGCCCATGTCAGGAGAACCGCCGCCGGGAATATGCCATGTCGACATGACCTGATCCGTCGTCGGGTCGATGACACTGATCGAGCCCTGTCCGTCACGTGACGGGCCCGTGCCGTCGGCATCTGCCCGTCCGCGATTGGAGACGTACATCAGGCGACCATCCCGGCTGGGGTAGATGCCGTGGGCACCGACATCGGTGGCGATCTTGCCGATGACCCTCGTACCGAGGGCATCGATCACCCAGACGCCGGCGCTGTTCATGTCGGCCACATAGAACTTCGATCCGTCAGGAGCAAGCCGCAGATCCTGTGGCATCGCCTTCGGTCCGAGGTCGATCTGTCCAACGATGTGGTCGGTCGTTGCGTCGACTTTCACGATCTGACCGGAGAATTCGCACGTGACGAGGAAGAACGACAGGTCACCAGACCAATCGGCGTGATTGTTGCCGACGCACGGTTTGGTCGGGACGGACTTCACCTTTTTCCACGTATGCGGGTCGTAGATGTCGATCGAGTTGCGTCGCTCGGCCATCACGATCGCCTGTGTGCCATCGGGTGAGAAATACAGGTTGTATGGCGCTTCGACGTTGATCGCCTTGCCTGGCTTCCCGGTCGCCGGGTCGATCGGCACCAGCCGGTTGGAATCGCTAGCCAGTGCGTACAGGGTTGTCAGATCCCATGACGGCACGACGTGTTGCACGAGCTTGCCGACCCGATAGTTGTCGATGACCTGCAACGATGCCTGGTCGATGACGGTCACTGTGCCGGTGTCGTTGCTCGGGACGTAGACGTACGGTTTTGCGCCGGCCACTGCCGGACTGAGGTCACCAGACCCAGTTCGGCTATAGACGTTCAGCGTCGGGCGCGGAGCAGGTGTGGACGCCGTGCTCGTCTGAGTCGATGGCGTGCCGACGGCGACCGGCGCGGAGGGTACCGTCGACGTCGCCACCACCGGGTTGTTCCCCCGTGGTGCAGCGACAGTCGGCGCCGTCGATACAGCGGCGGTCGGCGCCGTCGACACCGTGACCTGTACCGAAGGCGAGGACGCGGCGGTCGAGTTCGTGCACGCAGCGGCGACCAGGCCAAGGGCTGCCAAGGCGGCAACAAGTGAACGGTGGTGTGATCGAAAAACCATGATCTCCAGGTTGCGCTCAGTTGCTGCGGCGGAAGACAGCGATGAAGTCCCTCGTGTCTTCGCTGAGGTATCGGTCGCCAGAGTGCTGCATGTCGGTGAGGAGCCGACTGCCATGGACTGATCCACTTCCACCACCATCATAGGTGTTGAACTGCACCCATTCGTGGTTGATGTCGAGTTGCATGGCGCGTACTGCACCGGCGCGTAGCAGCGTGTTCGCCAGCGCAACGATGCTCAAACCGTTGCCTCCGACCCAGACGAGGGCCTCGTCTGCGGTGATCCCGGCACCGGAGCGCCAAACCGCATCCTTGTTGGCCGGACCGGTGAAACGTCGCCGATGCCGGCGACGTGGTGGCAGTGGCGCCTGCAGTCCCACGCCATCCGGAGTGTCGCGGTCATCCGCTTCGACGCCATCGCCCTGCGACGATTCAGAACGCTGAGGCGCAACCGGCTCTCCGGGGATACCCAAGATCCCGAGGTCGGTGTCGGCGCTCATCAGCGTGCATCATGCACCTGACACATACCGGACCAGGATGCACATCGGCGATCAATTCGACCCAGAGACCAAGATTTGCCATGATCTAACCTCGCCATGATGCAACGCTTACGGTGTTCCGCCAGATTCGCGACGGCCGGTCTTGCTCACGGGCCTTTTCACCCGACCACGATTTTGTCGTGCGGTAACCGAAATCGCCCCGAGCGAGAAGACTGCGATCCCTATGGTTCCCCGCACATGTACTCGTCACAGACGTCGTCAGCGAACGTCGCAGAGCGGCGAGCCCTGTCGTCTGTGCGGTTGTGACGAAGCCTGCAATTTCTCGCCAGCGGCCGACTGAGGATGCAGCGGATCCGCACACTGAAGGTGAACGGTCTTCGCCGTCGACGGCACATCCCGGAGCGTCTCTGCGGTCCGGCACGCCGTCGCATTCGCTCGGCGGTTGCCTGCGAAGGGTCCTGGAATCGTGGCTCACTGTGTCAGTTTGCGTGCTTGCGGTGGCGGTGTTGATCGTTGCTCGACGGGTGTGGGTGCCGCTTGGTGACAATGCGTTGATGCGGATGTGGACCGACGCCGTCGGGAGTCGACGTACGCCGTTGGTTGGTGGTGATTCACGATTCGGGTGGAACCATCTCGGACCGTGGCTGTTCTACCTGTTGGCGATTCCGTACCGCCTGACTGGCCGCTCTGCCGTGGGGTTGCTGATCGGCGCCGGGGCTATCAATATCGGGAGCATCGTGATGTGCGGGCGCTGCATACGTTCGTTCGCGACGGATCAGGTCGCAGCGTTGGTGTGCGCCGGCTCGTTCGTGTGGTTGTTGACGGCACCCGGTTCCCGGTTGATCGATCCGTGGAACCCGTACGTGGCGGTGTTGCCGTTCCTGTTGGCGGCGGTGGCCTGCTGGGCTGTGTTGGCCGGAGCCGGGAGGTGGCTGGCATGGCTGTTGGCGGCGGGCAGTGTGTCGGTGCAGTCACACATCACGTTTCTGGCACCGGTGGCTGTCCTCGTCATCCTGTCGTGCAGCGCCGTGGTGCTGCGGCGCACGACACTGACACGATCGCAGTGGGCGTCGGCCGTGACGGTGGTCGTGGTGGCGTGGTTACCGGCGACCATCGATATGTTCAGGCCGGGCGGGCGCAACCTGTGGCGCGTCCTCCAATTTTTTACGACTCCATCCCGAACAAGTCCGACAGCCGGAATCCGTGCGGGCATCAGTGTCGTGCTGCACGCGACCGGTCCGCACGGCGACTGGCTCGGCGGTCAGCCGACCATCTCCGTGATCACCGATGTATTCGACGGCAGGCTCGGCCCGTTGCCCGGCCTCGGATTGGTCGCATTGGTCAGCGGAGGCGTGCTCTCATGGCGATGGCATGACCGGCGCACCGGCCTGTTCGTCGCCGTCGTGTCGTCGCTCCTGGCCATCGGCGTCTTGGAAATGGCCGCTGCCAGAGGTCCGCTGTACCGGTATCTGTTCGCCTGGGTCGGTGTCGTCGGAATGCTCGCCTGGTTGACGCCGGTGATGGCACTGGGAAACCACCGGTCATCGCGCCATGGCGACGATCTCGCCCATGCCGTTGCCGAGCTCGCAGCAATCACGCTCACTGTGAGCGTGATCCTCGGTGGCTTACCGCGCAGTCCTCGTGAGCACCCGGCGGACGCAGCGATCGTTCAGGGGCTCGTTTCCGAAACGATCCTTCAGCTCGACCCGCACCGGCGCTACCAACTGCTGCACGGTCACGATTCGTTCAACTCGATCTACGAATTGGGCGTCATCGGCGAACTCCGCGAACGACACATCGACATCGTCGTCAGCCCGGCAGGAGTCGTGCTTTTCGGCCGCCACATGACCGACGCCAACGCCTCTCGATACGCTGCGATCGAGGTCGTCTCCCCATTCGAAGCGGCGATGCCTGGAGACCGTGTACTCGCTCTCAGCGACCCGCTGAGCGGAGTGGAACGCCAAGAAGAAGTCGATCTCACCCACCTGCTCGTCGATTCATACCGACGCACAGAGCACCCGGACGCTGCCAGACTGATCGCCACCGCAGAGGGCGACGTCGTTCTCCTCGCCGGCTTCGTCGCTCCCGACGCCGCACTCCAACCATCGCTCGAACGCCTCGCCGAACTTCGCCGAAGAGGGCGGTCGGTCGCCGTCATTCTTCGCGACCCACCGCCGTAGCGGATGGCACTCCCGTGATGACGATGTGGAACCGCCCGACGTCCGGGCACTGCCGGTTGCCCGAACGGGCTGCGCCAACGCTCTTTCGTCGTTTGCGGCGAGCTGCTACAACGGAGAAGGTGGAGCGAAACG
>Ga0123338_10003510_pt1 | contig 14050 bp, 18 predicted proteins | sample grotaG_FD_89793 | JGI IMG/M metagenome (GOLD analysis project Ga0123338, IMG submission 89793) | Glacier valley bacterial and archeal communities from Borup Fiord, Nunavut, Canada, to study Microbial Dark Matter (Phase II) -... | ecosystem: Environmental > Aquatic > Freshwater > Ice > Glacier ... | reverse complement strand
GCCGGAACCGGCTGCATGGCCGCCAAGGACGCCGAACGGTATCTGGATACGCTATAAAACGGGGGATATTCTATGGCAGACGTGGCAGACGATCTTGACAAGCTTCTTGCGGATGTCCGCAAGACCATCTCAGACAACAAACAGTTTCTTGGAAAACTTGTGGATGAGACGGTCGAGGATGATGCGGGGGGCGAAACGGAAGCTAAGGATGTTGAAGAGGATTATGAGGAGTTGTAACGCTGCAGGGAGCAGTTCTGTTTGTATCTTGTGAGTTTGCCCTGAAAAAAAGGCGCCCCCGAATCCGGGAGGCGCCTTTTTACGTAGCTGCATGGAAGCGCTGACAGTCAGTGCCCCTTTTTTTCCTGTTTGTCTCCGTTTGAGAGCCGTTTCTGCCCCTTGACACCGATGTGGCAGGTGGCGCAACGGCTGTTTGAGGCGAATGCCAGCGTGCCGTTATGACAGGCGCCGCAATACTTCCCCTGATAGAGCGACTCCATGACAAAATCAGCTTTATCTTGGGCTACCTTGCCCATCTCAAAGAGACGGTTGTGGCACATATCGCAGGAGAGCCCCTTCTCTTCGACGTGGATCTTGTGGGAGAAGACTACCCCTTTGACCGGCTTTTCGTAAACTATGTCGCCGCCGTGGGTTGCTGCCAAAGCCGCGCTGGCGGTCAAGGCCAGGGCTGCGGCGAATGTGATGAGCGTGCGTAGTGTCATAGGTGAATTCCTCGTGTGTAGTGGAGTTGATCAGCCCTTGGTATAGAATACGTTGGGGCGCGTACCTGCTTCGGGGCGCAACACCCATACCTGCTTCTCGATCTGGTGAACAAGCTTGAATACCCGGTCTTCCTGGTTGGACAGATCGCCGAAAACACGCACATCTGCAGGGCAGGCGAAGGCACAGGCGGTCTGTTTTTCACCATGGGCCAGGCGGGTATCGATACAGAAGTTGCACTTGTCGACCGCTTTTTTCTCTTCGTTGAAGTAACGGGCGTTGTAGGGGCACCCCTCCTGACAGGTCAGGCAGCCGATACACTTCTTGATATCCATCATCACGATGCCGTTGCTCTTGTCCTTGTAGGTAGCCTTGGTCGGACAGACCCTGACGCACTGGGGCAGGTTGCACTGGTTGCAGAGTACCGGGATGAACTCCCGTTTGCCGCCGATAGCATCTGGGGTCTCTTTTTCGAGGATCGTGGTGCGGTAGGCCCCGTGCACGTTGGGGACATGGTTGGTCTTGACGCACGCCTCCATGCAACGTTCACAGTCGATGCAGCGGTCCTGGCGCATCACCATGCTGTAGTGCGGTTTGAAGGGGTACTTTTTAGCGAAATCTGAGGCGTGCGCCCGGTTAAAGGTTGACGCAACGGAGAGGAGAGAGCCGCCGGCGAAGATGCCGGTTATGGCAAGACCCATCTTGAGGAAGTCCCGGCGTTGCTGCATGGGAACATTCTCGATTCCTTCATTGGGGCGATTATCTAAATCCATTTTGTTATCCATGGTTGTTTCCTCGTATCAGGTTGGGTATGGATCGTACGCTCAGTGGTGATCGGCTTCGACCTTGTGGCCGTCAAAGACCTTCTCCCCAAGGAGAAAGAGGAGGGCTGTAAGCCCAAAGCCGCCGGCGGTTATGATCATTTCGTAGAGTGACGGTACGTAATCCATGAGGTGTTTGTACTCATTGACCCCCAGCTCGAGGTAGACCGGTACCGACTGGCCAACCATGACCAGGTTGAAGCGCATCACGAAGATACCGATGATCATGGAAACCGAGGCGATCAGCATAAGTTTCATGTTCTTGCCGCGGGATATCATGAAGAGAATCAGCGGGAGCACCATTGCGGCCATGATCTCAAAGACCCAGAAGCTAAAGGCAAACTTGCCCTGGATCAGGGCCATAACCGCCTCGTATTTACCGCCAGGCTGACCGGCTATGCCGGAGATCATCTTCCAGGTGGTGAAGAAGAGGATCACGCAGATCAGCAGTATGCCGATTTTTGTGGTTACCTCAAGGGCACGCTCCATATCAGGCCCCATCTTTTCACGATTGAGCTTAAAGCCGAGGACATGAAACATAATGATGACGGCGCAGCCGGTCATCATTGCCGAGGCGATGAAATAGATCGGCATATATGGTCCGTGCCAGAACTCGCGCCCCATAAGGAGCCCGAAAACGGCACCCAGGTTGGAGTGGGCCAGGATCCCTGCGACAGAACCGCTGAATCCACAGATAACAGCCGGCCTGTGCTTGTTCATGTTGAGGAATATATATTCCATGAACATGAACATGAGGTAAATACCATACAGAGTACCCATCCACCAGATGTTGGAGGTGAGGTTCGGGGAGATGACATTGTAGATCGCCATTCTCCACGGGAGCTTGATCTCAAAGGCGATAACGAAAAACCCCGAGAGGATCGTTGCGATGGAGAGGAAGACCGAACGTTTTGCGATCGGCATGAAATCCTGAACACCAAAGACATGCCCGATCGAAGAGACCAGGCAGAGTCCGGTTGAGGTAACCACGAAGAAGACATACGCGGCGATCAAAATCCCCCACGGCATCTCGCGGGTAACGTTGTAAAAATTTTCATGCCCCTGGATCATGGCTTGGAGCCCTGCCCCGGTGGCGGCCAATACCAGCATGGCGGAGATGAATACCATCAGGTAGAAGCCCATGCCGGCTGACTTCAGCCGGTTGACCACGCCAGAGACCAACTCGTTTAGTGTCGATTTTTGTACCATACCGCTTTTATCCCCTTTATGTGGAGTGGTGTGAAGAGTAAAACCTGTGGATGCCGTATAAAAGCGGGTTCTACCTACCATGTCGCGTTGCAAAAGGCAAACGAAATGTTGCAAATAGCATAGGCAACGTATAACAGGCTGATACATAACGCTTAACGCCTGTTTCTCTCTTTATGTTGCATATCGCAACGGTGCCGTTAAATGCAACACCCCTTCCGTAAAATCCCTTAAAAACGCAACTGACCGTTATTGCAGAGTTTTATGATTATTACATCGGTTGATATAATTGGCACTCTTCTTGTTATAGATAAGACATCGCTGGTAAATATATGGACAAGGAGAAACGTCATGAAAGCAAAGAAATCATATTCGGGAATAGCTGCCAGTACGACAGCAAAAGGAAGCATCGTGATTTTCGCCGGGATAGTTGTTTTTATCGGTGGCTTTGTCGCGTGGTCAGCTGCGGGCTTTGGCACCGCGATAGTTCAGTTTGTCAGAAGTTTATAGCCTGTTGTTACCCAAGAGGGGCCACGATATCTTCCCCTGAAGGGGGTGGATGAAATGGAAACTCACGAATATTTCCTGATGACACTTATTCTGAAAACAAAGGCTTATAGTGCGGGATTCTTATTGTTATTTCGTTTGCTGCTCTGCTCTTTGTAATATGTCCAATTTGCACTCTGTCTCTGGAGCTCGTCTCGGGACAGTAAGGGGTTTGCATGAAAGCTAAAAGTAGTTACACCGGACTGGAAAGCATCTCTCTCTCTTTTTCAACGAAGAATTCTGATGTGCTCAAATTGTCCGGCGAAAATGCAAAGATGGGTCTTATCAACGACCTTTTTGATTCCGGGAATCCGGATGAGGCGAGAAGGGTGTTGCGGAGCGCTTTGGCTGACATAAGCCAGAATCTAGATAAAATTCTGGCCGATGATGTAAAAAAGAAGGATCTCAGCAGCTCCGCTGAACCGGCCGATTTGGCATTTTTAAAGTTAAACCTGGGAAATTAAGCTCAAACTCGTGACAGCCACGGTCAGAGCTTATCGAGCCGGGGCGTTAGTTTAATTTATTAACCAAGCGTCTCCAGGCTGAGGCGAGCTTTCTGCCAAGGTAGTTAAGAATCTTGGAAAAGAAAGTCTCTCCTTCACCGGTCATTTTTCTGATCACGAGTCTAAGGTTTCTTTTGCTCTCAAAATCGTTAGGATTCACTGAAAGCGCCAGTTTAAGGACTTCAACAGAAGTTTCATATTTGCCGATCATGGCAAGAGAGATCCCCAGCTGTCTCATAGAGTCATAATCATTTTCATTGACAAGCAGAGCCTTCCTGAACCATTCGATCGCTTCCGTATCTTTTCCTAGTTTCGAGAGAGAAATACCGGTTTGCCGTATGGCATCATAATCCAAAGGATTTTTGGCGATGGCCTGGGCGAACCACTCCATTGCCTTCTTTTCTCTGCCGAGGTTTGAAAGGGCGAGCCCCTTGTTTCGGTATAATTCAAAATCTTCCGGGTTCAGCTCCATGGCTTTATCGAATAGTTTGATCGCCTTCCGCTCAGAATCATTAAGAAGATAATAAACCCCGAGATTCTTTACCAGATAAGGATCATTCTCTTCTAGCTGGTAGGCTTGCAGTAAATAACTCTTTTGTTTCTTGCGGTCCCTTTCCAGGTAACCTGCCGCTTCGCCGAGGAAAAAAAGATGATAGGCTCTGTCTTCTGCAGAATCAGCAAGGGCTTGATCCAGCAGCGTTGCCGCTTCTTCCTTTTTTCCCAGATCAAAGAGAGCATCGATTTGTGAGCTCAGCTGGCGCAATTCATTTCTAGAAACTTCCAATTTAGTCTCCTGTTATCAGCCAGCCATGATAAACAAAATAAGTTCGTTAAAAATATATTTTGCAATAAATTCGCAGAAAACAGTTCCCGTTTACTAAAAATCTGCAATACCGGCGCTTTTAACCCAGCGCCACAAGGTTGATCGGTCGACGCCAAGCTCCTGGGCCGCTCCTGTCCTGTTCCCCTTGTGCCGGGAAATAACATCGCTGAGAACTTCCACGTCAGGAGCCTTGCTGGAGCGCCGCCGAGTCGTTTTCTCTTTGCTCTGCCCCTCGACAAAAAATCCTTTTGGCATAAGATCCAGCCCTATTTCATTCCCTTTGCAAAGGATAACGGCCTGCTCAATCATATTCAACAATTCCCGGACATTTCCAGGAAAATCATGGGTCAATAGAAGCTTAAGCACTTCAGGTGAGGCCCTCTGGACTTTTTTCCCGTATGCCAGATTGAATTTTTTCAGTGCTATCTCCAGCAGCAGGGGGATATCTTCCTTCCGCTCGCGAAGCGGCGGAATATTTAACTCGACAATATTTATTCTGAAATAAAGATCGCGACGAAAAGTACCCTCTTCAACCATCTCAGCAAGATTTCTGTGGGTAGCGGTGATGAAGCGGACATCTGCCTTCAACGGGTTCCTTGCGCCCAACGGTTGATACTCCTTATTCTCCAGAACCCTCAACAGTTTCACCTGTAGCTGGAGCGGCAGGTCGCCAATTTCGTCGAGGAAAAACGTTCCGCCATTACATAACTCAAGCCTTCCTGGCCGATTTTCAACAGCTCCGGTATACGCTCCCTTTCTGACGCCGAATATTTCGGCTTCGAGAAGAGTTTCCGGCAACGCACCGCAGTTGACAATCACCAGCGGACCTTTTCTGCGCGGGCTCAAATCATGTATTGCCCTGGCGAAAAGCTCCTTGCCGGTGCCGCTTTCGCCGTGGAGAAACACGGTCGCCTCACTGGCTGCGATATCGGCCATTATGTCAAAAAGCCGCCTCATGGAGTGATTACGGCTGATGAGATTTTGGAAAGTGTATTTATCATGCAATTCATTTTTGAGGGTGTGGATGAAGGAGAGATCACGGATCGTCTCAACTCCCCCGCGGGCTTTGCCGGCACTGTCCACCAAAACGGAAGCACTCACAGAAATAGGTTTCTTATTGTTGTTACGATCTAATATCTCAACTTCCCGGTTTAGCACGGAGACGCCGGTTGCCATGGCTTCCTTGACAGGGCAAGCGACAGTGCACGCTTCGGAGCGGAAAATCTCATAGCAATGCCTCCCAATCGCTTCATCATGGGTATAGCCGGTGATCTCCTCGGCGGCACGATTGAAAGACAATACAACCATCTGCTCATCAACGGTAAAAACCCCGTCTGCCACGCTGTCCAGAATTGTTGAAAAGTCCTTCAGGTTCCGGATGGTTTCGACCCCACCTATTGTATTGCCCTCCGAATCCTGCAGCACTGAAGCGCTGACAGAAATAGGAACCCTGACACCATTCTTGTCATGAATATAAACTTCTCTGCTCACGACCGGTTTGCCTTCCTTCAGTGCTTCCTTGAGGGGGCAGTCATTCATACAGACTTCGGTGCGAAAGATTTCATGGCACGGCTTGCCGATGGCCTCCCCATGGGAATAACCGGTCATTTCTTCTGCCGCACGGTTATAGGTGGTTATAAGCATATTCATATCTACCGTAAAAACGCCGTCGGCTACCGAGTCCATGATATTGCGGCAGCTCATTAAGTAGTCAGCTTCTTCTTTTTTAAGCTCAAGCATATTCAATAGTCCCTATTGGGAGATTTCCCGCCATAAGCCGCATCATGGTTTTTCTTTGGATTTTAAGCTTTGGCTGAGGAGAATGTTAGTCCTGTTCCTGACAAGCCGGAGAAAAAGAACTCCGATGATGGAAAAACTAACGCCCGTGCAAATCAGCAGGTAGCCGACAGTTTTAGCGCTCCCCCATCCGAACAGGTCCTGATCGCCCAGCAGTGCTACGAGAGCAATCCCCCCGAAAATGCCGAACCCCCCTGCTATGTATAAGACGAATGCTGCTATCGAAAGAAAAAGATCCGGTGTCTTCTTTGCCATATATGAACTCCTTTATAAATTCTGATGCGACTTCAAGGGCAAACTATGCAACCGATGTTGCATTAGGTAATCTGCAACACAATAGCATCATCAACCAGGCATTTATATGTTTTTCATTATATATGGTCATCTTTTTTACTTTTAACGCCTAACTATCTGTCTGTACTGAGAAATAAAAAAACTGAGGTGCCGGTTTGTTTCCCGACACCTCCGAAAATTAACTGCCAAATAAGTTATATTGTCAAACTACTACTTATGAAAGAAATGCATACAGCATGAAGAACACCAACATGAGCCCCGTAAAGACCGCAACGAAACCGAAGCCTTTGAAGAAGAAGTCATAGAAAATACCACTCGGTTTTTCTACGGCGAACTGTTCAGTGACGCCAAGCTCTTCAAGCCTTTTCCACTGATCACCACGCTCCTCGATGAACTCTTCTTTTGACATCTGGCCGTTGAAAATTACAAAGTCCATGGGGAACTTTTCCGGTCTGCCGTGAGTATTGAAGAAGTGGACCGTGAAAATAAAGCCTGTTGCCAGAAGTGCCTCGTCGGAATGGATGATGGTCGCAACATTAAGCGCCCACCCTGGTAGAAACATGCCGAAGAATTCAGGGAACCAGAGCATCAAGCCGGACCCGCCGATGGCAAACATACCCCAGAATACGGCGATAAAATCGAACTTCTCCCAGTACGTCCATCGTTCGAAGGTCGGTTTTTCGCCCTTGAAGAAGAACCATTTGACCATGCCGGTAACGTCCTTGATATCGCGGAAGTTTGGCATGAGAGAATCTGGTCCAAACATCCTCTGCAGGAAATTACCCTTAAGATCCTTGCGGAGGAAAAGGAAGTCGATGCTCATAAAGAGCGCCCCAAGGAAGTAATAAAAGGTAAGGACGGCACAGCCACGGTGAATCAAGCCTGCATAATGCACCCCGCCGTAAAAGGACATGAATGTTTTTGCCCAAAGCTGATCGCTGAATTTCAATGGCAATCCCGTCAAAGACAGCCCGAGGAAGCTGATGATGACCGTTAAATGGAGGAAAATGTGCCGTTTCTGGAAGCGGTAATAGAGTTTGTTCCCTTCGGGTACATGATGGACCCGTCCTTCCATAAGAGCGGTCTGCTTTTCTCTGTTTTCAACAAAACCGCGGAACATCCAGAGCAGGGTATGCACCCAGAAGACCGCGAATGTACCGATCAGAAGCCCGGTCATCGCTATGAACGTATAATAAAGAATCGGATAATTTTCACGATCTGAATGGTTGCCGTGGGCGTAGTACTTGGTAAAGAGTGCTGTAGCATTCTTGTGGCACGCTGCACAGGCGGTCACGAGGTTCTTGCTGTTAACCGATGAAGCGACATCATCTTTAGGTAATATATTATGCGAAGTGTGACAATCGGTACATCCGGCTGCCCGTTCGGGAAAGCCGAGCCGGTAACCCTTGCCATGATAGCTTTCCAGATATGTCTCAACGGCAGTATGATTGACATGGTTTCGTTCCATCATTTTTTCATCGGCATGACATTTTATGCAGACCGACGTGTGGAACATGCGTCCTTCATTGGTTGTCGGCCCCTGTATCTTCTTGACCTGATGCAGGCCGTGACAGTCGCTGCAGTCTGCGGCGTCCTTGTTGCCGGCAAGTGCTGCCTTGCCGTGAACTGATTTAACAAATTCTTTTTCTTTTGGGTGGCATTCGATGCATTTCTGAATCAGCAGCCGTTTATCTTTTTTCCAGCTGGTAATAGCATGAATCGAAGAATGGCAACTAGTGCAGGAGATCCCTTTTTCCATATGAACACTGCCGGCATGTTCGGCGAACTCTTTCTTGTGACAACGGGAGCAATCGACTTTTTCAAGTTTTACACTGCCGGTCATATGCTTGAGGAGATTGGTCCCCTCGAGATGGCAGCTCGTGCAACCATTTTTACCATGTGGTGAAGCCGCAAAACTGTCCGCTGCGATTTTATCGCTATGACAGCCGAGGCAATCCATCGGGTCAGCAGCCATTCCCTTTTCCGCGAAGCTTGAAACCGGACTAAGCATGAATGCGAACACCAATAGCAATAATCCTAGATTAAACCTGTACATTGTCATCTCCTGTTTCCGTATTGTTTAGACCGCCCTGCAAAACATTAATTAAGTACGCCTGCGTTGAACTCTTTTTGTGGTTGTTGAATCGGAACTCCATTTCCCGCATAAATAGATAAAAGTTTTTCCTAAACCCGCCGTGGTACTTAACCAGCCCCTTTTTGGCATATATCCAGAAGGGGTAGGAGGTGTCAGGGGCGTCTTTTTCGGCAGTGGAAAGAAAATGGATTCGATCCAGATCAAGGGTGTTAAATGCTTTCTGATCCCTGGCGTATACCCAACCAAGGATATCTGTAGAAGCAACAGTGGCGGTTTCACCAGGAGAAATCAGATGGGCGAAAAGAAGAGAAATTCCATCCGCACACTTAGCCAGGCAGAAAAGCGGCCTAATCTCCGCCCCTAGCCCTTTACCGGCAGCGTAATTATAAAAAAGCGCCGGATCGATCGTCGCTGCGCCAAAGTGGTCTATGGCCTGTTTTTCATCTGTTTCAGAAATAGTCCGCCGTAAAAGATCATAATACTTCTGAATAGTTTTGCTGTTTATTCCCATCTCTGTTGCAGCAGCAGTCGCTGGCGTCATCTGGCAAAAATTCAGCGCGATGAGTTCCAAAGTATGCTGGGACAGCTTGCTTCTGTGACTACACACCGTATATTTCTTACGACAAACTGCGCATTGCAGACGGCTGTCTTTAAGCGTGTAGTGCTGCAAGCTTCCGCACTCCGGGCAAATTATTTCTTGTATAACCATACTCAGATCTCAATTTGGTCCGTTTATCTGGTGTGTCATGTGACAGGACGCAAAAAAGACAGGGAGAAAAACTTTCTCCCTGTCTTATGGAACAACTAGCTTACGAGCCTGAGACCAATGTTGCTTAGAGCAGGCCATGCAACCGAAAGGCTTGCTGCGACGGCAAAAAAACCTGCTACGGTAAGAACCTTGCCGACATATGCCCTGTCATCCAGATCGGAATAACTACTTTTTGCTTTCATTATTGTACCCCCTTATAGTTGTGTTTGTTGTAATTGATTCAGCTTAAAAGACTTACAATAGCGCCACCGAGGCAGGTGGCTGACCAGACGAAAAAAGATCCGACAAAAACTGTCACAACAGCGATCCCACCGATTGTTCCTTTTGCTACAGTTTCTTCCACCAGGCTTGAGTAATTACTTTTTGCTTTCATTTGTACGCCCCCTTTTTAGTTGTTTTGACCCCAAAAGATTTGTGATTTGTTAAACGAGCAGGCTTTTCATCAGCCTTGAAGCATTGTTATCGGTCCCATTTATTACATTGATGCCTAAGTTAACAATTGCATTCATAAGATTGTTTTCCGGCTCTTCTCTGCAAACAAGATTTTCTATGCCGTTATGCTCCAGCCATTCGGGCAATGTCGATTCAGTCTTATTGTCCCAGACGCAAAGCCTTACATCTAAATCATTGTCTTTTGCATGCCCATCTTCAACTATAAAGTAGATTCGTTCATAACCCACTTTAGGGCGATACAGACTTCCATAATATGGGACTGCAACTTTTCCGGAACCCATCTGAATCCTCCGCTTCCCATCGTTTCTATCTGTTTACATTCCAACAAACGTGCCAGTTTTAAGTGGGACCTTGAAATAATATATAAGTACGTAATATCAGCTGGTTGCGGTCTTCGGTGTCTTCTCGGTTTTTGTCGGATATAGTCTCTGTTTCAAATGCAACACAACAGCCAGGCGTGCAGCTTGTGCGGTATCCTGCTGAAATAAAAAGGAACGTCGTGTTGCACTTTCTCTCCTGCAACATAAATAAGACAAATACAACAGGGGCGGGGTGGCGAGACTGGCGACCCTTTAACACGACTTTCAAAATACCTGCATTCAGAACGTCCGGTCACTTCTACCGGCTCCGGGCAAGATCTTCTCTGATTATGTCGATGGATTGGTATTCGTGGCGCTTTCACGGATGGTAGCCGGCTGCAGGAATGGTGATGCTATGTGGGAGAGTGAGGCGTGGCTCCAGTACGCCGTCTGCGACCATCAGGGGGGAAACCGCAGACAGCGACCTCTCTGGCATTGATCGGCTGGAACTTCGCGCCCTTCCGCCAGGTTCAGCTGATCCGTCTTGAACTGAAATCGGGATCAGTCGCTTCGCACAACTTTGGATCTTGAACAGAAAAGGCGCTGCCCATCGCGGACAGCGCCTTTTCTGTTTGCTTATATGAAGGTCGTACTACTGTTTCTTTTTCATGTGGCAGCTGAGGCACTCTGCCTTGACGGAGAAGGCGCTCTTGCCATCGTGGCAGGCGCCACATGATTTACCCTGATCCATGGCAGCCATGGTCACGCGCTTGGCGCCGCCGTACGGAAAGATCTTGGTGTGGCAGTCGCTGCACTTGTAGGCAGCGGTGTGGAAGTCGTGACTGAAGTGGCCGACTACGGTGCCTCTGCTGCTCTTGAAGATCAGGTTGGCAGGTTTGTAGCCGACGTGGCACTTGTTGCAGTCACCGGAAGCGGCAAAGGCGGTCTTGCCGTCATGGCAGCTACCGCACGATTTTCCCTTTTCCATCTGGGCCATGGTGGCCTTGCGGGAACCTTGGCGGTATTCGTACTTCTTGGTGTGGCAGTCGCCGCACTTATACGCCTGGGTATGGAAGTCATGGCTGAAAACTGCGTCATTGACCGGCTTTGATTTGTATTTAAGCGTCCTGGTGGTCAAGCCTCTGTGGCAGGAGCCACAGTTTGCAGCTGCAGTAAAAGCCTTCTTGCCGTTATGGCAGGCTCCGCACGATTTGCCTTTTTCCATTTCAGCCATGGAAACACCCCGCCGCATTGGCCCGGCGTTGTGGCAGCTCTTGCACCCTAACCCTCTGCCGTAGACGTGAGAGTCATGGCTGAAGACGGCATTCCCGACGGGGATGCTATACGTAATGGCTCGAGGTGCTCCACTGTGGCACTTGCTGCACTCTTTTTCTGCGGCGACACTAAAGGCTTTTTTGCCGTTGTGACAGGCGCCGCAGGAACGACCGCGCTCCATGTCGGCCATTGAATAGGAATGCTTCTTGGAAAGATCAAAAATTGAACTGTGGCATACCCTGCAGTTCCTGTTCTTGGCAAGGTGCGTCTCGTGGTTGAAAACAACGTCTGGAGCGTTCTTGAAGTTGAACCTGATGTCCTTGGCCTGCACTTGAGCCGTCATCAGCATGACAATAGCCGCTGCAAAGAAGGTGATAATACGCCCGTTCATTTAAATCTCCCTTGAAGCATGGTAAAATACAAAACGCCGTATTTTAGGAGCCTTAAGCCGTATTGTCAATAGATTATTGTATCCACAATACACACCTGATTTTATATCGCCACCCTTGGTGAATCTTGACTTTGTCCACACCATTTGTTAGCTTTAGAGCTTGTTTACTAATCAATATTTTTCCTGCAGCGGAGTTGCGTGTCATGCACAAAAAACTGTTTATCCCCGGACCGGTTGAGGTTCACCCCGATGTTCTGAAAGCCATGGCTTCCCCTATGATTGGGCATCGGATGAAAGAGTATGCCGAGCTGCATGGCCGAGTAACCTCCGGTTTGAAAAAGCTGCTGTTCACAAATGACAAGGTTTTTCTGGCAACATCGAGCGCCTTCGGCGTCATGGAGGGGGCGATCCGCAATCTTGTCGGAAAACGATGCGCAAATTTCTGTAACGGCGCTTTTTCTGATAAATGGCACGACGTCACGCTGCGATGCGGCAAGGAGGCCGACGCCATCCGCTTTGACTGGGGCACTCCGGTTACAGCCGAGGCGGTTGAAACTGCTCTTGCTACCGGAAAATACGACAGCATGACCATGATCCACAACGAAACTTCCACAGGGGTCATGTCTCCTCTGCCTGAGATCGCTGAAGTCATGCGTAAATTCCCGGAGGTCATGTTTATTGTCGATACGGTCTCGTCTATGAGCGCCCTCAAGATTCCGGTCGATGAGCTCGGCATCGACAGCTGTATCTTCGGAGTGCAGAAGGCTTTTGCCCTCCCGCCCGGTCTGGCTGTCTTTACCGCCAGCGAAAAGGCGCTCCAGCGGGCAGCCGTCATGGAAGGGCGCGGCTATTATTTTGATTTTACCGAGTTTGCCGCCAACGATGCCAAGAATAATACTCCGTCGACCCCATGCATATCACTGATCTATGCCCTTGACTGTCAACTGCAGCGGATGTTTGCCGAAGGGCTGGAGAACCGCTGGGCGCGCCACAATGATCTTGCCGGTTATGTGCGCGGATGGTTGACTGACCGCGGTTTTGATTCGTTTCCGGAAGCTGCGTACCGTTCACAGACATTGACCTGCAGTCGCAACAGCCGCGGGATTGATCTTGCGGCGCTGAAAAAGAGCCTGGACGAAGCAGGCTTTGCGTTTGACGACGGGTACGGCAAGATCAAGGGAAAAACCTTCCGTATCGCCCACATGGGTGACATGACGCGCGCCGATCTGGACGGGCTTTTTAGCGCGATCACAACTATTCTGCCGGAACTGGCATAACCACTAATTAAGCAGAGAACTCTGCATGGAGGTAACAACAATGAAGTGCCCTAACTGCGGCAGTCGGACAGAAATTGGTCTCGATATGCATTCAAACGGTTTTTCGGCTGAACAATCACCGGTTAAAGAGTGTGGGGCGTGCGGTCTGGTCTGGCGGATTAAAATTGAAGCCGGTGAAGCGACGGTCGATATCATAAAAGCAGCTGATAAAAAGTGAGAGTACAAAAAACAGCGGGGCGGGCATAAAAGCCCGCCCCGGTTTCTTTACTCTTTTTCGAAGGCATCCTTGCCGGCGCCGCAGAGCGGACAGGCCCAGTCATCCGGGAGCGCCTCAAATGATGTCCCTGGTGCAATCCCGCGATCCGGGTCGCCAACGGCGGGGTCGTAGACATACTGACAGATAGTGCAGATCCAACGTTCCATAATGTATAGCTCCTTTGTATCTGATTTATGTCCAGCGGATACACTGGACCGGACAACCGTCAATCGCACTCTGAATTCCAGCTTCAGGAGCACCGGCAGGATCAAAGCATTCTGCTTTGCCGCTGCTGTTAAATCTGAAAACAGCCGGGCAGGTTGAAATACACAGGCCGCAACTGATGCAGTTTTCTGTTTCTACGACAACTATTTTCATACCTTCTTCTCCGATTGTGGTTGCTGATACAGGCGAGGGCCAGTTTATCATTTTCTCGGTGGATGTCAATAAGCAGTGATTAGCTTCAGATTTGCCCGCTGCCATACTTATATCCGCTAGCGCATGAAACGGGAGAGCATCATGATATTT
>Ga0123338_10003506_pt1 | contig 14063 bp, 14 predicted proteins | sample grotaG_FD_89793 | JGI IMG/M metagenome (GOLD analysis project Ga0123338, IMG submission 89793) | Glacier valley bacterial and archeal communities from Borup Fiord, Nunavut, Canada, to study Microbial Dark Matter (Phase II) -... | ecosystem: Environmental > Aquatic > Freshwater > Ice > Glacier ... | reverse complement strand
TGAACATCCACCCTGTCCGCTCCGGTCCGATAAACCGGGTCTTCCGTTGGAGCGCCACCGTCTTCATCCAGCCGAATACTTCCTCTACTCGTTTCCGTTTGCGCTGACTAATCGCGTATCCCTCATGCCTGGTCGTGCGTCCGTCCACGGCACTACGCCGGTTGGTATCGTTCTGGGCTACATGCGGCGTCACGCCCATGCCGCGCATTCTTTCCACGAAGCCAGCCGTGTCGTAACCCCGGTCTGCGCCTAATGTCACTGCCCGGGCCGCCGGTTTCCCGCTCAACATCTCGACAGCGGCCTCGCGCTCCGCCGTGCCGGAAGCCTCTTTTTTCAAGAGCGGAGCGGGCACTTCTATTGTGTTTACCGCTCCGGTGCTCCAGTAGATTTTCCGGTTCTCGCTCGCGCCATAGTTGCTTCCACATCTTCCAGCTTGGAAGGAATGGCTGCGGAGAGCACCTTGGCAGCACCGTTCGTGATCAGGATATCATCCTCGATCCGTACACCGATGCCCTTGCACTTTTCGAAGACCGGGCGTACCGCTTCTTTGAACTTCTCGTTTTCCGGCGTGTTTGGCAGCGCATCGAGCGCATCGGGACGGATGTAAATCCCCGGTTCCATGGTGACCACCATACCGGGCGCCAACCTCACATCGCGACGTGACAGATCGTGAACATTCATTCCCAACTGATGGCTCACGCCATGCGGAAACCAATTCTTGTATTCATCGTTGGTCACGGATGTGATCAGCCCCAGGCGGAACAGCCCTCTACGTACGATGTCAACGCAGACGCCCTGCAGCGATTCGGGCGAGAACTTCGCGGCCGTTCCCGGTTCTGCGCCGGCGCGCGCGGCTGCAATGCCGGCCTGCTGCGCCTGATACACAATCCGGTACAGCGACGCTTGTTCCGGCGTAAATTTACCGGTGATAGGAAGTGTGCGCGTAATATCCGCGCTGTATTGCGCGTATTCCGCGCCGGCGTCCAGCACCATGGTGCCCTGAGCCGGCATCTCACCGCTGTTGGAGTTGTAATGCAAGGTTGTCCCATTGGCGCCCGATGCGGCGATGGTGGGGTAACCCCAGCGGGCGTGATGGTGAGCATACACGCGGTCGAACTCAGCCTGAATATCGCCTTCGGCTACTCCTGGTCTGGTAAGCGCGAACGCCTTCGCGAAGCCTTCGCCGCTGATATCGATAGCGCGCTGGATGGCGGCAAGCTCGTAGGGAGACTTAAGCAACCGCATGTCGCGTAACAGTGGCACTGCGTCGTGCACCGTGAAGCCGGAGCCGATGGATGCCACGTTCGAAGCCAGCGCCTGCTCCTGGCGATATTCGGCAGATTGAACAGTGCCCGGTAAGACTAGGTAAAGCTGTGCCTGTTCCGTTGCGGCCGCATCGAAGAGTGGCTTGTATTGTTCCTGCCACGCGTCTGTGCGCGGCTTCTCTAACTTGGCGGCGGGGCCGAGAGACACAAGCGCAGAGACCGACTGCGGAGCCAATGTCGCGAGCAATACCGGAAGCTCCGCGAGTGGCAGCACGCGTTCGATTCCGCTGGTGGTGGTGGCCGCCGCGGGTTTGATGACGGAGCCGGTGAACACTTCGGCGCGGCGTTCCTTGCTGGGCAGAAAAAGCAGTTCGCGGTCGCGCGTTCCTCCCGGAAGCAGCGCGAGTACGGCTCCTTCTTCCTGCAACCCAGTGAGATAGAGGAAGTTGTTTTCCTGGCGGTACGGGTACTCGACATCGGCGGCATAGACGCGCCCTTCCGCCGCAAACAGCAGCAGCACTCCGGTGGGACCGATCTTGTCCATGATGGACTGCCGCCGCGTTTTCAGTTCGGAAACCGTGCCGCTGGTTTGCGCGCCTGCGGAAGCGGCAATCAGGATCAGAAAAAGAAGACGCATAAGGATGAAAACCACAATAGCGCTATGCAGCAGCTAGATAGTTTGGAATCTGTTTCAAGTCTTCCACGAAGAGGCGGTATTCTTCCTGCTGGCGCTCTTCAGGCATGCGGAGAATGGCCGAAGGGTGAATGGTGGCCATCAGGCCTTTGGCCCAGCGATGCGGGAAAAGCCGGCCCCGTTCCGCGCCGATGCGGAAATCCCGGCCCATCAGCGATTGGGCAGCCGTTGCACCCAGACACACAATCAACTCCGGTTCCACCGCCGCCAGTTCAGCCTCCAGCCAAGGCCGGCAAGCGCTTACTTCCACGCCTGTGGGCTTGGCATGGATCCTGCGTTTGCCTCGTTCAGTGAACTTGAAATGCTTTACTGCGTTAGTCACGTAAAACTCGCTGCGCGTGAGCTGGGCTTCGGTCATGGCGCGATCCAGAAGCTGCCCCGCGGGGCCTGTAAACGGCTTGCCCATCAGGTCTTCCTTGTCACCGGGCTGTTCGCCCACCATCATGACGCGGGCCTTTGCTGGACCTTCCCCGAATACGGTTTGCGTAGCGTGCAGGTATAGAGCGCAACCCTGGCAAACTCTAGCGGCATGAGCCAGTTCCCGCACATCGCGCGATGGGGGGACGAACGGCTGCGCGCTGGGCGCTTGCTTCTCCATCATGGTCATTACTCGGCTATCGGCATTATGAATCAATTGAGTCAGAATGTCCGTCTCCGGCAAGGTGGCCCAATGGCGTGCGGGCATCTCCAGCGTCATCGCTCGAATGTTCAATCGTGACGGATTAAAGATGGAGCCATAGTAGGTGCGCCAGAGCGCCTCCAGATCGTCGGCCCTGGGCGCGGCGGTTCGCGGCATGCCCGGCCCGAAGCGTAGCGTTTCCAAATCCCAATAGGCGCTTCGATCCGGCGTGAGAATGGCCCAGCGCATGGCTCCGAAACGCCTCGCGAAGAAAGGCGTGGCGGCTTCCACAATCAGATGATCGGGCCGGTGCCACGCAGTGTACTCCATTCCGCGGTCCGTATGAATTTCGCGAAACCGCACGAAGGCGTGCATCTTGTGAATGTCGCGGTGTATGGCTTTCTCCATCAAACGCAATCGTCGAACATCTTCATCCACATCCACGCGCAACAGGTGCGGCTCGCCATGGCACAAGCGGTAGAGCACGCGATACAGCAGGTTCCAGCGTTGTGGGTCGCGATACTGCGCGCACGTTTCCGCTAACGCCAGAAATTCGCGAGGCACGGTGCGTGTGCGGCCCGCGGGTTCGGGAATGGGTGCGTCGGGAAGCAGATTGGGCTGCCCACCATGGGCGTCGGCCAGATCAATGGCGTTAGGCGCGACGTGAGCGGCCAGCAGCGCGCGAACACGCACGCGCCACTCGGCGAAATCCTGAATCACAACTCGCCCGTACGCGCCTCGAACAGTGCGAGTTGCTGAGGCTGCGGTATAAAACGCTGTGGAAGTTTGGGCGAATCGATTTGTAGAGCTGCCGGATTATGCCCCGCCGCACTAATGAAAAATTTCACCTTCGCAACCGAGATTTTCAGCTTGGCCAAATCGTCCAACGCTAGTGCGCGGTAGCGGCGAATTTCCACGATTCGCTTTACGTTGCGCACACCAATTCCCGGGATGCGAAGCAGTGCGGATTTTGAGGCCTTGTTGACATCGACCGGGAAAAATTCACGATGACGGAGAGCCCAGGCCAGCTTGGGGTCCTGTTCGAGCGAAAGATTTGGAGCGTCCGGCTCAGTGAGTTCGTGAACCTTGAAGCCGTAAAAACGCATGAGCCAATCGGCCTGATACAAACGATGCTCGCGAATCATGGGCGGCTTCTTCAGCGGCAGGCCCGGGTCGGCATGTGGAATGGGGCTGAAGGCGGAATAGTAGACGCGGCGCAGCTTGTGCTCTTTGTACAGGCCGTCGGCTTTCTTCAGAAGCTCGGCATCGGGAGCGGCCGTCGCGCCCACAATCATCTGAGTGCTCTGACCGGCAGGGGCGAACTTCGGCGCGTCGCCTGAGCGCCTGGTCAGATCCTTCGCCTCCTGAATGCCGTGATGAATTTGGATCATGGACGTTTCAATTTGCAGGTGCGATTTGGCGGGAGCGAACTGCTGTAGCTCACGATCAATCGGCATTTCGATATTGGCGCTCAGCCGGTCGGCCAATTCACCAGCCTCTCGCATCAGTTCCATGGAAGCGCCAGGCACCGCTTTCAGATGGATGTAGCCGTTGAACAGGTGCTGCTCGCGCAGCAGGCGGGCGGCGCGAATCATCTGCTCCATCGTGTAGTCGGCGTTTTGAATAATGCCGGAACTCAGGAATAGACCTTCAATGTAATTGCGTTTATAAAACTCGATAGTGAGAAACGCAACTTCATCGGGAGTGAACCGTGCGCGCGGAGTATCGCTTGAAATTCGATTCACGCAATAAGTGCAATCGTAGATGCAATAGTTGGTGAGCAGAAGTTTCAGCAGACTCACGCATCGGCCATCAGGCGTATAGCTATGGCAGATGCCCATGCCTTCGGTATTGCCGATTCCACCTTCGGCACGGGCGCGCCGCGAACCGCTCGAGGCGCAGGAAGCATCGTACTTGGCCGCATCTGCAAGTATGCTCAGCTTGTTTCGGATCTCCATAGCTTTAGTCTCCCACCAATTCGCTCTTTGTTCGCCCGTGAGCGCGCCCGGAAGCGCTCCCTCGTCTTAAGATGTGAACAGCTTGTCCTCGGTGCAAAAGCGGGAGCAGATTTTAGAAGCGGCGGAGCGCGTGTTTCGCGCCAAGGGGCTCTCTGGCGCTACTACGCGCGAAATCGCCCGCGAGGTGGGGTGCGCCGACGGCACGCTCTATGTTCACTTCGACGATCGTATTGCGCTTTTCCTGGCCGTGCTGGAACGAACCCTGCCCGGCTTTCTTGTGCCGCTCAGCGCCCTCGAACATAAGGTCGGCAAAAGAAGTGTACGCGCGAATCTGGAAGAGGTGCTGCACGGCGCGTTGGGGTTCCAGAACCAAATCATGCCTCTGATAGGCGGGTTGCTCGCGGAGCCCGAGTTGCTGAAGAATTTTCAGAATGTGCTTCGCAGTCGCAACATGGGCCCGTACCGCTCCATCAAAGCACTGGAAGAGTACGTGGGCGCAGAGCAGCGTCTGGGCCGTGTGCCGAAATCGATTGAGCCGCGCGCCGTGGCCATTACTCTGCTGGGTGCGTGTTTCTATCGAACCTTCCTGAGCCACTTCCTGGGCGATGCCATGCCGCCCGATCAGGCTACATTCGTCGCCAGCGTAGTGGGGGCACTGCGATTGCAAAAGAATTCGCGCGCTACCAAAAGCCCAAAGCCTTCCACCACAGCGGACCTATCCCCAGCCACAAAACCAGATTGACCAGCGAAATCAGAAAACCCAGCTTCCACCATTCCGATTGCGTGACGTAGCCGGAGTTGAAATAGATGGGCGCGGAACCCGTACCGTAATGCGTAAGCCCGGCATTGAGGTTCGAAAAAAACGCGAGGGGCAGCGCCGCCATCAACGGGGGAGCGCCAGTCGCTACGGCAGCCGCCAGAAAGCCCGGATAGAGGGCGGTGACGTGTGCGGTCATACTGGCGAATGCGTAGTGCACGTATAAATAAGCGATCAGCAGGACGCCCATCGCGGCCAGCCAGTTCCAGCCCACCAAGCTTCCGAAGATGGCACTCGAAAGCACTTTGATTACACCCAACTCCTGCATGGCATCGGCCATCATCAGTAAAGGCCCGAACCAGATCAGAGCATCCCAAGCGCGAGTTTCCGAAAGCAATTCATCCCAAGTGAGCACGCGCGAAAGTAAAATGGCGCAGAGCCCAGCCAGCGCGACGAACGCATTCGGCACGCCAGTATACGACGACGTGACCCAGCCAAGCATTACCGCGGCCAGAATTCCCACCAGCCATCTTTCATTGCGCGAAAGCGGACCCATGTTTTTCAATTCACGGCTGGCAAGGTTTCGGGCGGCAGCAGTATCGTGTATCTCCGGCGGCGCAAGTTTGAAAATCAGAAACGGCACAATCGTCAGCGAGAGCAGACCAGGCAGCGCCGCCGCGGCCGCCCATCGCGCCCAGGTCAATTCCACGTGCGCAATCTTCAGTGCGAATTCAGCAATCAACGGGTTCGCGGCCATCCCCGTCAGGAACATGGCTGACGCGGTATACGTCGCGTGAAAACCCACCAGCACCAGAAACGAGCCGATGCGTTTGGCGGTTGGCCCGGGTTCGGAATCGAAAACCTGCGCCAAGCTCTTGACGATGGGAAACACGATGCCACCGCCGCGCGCGGTATCGGAGGGGATGAACACGGCCAGAAGCGCATCCGTTGCCACGATGGAATAGCCAAGCGTGAGCGAATTCTTCCCGAAGCGTTGAATGAACAGATAGGCCACGCGGATTCCAAAACCGGTTGCCGTCACGGCGCGCGCGAAAAGAAAAGCCGTGAAGATCAGCCACAGTGTCGTGTTGCTGAAGCCTGACAGCACTCGCGTGAACGGCAGCACGCGCAAGAGCGCCAGCGTGGTCATGGCCACCAACACGGAAACGCCCATGGGCATGGGGCGCGCCACCAGTGCGATGATGGTGCCCAGAAAGATGGCCAACAAGTGACGCTGCTGCGGAGTGAAGCCCGGAATCGGTAGCAAATAAAACAGCGCGGCGGGCGCAATCACCACTGTCCAGCGCCAGAGTTGGCTTTTTGTCACGAACCGAGAATCTTAACATTTGCTCAATTGGCATAACCTAAGAACTTGCGCACTTTGGCACTCGATCTCGGCAAGCGCCGCATCGGTATGGCTGTCAGCAAGGGCGCAATGGCGCTGGGATTGCCGACTCTCGATACGCGCAACAAGCGCGCCGATCTTGCCGAACTGGCACGCGTGGCACGCGAACGAAGCATCGAATTGATTCTGGTGGGCTACCCTCTGAACATGAACGGCGAACTTGGGCCCCAAGCCGAGTGGGTGAAAGAATATGCCGCGATGCTGGAGCGGGAACTCGGCTTGCCAGTCAAATTATGGGATGAGCGGCTGACCAGCGCGGCGGCTACGCGCCTGCTGCGGGAAAGCAACGCGCGGCCCGACCGCAAATCCGGTACCGTGGACCGTATGGCCGCCACCATCCTGCTGCAAAGCTATCTGGATTCGCTGCCGATTGCCCCATGAAATTTTTTCGCTTCCTTGTTTTTCTTCTTCTGCTGGCATTTGCCGGAACCGCCACGGCCTGGTACCTGACCTCTCGCCCATACCAGGGTTTCGAAGGCGACCGCTTCGTCGATATTCCCAAGGGAACTTCTACGCGCGGCATTGCGGCCATGCTACGGAGCGAAGGGGTGATTCAAAATGAGTGGGGCTTTCTGATTGCGCGCGCTCTTTCTCCAGGGACCAAACTGCAAGCCGGTGAGTATCGATTCAACAAGCCCGCGTCGGCACAGGAAGTGCTGAGCCGCATCGGCCAGGGCGACATCTTCTATCTGGAGCTTGTGGTGCCGGAAGGTCAGAACATGTTCGACATCGCGAAGGACGTAAAGAAACTCCACGTTTTTTCCGATGCCGCCTTTCTCAAAGCCGCTCACGACGTGACCGCGATTCGCGATCTGGACCCTGAAGCCCGCACTCTGGAAGGTTATCTCTGGCCGGACACGTATCGTTTGGCACGCACCACTACGCCAGCCCAGTTATGCGCCTCCATGACGCGAAAGTTCCGCGCGAAATGGTCATCGCTTCATTCGAGCGCCAGTGTTCATAAGGTGGTGACGCTGGCTTCTCTGATTGAGCGCGAGGCACGCGTGGCTGCCGATCGCCCGCTGGTTTCTTCCGTGTTCCGTAACCGGCTGAACGTGGGTATGAAACTCGATTGCGACCCCACCACTGTGTATGCGGCGCTGCTGGAAGGCACTTATCGCGGCAAGATTTATCGCTCCGATCTGGAAAACCCGAACCCGTACAACACGTACAAAAATTCCGGCTTGCCACCTGGACCGATTGCAAACCCGGGCTCAAGTTCCCTCAGAGCGGCACTGGAGCCGGCCGATACCAAGTACCTTTATTTCGTGGCCAAGCCGGATGGTTCCGGAGCGCACACCTTCTCAGAAGATTTGGCCGCGCATGCCGCCGCGACGGCGGAGTATCGCCGTGCCCAAATTCAATAAAAAGGGCGCCGTCCAGCAGTACGCGCGCGACCGGCATTGGGTTCATGTCGGTCAGGCTGAGTGGCAGCAGGCGCGTGCGGCAATACCTGAGATTTCAGAAACCACTCTACGCGCCGCGTTAATGGAACTGGGGATCACCATCGATCAGCCCTTTGCGGGAGTGGATACAAAAACGATGGCCCGCCTGGAAGAATCGCTGCTTGCCATGTCACTGGTCTACCCTCTCCATCGCGCGGAATGCAGAGCGATTGTCATCAAGGCCAAAGATCGCTGCCGCTTTGCCAACCTCAACCCAAAGACGGCACCCGATAAGCGCTCACTCAAAGAGGAGATGGTGGAATGGCTCTTGGTGTGGCTGGGCGATCCCGCCATGTTCGCCGATTGGGCGGCCCTGCGAAAGCGGCACTTACTGCAAGGTCAATGAAGCTACCTGGATGGTTTCGCCATCCTTCTCGCCCGTAACGGTTGCTTTCAAATCCTTTTCTTTCGTTGCGGCCTTCAGCGCGCTGAGCGCCTTCGCATTACCTGTTTCATCGAACTTCAGAAACCGGCCGTCTGAGAGCACCACGCCGAAGCCGCTTTTCGCGCAGGTCAGCGCACACTCGCGCGTATGCCCGGCCAGATCTTTGCCCTTGCACATTACGTCCACCAAAGTGCCTGACCAGCTTTCGGCCATCGCGGAACACGGCGCAAGTACCAGGCATATGGCAAGGATTCGTTTCATGCGCGTAGTTTATCCGATAACCTGAATGAAGTGGAAGAAGAGGTACTCGGAAAGGCTTATGACGGCAGGTTGATGCGGCGCCTCATGCGCTACATGCAGCCGTATCGTGCCCGTATCTTCGCGGCGCTGGCCTTTCTTTTCCTGTATTCCGGCCTGCAGGTTTCCGGGCCGCTGCTCACCAAACTGGCGGTCGACCGTTATCTGGCGCCCACCGGCCAAAGATTGCTGCTCGATCCCATGCTGGCGGCCGATCCATTTACCGGCTTGACGCAAATTGCCGCTCTCTACCTGCTGGTGCTGGCGGGTATCTTCATTACCGAGTTCGCGCAGTTGTACCTGATGCAATACGTGGGGCAACTCGCCATGTTCGACCTGCGCCGCGAGCTGATGGCCCACATGCAGAAACTGGATTTAAAATTCTTCGATCACAACCCCGTGGGCAGACTGGTGACGCGCCTCACCACCGATGTGGACGTGCTGAACGACCTGTTCGCATCCGGCCTGGTCACCATTCTGGGCGATCTGCTCACACTCACATTCATTGTCGCGGCCATGCTGCAAATGAGCTTGGGCCTTACCGTGATTATGCTGGCCGTGCTGCCTTTCGTGGTGTGGGCCACCGCGCGTTTTCGCACTAGCGTTTCCGGTAGCTACCGGCGAATTCGCGTGGCTATCGCCCGCATCAATGCTTACCTGCAGGAACACATCACCGGTATGACGGTGCTGCAACTGTTTAACCGTGAAAGCAAGAGCACTGCCGAGTTTGAGGAGATCAACAAGCAGCATATGATCGCCTTCAAGGACAGCATCGGCGCTTATGGCTGGTTCTATCCGGTGGTGGAGTTTCTGGCATACCTTTCGCTGGCGATGATCCTCTCCTACGGTGGCTTTCGCGTGAAAGGCGGCCTGCTTTCGCTGGGCGTGATGGTGGCATTCCTGCAATACGGCTTGCGCTTCTTTCGGCCCATTCAGGACCTGAGCGAAAAGTACAACATTCTGCAAGCTGCCATGGCTTCCGCCGAGCGTATTTTCAATCTGCTGGATACACCTGCCACCATCGTTGCGCCCACCGCCCCCCTGGCTTTCCCCGATACCGAAGCGTCCATCGTTTTCGACCAGGTCTGGTTCGCTTACAAAGACGAAGATTGGGTGCTGCGAGATTTAAGCTTCACCATTCACCCCGGTGAGACGGTGGCCATCGTGGGTCACACCGGCGCAGGCAAGACCACCATCATCAGCCTGCTGCTGCGCTTCTACGATGTGGGGCGCGGGGCCATACGCATTGGCGGCGTGGATATCCGCGACATGGATCCTCTTGTGCTGCGCCGCCACTTCGGGGTCGTGTTGCAAGACCCCTATCTGTTCACCGGCACTATTGCGGATAACATACGCTTGGGTACGGAAACGGTGAAGCTGGAAGACATCGCGGATGCCGCCGAACAAGTAAACCTTACCGACTTCATCCGCACTCTGCCTGAAGGCTTCAATCAGCCGATTCGCGAACGCGGCGCCTCTCTCTCCACCGGCCAGAAGCAGCTCATCTCCTTCGCGCGGGCGCTGGCCCACCGGCCTCGCTTCCTCATACTCGATGAAGCCACCAGCAGCGTGGATACCGAAACCGAGCTGCGCGTGCGCCGCGCTTTGGAACAGATGGTGAAAGGCCGCACTTCCATCGTGATCGCGCACCGGCTCTCCACCATACAGCGCGCGGATCGTATCCTGGTTATGCACAAAGCGCGGCTGCGGGAAAGTGGCACGCACCAGGAACTGCTGGCCGGGCGCGGCCTGTATTGGAAGCTGTATCAATTGCAATATCAGGATCAGGAAGACGGCATTTCACGGGAGGTAGCTCATGACGAAGCTTTTGTTGGTTGAGGACGACGCCAGTGTCCGCAACACGCTAAGCACGTTTCTGGAATTGGAAGGCTATGACGTGAAAGCTGCCTCCTCCACGGTCGAAGCGCTGAACCTTCTGAGCGCCACTTCATTCCCGGTGGTTGTTTCCGATGTGTATATTGACAGCCGTACCGGGCTCGACGTCCTCAACGCCGCTCGCTCTCAGGACCCGGAGTGCCAGGTGATTCTCATGTCGGCGCGCGGCACCATGGAGACGGTAATGGCTGCCACACGTGGCGGCGCGTTCGATTATCTGGCCAAGCCCTTCGAACTCGACCGCCTTTTGGAAACCGTGCGCCGAGCTGAATCTTCCCGTGTGGAAACGGAAAAAGAAACCACCATCGACGACATGCCGGATACCGAGATGATCGGCAGTTCCAGCGGCATGATCGAGATTTACAAGACCGTGTCTCTGGTCGCTCCTACCGATGCGACAGTGCTGATCGAAGGCGAAACCGGTACGGGCAAGGAGCTGGTGGCCCGCATGATTCACCGCAACAGCCACCGCGCCGCCATGCCGTTTGTGCCAGTGGATTGCGCGGCCATCGCGCCCACCTTGATTGAAAGCGAACTCTTCGGATCGCTGCGCGGTGCTTTTACCGGATCGGATCGCGACCGCATTGGAGTCTTCGAATCCGCCAACAAGGGCACTGTGCTGTTGGACGAAATTGGTGAAGTGGATCAGAATTTTCAACTGAAACTGCTGCGCTTCATGCAGGGAAGGGAGATTCGTCCCGTAGGCAGCTCCCGGTCCAAGCCGGTGGACGTGCGCGTGATCGCCGCCACGAATCGCAACCTGCAGAACATGGTGGATGCCGAAACCTTTCGCGAAGACCTATGGTTCCGTTTGAACGTGGTGCGAATTGAAATTCCACCGCTGCGAAAACGCCGAGGCGACGTACCACTCCTGGCCAAGTTTTACCTGGATCATTACAACGCGCGCTATAGTCAATCCGCCAGACTGATGGAATCCGGCGTGAAGACGATGCAGGAACAGACTTGGCCGGGGAACGTTCGCCAGTTGCAGCATCTTGTGGAACGGCTCGCCATTCTGGCGCCCGGCGGCCTGATTTCAGGCACCGCGGTTCAGGAAGCTTTGCAGGCAATGGAGCCGCGCGAACACAGCGTGGAAACGCTCGCGGACGCCGAAGAAGACCAGATCAAACGCGTGCTGACCGCAACAGGTGGCAACAAAAGCAGAGCCGCGCAGATTCTGGGAATTGAGCGCAAGACCCTGTACCGCAAGCTTGATCGCATGAAGGCTTGAGCGTCCAAAACACGGGTGGCGCAAGTGTGATCAGATATCACCAATCACAATGCACCGCAGAACATTCCTTCGCTCCACCGCATACGCTTCCGCCGCCCTGATCGCGGGCGCCATTCCCGCCGACGCGGCAAGCGCCACTATCGAAATCGCCGTGGACCGGCCCGGCGCGGAGATCAGCCCCCACCTCTACGGTCAATTCATTGAGCACCTGGGCGGCGTAATTTACGACGGCATCTGGGTGGGCAAAAATTCCAAGATCGCCAATGTCGCGGGCATTCGCAAGCAATTTGTCGACGACATGAAGCGCATCGCCGCCCCGAATTTTCGCTGGCCCGGCGGATGCTTTGCGGACGGGTACCATTGGCGCGATGGCATTGGCGATTCAGCCAAGCGGCCCCGCACCTACAACTATTGGCAAGCCTCCATGCCGCGCGGCCTCGACCACACAGAACCCAATGAGTTCGGCATCCACGAGTTCATGAATCTTTGCCGCCTCACCGGAGCCGCGCCTTACTTAGCTGCCAACATGGCGTCCGGCTCACCGCGTGAATTTCATGAGTGGGTACAATACTGCAACGCTCCCGCCGGCACCGTTTCTCTCGCTGCCGAACGCGCCGCCAACGGCGACGCCAACCCGTTCAACGTGCGCTTCTGGGGTGTTGGCAATGAATCGTGGGGGTGCGGGGGCAGCATGAGTCCCCAGGAATACGCGACGCTCTACCGCTTGTACGTAACATAGTTTCCCGCGTATGCACCGGCTCCCTACCGTATCGCCGTCGGACCTCGCGGCCATTCGAAAGATATGGATCTTGGCTGGACCACCGGCTTCTTCGAAGGCATGCGCAATTCGCGTCGCACCGTGGACGGCCTCTCCGTTCACTACTACACAGATTTCCGCAACAGCCCGGAAAAAGTCGCCACCTTCGAAGCCGCCGGTTGGTATGACGTGATCCGCGAAGGCGCGCGCATCGAAACGGTGATTGAGAAACACTGGGAGGCGATGGCCCCGTTCGACCCCCAGCACCACACCAAGCTCGTCATTGATGAATGGGGCGTCTGGTACAAGCCCGGCGAAGAAATTTCGCCTCGCTACCTGCTGAGCCAGCCCATGACTCTGCGCGACGCGCTGCACACCGCCGTCACTTTCGACACATTTAACCGGCACGCCGATAAAATTGCCATGGCCAATGTGGCGCAGACCATCAACTGCATCCACTCTCTCTTTCTTGCCGAAGGCGACCGCTTCGCACGCACGCCCTGCTACCACGTCTTCGCGATGTACCGGCCCCATATGGGCGCGAGCCTCGTTCCCATGAAAATCGCTTGCGACGATTTGAAGTTGCCTTCCCTAATCGGCCTTTCGGGCTCTGCGTCTCTGCGTGAGAAAAGCCTTTTCACCACGCTAACCAATCCCTCTTTAGACGCTTCCATCTCTGCCCGTATTCAAATCACCGGCGGCACCGTTGCTGAAGTGCGAGGCACCGTGCTCACGCATCCTGATATGACGGCTCGTAACACCTTCGCCCAGCCCGATGTTGTGCATCCCGCACCCCTAGCCGCAACGCTCCGGAACGGCTTGATCGCCGTGTCTCTGCCGCCACGCGCCGTCGCCTCGCTTGAAGTGCGACTAGTTTAAGAATATAAGACCGGAAGATCTTCAACGCTCCGATAAACCGGAAGGCCCCTGTCCATGGCAATCCTCACATCCTGGTCGGCTCCTTTCGAAGCACCTTCAATCCGCAGCACCGCATCGCATCTCGCAAGCAGGCGGCTGGCCACAGGGTAAAGATATTGCGCGGCGATCTCATCTCCCAAGCTTCGGGAACCGGCCTGGCGCATGATCGGCAATGCTACCCACTCGCAAATCATGGGAATATGACCGGCCTTGTAGACAGCCAGTGAAAACGATTCCAGGCGATCCAGGTTCTGTTGAATCAGTACAGGGTCGTCGTTCGTTCCCGACCGGTAAGGACCGGCAATCAAGACAATAAGCGGCTTCACGTCCATCGTTCGCTCTCCAGAACACACCATACCTGAAACCGCACGAACGTGCAATATCATGCAATTTCGTGCAGCGTACAATCGATTGTGCTTACCACGCAGCGGAAACT
>Ga0123338_10003505_pt1 | contig 14065 bp, 11 predicted proteins | sample grotaG_FD_89793 | JGI IMG/M metagenome (GOLD analysis project Ga0123338, IMG submission 89793) | Glacier valley bacterial and archeal communities from Borup Fiord, Nunavut, Canada, to study Microbial Dark Matter (Phase II) -... | ecosystem: Environmental > Aquatic > Freshwater > Ice > Glacier ... | reverse complement strand
GGCCGACTGCGCCGCATCAAGCAAGAAAAGAGCACCGATTTCGCGGCAGAGTTCCGCCAGTTGCTTTATCGGTTGAATGGCACCGCAGACATTGGATACGTGACTGACTGCGATCATGCGCGTATTAACCTGTACGGCGCGACGAATATCCTCCACAGCAACCACCCCGTCAGAAGCGGCCGGCACTATTGATAGCTCCACCCCTTTGTTTCGAAGCGCATATAACGGCCGCAACAGAGAATTATGTTCCATTGAGGTTGTAATAACATGATCGCCGGCTGTCAGGGTGCCATACAACGCCAGATTGAGCGCTCCGGTAGCATTATGCGTAAAGATGATCCGCGACGAATCGGCAATTGAAAAGAAATCGGCAGCGGCCTCACGTGCCTGAAAAAGAATACGTCCAGCCTCCAGAGAGCGGCGATATCCACCCCGGCCCGGAGAGGCACCTACATAACGCATTGCATGAACAACAGCTTCATAGACTTTCTCCGGCTTCGGAAATGATGTAGCGGCATTATCTAGATACAATGAAAGTTCCTTTATAAGTTTTAAGGTTAAACCACTTGCCCATAATACGGGTTACTGCATCAACTGGGGTTGTTCTTTCAGCCATGGGTAAATATTCACGGTACCGTTGTTTTTGTCCTGAAGCACGTCATAGACCTTCTGCCGTATAAGCAACAGGTTTGAAGATCCCCACCAGTTTTGCCTGGCACTGACGACATCACGTCCCGCATTATACAGATTATAACCACCGTTTGAACTGAATGCGTTGTTCAAAAGAAGCGCCAGACCATCTTCAACCCGTAGCGCATCCTTGCTATTATCGCTAAACAGGCATCGCTGGATTTTGATCCGTGAACCGGAAAGATGCAGGGCTGTCTGCCCGTTGCGCAGAAAGCGAGACATAGTAATCTGACCTTCACTACTGTTGATTCTGGCCCCCAGCACATTTCCGGAAAACTCTCCACCGACCATCTTGATTCGGCAATCTTCCGCCTCGAACCCGCTCTGCTGGTTATTGACGATGTTAAACGATGAGAATACAACCGCTGATTTGTTCATAATGCAGCCGCGCTTACAGGAGGAGACCGTCGCATTCCTGCCATCGAATTCGCTGTTGTAGGCTTCAATACCGACTACTGAATCCGAAATAGTGCCACCAACCATCTGTATAACCCCGTCGTGCGACATTAGTGCCGTCTGGGACTGTGCAATTGAAACCGACTGGAGAGTTATTTCGGAAAAACGCAGATCGATACCGGTTTCAGCGTATTCGATTCGACAGTGTTCCATCAGGTTGCGTTTACCGGTAGAGAGCAGAGCAATCCCTCCCCACGATCCGCGCTCCTGGCGAGATTTGTCAGCTGTCAACAGAATTGGTAGCTCAGGAGTTCCTGCGGCATGCAGACGGCCTTGAATAACCAGGACTGGAAGCTGTCCATCGGCAGCTGGCGTAAAGCGCACCACCGTGCCCGGGGCAATGCGCAAGGTTGCATGAGGGGCAACCACTACAAACCCGCGCACAAGAATTGAACCGCGCCAGGTTACATCTTCAGTCAGAACCGTTCTGTCATAGACTGATGCAGTCTGTTCGGCAGCCATTGAAACAGTTGTCATGAATAAAAAGATACATATTACAAAAAGAGTTTTCACCCGGAGACTCCCCGCAAAATTTCAAAATCATTACCATGATTCGGTCTAACTGTAAATTTAATGTTATTTTTTCATTAGAACTTCACCCTACATATATTAATTTATGACCTTTCCAAGTCCTTTCAGGGTGTTATATTTCTTTTAAATATATTTGTTGACAGCACATACATGTTGTGGTTTATTTCATCGCCATCCACAAAATCTTGTGGTTTTCGTTTTTAAATCCAAACAACATCCAATTCATTTAGAAATCATAAACTTACTAGCAAAATGAGGAGTTCAGTCATGAAACAAAGTTCTGCGCCAGATACCATTCCCGCCCTGACAAAAAATGCCGCCACCGTACTGGAAAAACGCTATCTGCGCCGTGATGAAACCGGCAAGGTCCTTGAGACGGCAGCCGATATGTTCAGGCGTGTCGCAAACACGATTGCAGACGCCGACAAAGTGTTTGACAAGAAGGCAGATGTAAAGGTTCTGTCGGATACCTTCTACAACATGATGACCCGCTTTGAATTCCTTCCCAACTCACCGACGCTGATGAATGCCGGTCGCCCTCTGGGGCAGCTTTCAGCCTGTTTTGTTCTGCCTGTGGGCGACTCCATGGAAGAGATATTTGACGCTGTCAAATATACCGCGTTGATCCACAAGTCCGGCGGAGGCACAGGTTTTTCATTTTCCAGGCTGAGACCTGCCAACGATGTTGTCAGTACAACCACCGGCATATCAAGCGGCCCGTTATCATTTATGCGTGTATTTGATGTCGCTACGGAAACAATTAAACAGGGTGGCACCCGGCGCGGTGCAAACATGGCAATCTTAAGAGTCGATCACCCCAGCATCATGGACTTCATCATGTGCAAGGCCGATCAGAAGCAGCTCAACAATTTCAACATCTCGGTCGGTCTTACCGAAAAGTTCATGCAGAGTGTCGAACGGGACGAGGAGTATGAACTTGTCAATCCCCGCGACAAAAAGGTCTGCGGCAGCCTTAACGCCCGCAAGGTTTTCCAGCGTATCGTCAAGCAATCCTGGGAAAATGGTGAGCCGGGAGTTATCTTCCTTGACCGTTTGAACCGTGACAACCCGACACCGCTCGTAGGCGAGATTGAATCTACCAACCCCTGCGGTGAGCAGCCCCTACTGCCTTATGAATCCTGCAACCTCGGTTCTATCAATCTTGGCGCCTTCCTCAAAGAGGGTACAGTGGACTGGAAAAGGTTGCGTGAGACCATACATAACGCTGTCCACTTTCTTGACAATGTAATTGAAGCAAATAATTATCCGCTGCAGCAGATTCATGACATGACTCACTCCAACCGCAAAATCGGGCTTGGTGTCATGGGCTGGGCTGACATGCTGATTCTGCTGGGAATTCCATACTGCTCGGAAGAGGCGGTAAAACTTGGCAAGAAGGTGATGAAATTCATTAATGATGAAGGGCATCAGGCATCACAGGAGTTAGGCAAAAAACGGGGTTCATTCCCCAATTTCAAGGGTTCTATCTTTGACAAGGAAGGTGCCGCTCCGCAAAGAAACGCTACCGTCACAACAATCGCGCCGACCGGAACCATTTCCATCATCGCCAACGCTTCTTCCGGCGTTGAACCGCTTTTCGCCGTTTCATACGTCCGCACCGTCATGGACAAGAACGTCCTGGTGGAAGTCAACCCGATTTTTGAGAGAATCGCAAAGGAACGGGGTTTCTACTCGGAAGCTCTCATGCAGAAGATAGCGGAACATGGGTCTGTTCAAGGCATAACAGAAATCCCTGAAGACGTCCGGAGCGTGTTTGTAACATCTCACGAAATAACCCCGGAATACCATATTCAGATGCAGTCGGCCTTCCAGCTTTTCACTGACAATGCTGTTTCCAAGACGGTAAATTTCTCAAATACCGCCACTATCGAGGATGTTGAAAAAGTTTACATGCTAGCCTATGAAACCGGCTGCAAGGGTGTCACCATTTATCGTGACGGTTCGAGAGACGAACAGGTACTCTCTACCGGTAAAAAAGAAGAGCAGGCAGCAGCAGTTGCCGCTACACCGGTTGAAGATGACAAGAAAGCGATCAAAAGGGAGCGTCCAAAAGCGCTCAAGGGGTCTACCCATCAGATGCAGACCGGCTGCGGCCCGCTATATATAACAATCAATGAAGACAAAAACGGCTTATTTGAACTTTTCACTACAATGGGCAAAGCTGGCGGATGTGCCGCTTCCCAGAGTGAAGCAATAGGCCGCATGGTATCACTGGCGTGGCGGAGCGGAATTCAGGCCCGCCAGGTTGTAAAACAGCTTCAGGGAATTTCCTGCCACTGCCCGTCAGGCTTTGGGGACAACCGGGTGCTTTCCTGCGCCGATGCCGTTGCAAAGGCGATCCAGAACCATCTCATAGACAGCGGATATGATGTTGACAGTGAGACAACCAGACATGAGCGAGGAGCGTGCCCTGAATGCGGCGGCATTGTAGAACACGAGGGGGGCTGCTCGGTCTGCCATGTATGCGGTTATTCAGAATGTGCATAAATACTTGCACGGCCACAACACAAGTTACTTGACAAACGGCTATATTTAATGGCATATATGCCTAGTTAAACTGACCACTACATCAGGGGTTGTAGCTCAGTTGGTTAGAGTGCCAGCCTGTCACGCTGGAAGTCGCGGGTTCGAGCCCCGTCAACCCCGCCATAAATATAAAAAAGGTGCCCTTACAGGCACCTTTTTTTTGTTTTATAGAGTTCCTGGCTACAAGATCACCACCACTACCTAATACCCAAACGACCAAGAATAATTCCAAGATATTTGTTCAGGAGGTTGTCACGTGAAAGAAAGGATATTATCGGAGGCTTCCTGGCCCCGATGGTATCAAGTATCCGCTCAATCTCCTTACTCCCCCCCAGTACTATTCCCTGCCTTAAAGCCTGGAGTGCCTCATGTTTTTTCCCAGCAACAAGATAAACCTTGCCGAGATAAAGATAGTGGAGAGAATTGCCTGGATCATGTTCAATAGCGTTGCGGCACAGTTCGTATGCCCGCGTTAGGTGGCCACGCTGTTTTGCGATACAGAACCCCATACGGGAATGCCAGAAGGGATCGTTCCTGATACTGAGTCCACGTTCCAGGCACGCGAGCGCAGCAAGAACATTATTCTGGTCAAGTTCCTGCTGTGCCCGATCGAATTCTTTTTGGGCAATGGCGCCCGTTTCCGGATCCATATTAACCTCCTGAATACTGGTGCATCTTCCATAGTACCATAAGTCTGGGATTTTGATAATGGCGGACACCTGCTCCACAATGGCCTTGCCACGGATTCATAAACCAGCCAGCTTAATTCATTTTATATTTTCAGCCTTTTTATCTTTTCAACCAGCGTAGTCCTGTTGATACCCAAAAGAGCAGCGGCCCTCGCCTTAACCCCCCCCGCTGATTCAAGCGCCTCAGAAATCAAAGAATGCTCAATTCTGGAAAGAGTTGCAACCAGATCTACACCCCCACTGGGCATCTTGACACAGCACACATCTCCACCGGTCTTTTCGCCTGCTATTGTGGCAGGAACATCGTCTAAAGTTATAACAGCAGCATCTGTCAAAACTATCATTCTTTCGATCAGATTTTCCAGTTCCCGCACATTGCCGGGCCAGGAATACTGCTCCAACGCCTCAAAAGCCTGTTTACTGATACTGCACGGTGTACGCCCCATCAAGCGACACTGTTTTTCCAAAAAGAATGCAGTCAGGTGCATAATGTCCTGCTGCCGTTCACGCAGTGGGGGAAGATGAAGTGGAATTACGTTTAAGCGGTAGTAGAGATCTTCTCGAAACGCCCCGCGCTTAACCATGTTTTCAAGATCTGCATTAGTTGCGGAAATCACTCTTACATGAAGTTTTACTGTCTTATTAGAACCGACCCTCTCTACTTCATGTTCCTGCAAAACCCGTAACAGTTTTGCCTGCAGATGAAGAGGTAATGTGCCAATTTCATCAAGAAAAATGGTACCATGATTGGCTGCCTCGAATTTCCCCGGTTTATCCTTGATAGCTCCGGTAAAAGCCCCCCGGACATGACCGAAAAGCTCGCTTTCAAGCAATGTTTCCGGAATAGCGCTGCAGTTTACCGCAACAAAAGGTCTCTCCCTGCGGATACCATTATAGTGCAACGCCCTGGCCACAAGTTCTTTTCCGGTCCCTGATTCACCGCTGACAAGAACCGCTGAGTCGGTTTTGACAATACGGCTCATGCGTTCAAAAACCAGACTCATTGCCGGAGAGTTGCCGATTATATTATTGAATTCAAAGCGCCCCTGAAGCTGCCTGCGAAGGTACTTGTTCTCAGACATAAGCTTCTGTTTTTCCAGCGCCTTTAAAACAACAATTTTCAGCTCATCGAAATCAATCGGCTTGGTAATATAGTCAAAAGCCCCCTCTTTCATGGCCCTTACAGCTGATTGAGCCGAAGCATGGCCGGTCACGACGATAACTTCGCTAGAGGGTGAAACCTTACGGACGCTCTGCAGGATATCGAAACCGTTTTTACCCGGCAGAAACAGGTCTGATACTATGACCTGAAACTGTTGGCAATCGATCAGATCAAGGGCACTCTCACCAGTTTCTGCTGAGGTAACATCGTACCCGGACAACCGCAACAGCGTAGACAGGGCTTCACGACCAGAGTCATCATCATCAACCACCAGAATTTTGATTACGTCTTCCATTAAGCGGCCTCTAAACCAAAATCATTCAGTAACAACCCGTATAGCTTCCTTCAGGACACTCAAAAGCATATCCATCTCTTCATTGGAGATAACAAGCGGTGGAAATATAACGACTGTGTTACCCAACGGGCGGGTGAAAACACCACGCTTGCGCGCCTCAAGTGAGACCCGGATTCCGACCTTATCCTCCCAGGGATACGCTGCACCGGTTTCCCTGTTTTCAACCAGCTCTATACCTGCAGCCAGACCGCACTGCCGAACATCTCCTACATGTTGCAGCAATTTAAAATCTTCCAAGCCCTGTTTCAACCGGGCTATTTTGGGCTGCAGCCCTGCCAGCAGATTGTCGTGCTGAAACAGCTCCAGACTTTTCAGGGCAACGGCACAGGCTAACGGGTTTCCGGTGAACGTATGGCCATGAAAAAAGGTCTTCAACTCAGAATACTCTCCTAAAAAGGCCGAATAGACTTTATCAGTTGTTACAGTCGCCGCCAAGGGAAGATATCCGGCGGCTATACCCTTGGAAATGGCCATGATGTCAGGCAACACGTCTTCATGTTGACAGGCAAACATTTTTCCGGTTCTGCCAAAACCGGTAGCGACCTCATCAGCTATCATCAAAACAGCATAGCGGTCGCACAAGGCTCTAAGTCGGTTCAAAAAACCTGAAGGCTGAACAATCATCCCTCCGGCACCCTGAACAAGCGGCTCAATCACAAGACCCGCAATCAGGCCGGCATTGCGCTCCATCAGCTGTTCGACCGCGTCAACGCACTCCATGTTACATGTGTGACTGCTGCAGCCAAGCTCGCAGCGATAGCAGTACGGAGCCGGAGCCTGCAGCGTATCGAACATGAGCGGCTTGAAGGTAGTATGATAGATGCCTATTCCACCGACACTCACCGCGCCAAGTGTATCACCATGATAGGCATTACTGAAGGTTATAAAGCGGCTTCGTTCAGGGTGACCTGCATGGACATGATATTGATAGGCCATCTTGACAGCCACTTCCATGGCGGTTGAACCGTTATCCGAATAAAAGAACCGGTCCAGCCCCGGAGGGGTAATTTCAGCCAGCCGCGCTGCCAGAATAATGCTCTGTTCACTAGCCAACCCCAACAGTGTTGAATGTTCGAGGCGATCAACCTGTTCCTTAAGGGCCTCATTAAGCTCACGACGGCAATGGCCATGCACATTTGTCCACATGGAGGCAACACCATCAAGATATCTTTTGCCATCCGTATCAATCAGCCAGCAACCCTCTCCCTTGACAATAATAATCTGCTCGTCACGTTCCCATTCCTGCATCTGGGTAAACGGGTGCCAGACATGGCGCTTGTCCCACAATCGCAGTTGTTCGGTCGTTATAGAGTCTGTTCCGGACATACGTTGTTCCCTCTTCTACATGAATAATTTTCAGGTCTATAAAAAAGACCCGCCGGAACGTGTCCAGTGGGTCTCGTAACTACCTTATGTTTTGCAATTAAGCAAGCCTGCCGGCGTAAAGCGGGAATTTCTTCATCATACCGTTCACCTGCAGCTTTATTGCCCCCAGCTTCTCGTCATTGCCAATATGAGCTAAAGCATCGGCAATATAGCCAGCTACCTGATCCATTTCGGCCTCTTTCAACCCATGGGAAGTACAGGCCGGAGTGCCGATCCGTATGCCGGAGGTAACAAACGGGGAACGCGTTTCAAACGGTACGGTGTTTTTGTTGACCGTGATACCAGCCTTGTCCAGCGCTTCTTCTGCAGCCTTGCCGGTTATCTCTGAACCGGAGAAGTTAATCAACATGAGATGGTTATCGGTACCGCCGCTCGTCAATTTAAAGCCGCGCTTTACGAGCGCCTCTGCAAGCGCCTTGGCGTTTTTAACGACCTGCTGCTGATAGGTTTTAAACTCAGGCTGCAGCGCTTCTTTAAACGCAACCGCCTTTGCGGCGATAGCATGCATAAGTGGCCCACCCTGAATACCGGGGAAGATCTGCGAATTTATCGTTTTGGCAAACTCTTCACGACAGAGGATCATACCTCCACGAGGACCACGCAAAGTTTTGTGGGTGGTTGTCGTAACAAACTCGGCATAAGGAACCGGGCTGGGGTGGACACCAGCGGCAACCAGGCCGGCTATATGAGCCATATCAACCATGACCTTCGCCCCAACTTTGTCGGCTATCGCTCGAAAAGCGGGAAAATCAATGATTCTAGGATAGGCGCTGGCACCGACAACAATCATTGTAGGTTTATGAGTAACAGCCAGACGTTCAACTTCTTCATAGTCAATGGTTTCCGTACCTTGTGAGACTCCGTACGGAACAACTGTAAACAGCTTGCCAGAGAAATTAACCGGACTGCCGTGAGTAAGATGGCCACCATGCGCAAGATTCATCCCGAGAATCGTATCCCCGGGCTTGCATGCGGCAAAGTATACAGCCATATTAGCCTGTGATCCAGCATGTGGCTGGACGTTGGCATGGTCGGCGCCAAACAGTTCTTTGGCACGATCAATGGCGAGCTGCTCGACAACATCAACGTGCTCACAACCACCATAATAACGCTTTCCTGGGTAACCTTCGGCGTACTTGTTAGTCAGGATCGACCCCTGGGCCTCCAGAACCGCTTCCGACACAAAGTTTTCTGAGGCTATTAACTCCAGATTACACTCCTGACGCTCCGCTTCATGACTAATGGCTTCAGCAACCTGGGGATCGAACTGGGAAAGGACTGACATGGGTTCTCCTTGTAAAAGTTCTTTTTATAAAAGGCATATTGCAAACAAGAAACGGGACACATGCCGTAGCAGGTCCCGCCTGTTGGTATAAAAATACTACCGAAGCTCTTTGCTGCTAGGAATACTTCTGTTCAAGAACGGTTATCTTATCCAGACGCCCCTGATGGCGTCCCCCTTCAAAAGTCGCATCAAGCCATGCACCAACCAGGTCACAGGCTTTCTGTTCATCGAGGACACGACCACCGAGCACAAGAATATTGGCATTATTATGCTCTTTAGCCATACGAGCCATAAAAACATCCGTCACCAGTGCGGCACGAATTCCAGGAAATTTGTTAGCGGTGATCGACATTCCAATTCCGGTCCCACAAATCAGAATCCCCAATTCAGCTTCCCCTGCAATCACGGTTTCAGCGACTTTCTGGCCGAAATCAGGATAATCCACCGAAGCATCACCGTTGGTCCCGGCATCGGCGACTTCATAACCTCTGCGCTTCAGGTAGCTGTTCAGTGCGGTTTTGAGGGCTAACCCTCCATGGTCACTTCCGATAATAATCATTTTAAACGACCCCTTCTACAACTTTTTGAAAAGAAGGGTAGCGTTAGTACCGCCAAACCCGAAGTTATTGCTCATAGCGTACTCAATTTTTGCTTCCCGAGCGGCATTAGGGACATAATCAAGATCACAGTCCGGATCCGGGTTGCTGTAATTGATTGTGGGAGGGACGACTCCCTTGTCCATTGCCATAAGTGTATAAACGGCTTCTATGCCGCCAGCCGCACCAAGAAGGTGTCCGGTCATTGACTTGGTTGAAGAGACCATCATTTTCTTTGCATGATCACCAAAGACGCTCTTGATGGCCATGGTTTCGTACATGTCACCTATCGGGGTGGACGTACCATGTGCATTGATGTAGGAGACCTGTTCTGGAGCAACGCCGGCATTTTTGAGTGCCATTTTCATAGAACGCGCCCCACCCTCTCCACCTGGTGCCGGTGCGGTCAGGTGATATGCATCACCTGTCATACCGTACCCTACGATCTCGGCATAAATTTTTGCTCCGCGGGCCTTAGCGGATTCGTACTCTTCAAGAATAACAATCCCAGCACCTTCACCCATGACGAAACCATCACGGTCCTTGTCAAATGGGCGTGAGGCGGTTGTTGGATCGTCGTTTCTGTCAGAAAGTGCCTTCATAGCGGCAAAGCCGCCAATCCCAAGGGGAGTAATGACAGACTCAGTTCCTCCGGCTATCATGGCGTCAGCATCGCCACGCTTAATAATATGATAGGCATCACCAATTGAATGGGTACTGGTTGCGCACGCAGAGACAGAAGAAATATTTGGACCCTTGGCTCCATATCTAATAGAGATGTGGCCTGGAGCAAGATTGATTATCAACATAGGGATGAAGAACGGAGAGATCTTCTTTGGACCAGATTCCAGCAGTAAAGTATGATAGCGCTCAATTGTCGGCAGGCCTCCAAGACCGGCACCAACAAGAACCCCGACACGTTCGGCATTTTCATCATTGATCACAAGACCGGAATCTTCCATTGCATAATGGGCAGCAGCAAGACCGTACTGGATAAAAAGATCCATTTTCTTGATCTCTTTTTTATCGATATAATCTTCCGCGTTGAAATCAACAACCTCACCAGCAATCTTTACCGGAAAATCGCTCGTGTCGAAACGGGTAATCAAACCTATACCTGACTTACCTGAGGTGAGGGCGTCCCAGTTTTTGGCATTTCCGCATCCAAGTGGTGAAACAGCTCCAACGCCAGTAATTACTACTCTTCTCATGATAGATGGCTCCATATAACAACAGTTTCAATTATAGCAAATGAAAAGAGAGGGGCTTTCGCCCCCCCCCGGTTGTGTGGTTTCAGCTATGCTCGGTAATGTACTCGATAGCATCATTCACCGTCTGGATTTTTTCGGCATCTTCATCAGGAATCTCGATATCGAACTCCTCTTCAAGAGCCATAACCAGCTCAACAGTGTCAAGAGAATCTGCACCAAGATCATCCATAAAAGAGGACTCTGTCAAAACCTGAGCTTCTTCGACTCCAAGCTGCTCTGCTACAATTTCTTTCACCCGCTTTGCAATATCAGACATCTTTCACCTCCATGTGTTTTTAAACCTTTTCAGGTTTCGTGTGTAAATCCTTGTGCTTAATTAAGCATGAAATCTTTAAATGTCAATCGATATTTGTCCATATACGCATACATCTGCATATTTACATAAGCCTACATATACATTCCACCATTTACCGACAGCACCTGACCGGTTATGTAGCCTGCCTGCGGAGAAATCAAAAAACTAACGGCATGAGCAATATCATCAACCGAGCCAAGACGCTCCATCGGAATATTCTGCAGAAGAGCTTCACGTCCCTTTTCAGGCAGATCGGCTGTCATATCGGTTTCAATAAAACCTGGCGCCACGGCATTGACAGTAATATTGCGCTTTGCCAGCTCACGCGCTGCAGATTTTGTCAAACCAAACAGCCCGGCTTTACTGGCACAGTAGTTTGCCTGACCGGGATTACCCATTTCTCCGACAACGGAGCTGATATTTATCACGCGCCCGTACCTGGCCTTGGTCATGATTTTGGATGCTTCACGCAGACAGAGGAAGGAACCTTTCAGATTAGTATCCAGAACTGAATCCCAGTCATTATCCTTCATCCGCATCATGAGCCCGTCTTTTGTTATACCGGCATTATTCACCAGAATATCAAGTCTTCCCTGCTCGGCAACAATTTTCTTGAAAAGAGCTTCAACTTCGGCAGAGTTTGTAACGTCAAGTTTGACTGCCAGAGCGGCTCCACCCTGTGCAGTAATAGCGGCAACAGTCGCCTCTGCGCCGGCCTCAGACGTTGCTGTAGCAACCACAAATATTCCTTCTGCAGCAAGCTTAAGCGAGATGGCCTGTCCAATACCACGCGAAGCACCGGTTACCAGAGCAACCTGACCTTTCATCATACATTCTCCCCGACATTTTTTATACCAGCGACATCTTCTACATTAGATAGGGTCGCCTCTTTGTTGATCCTTTTTACCAATCCACATAGCACCTTACCAGGACCGAGTTCAATATATTTTGTAACTTCCAGTGTGCTCATTGTGTTCACTGACTGTTCCCACAATACAGGAGAGCAGACCTGCGTAACCAGCAGAGGCTTTACCCGATCTTTATCACTGTTGGGGGCGGCATCGGCATTTGCAATAGCAGGTATGTTCATATCATGTACGGCAACCTTATCCAGCACGAGCGCCAGACGATCAGCAGCCGGTTGCATCAGTGCACAGTGAAAGGGGGCGCTGACCGGTAGCAACATGGCTTTTCTAAAGCCACGAGCCTTTGCTATTTCAATGGCACGAGCAACGGCCGTAACTGAGCCGGCGATAACAATCTGACCTGGTGAATTAAAATTGGCAGGAGAAACGACCTCACCTGCGGCAGCTTCACGGCAGATTTCCTCAAGCACATCCCGCTCAACGCCAAGCATGGCTGCCATTGTTCCGGTGCCAACCGGAACAGCCTCCTGCATGAATGTTCCACGGGCGCGCACAGTTTTTACCGCATCACTAAAGGAGATTGCTCCTGCGCAGACCAGCGCCGAATATTCACCAAGTGAATGACCTGCAACATAATCGGCTTTAAGTCCTGTTTCCTGCTGAAGAACTTTCAGGACCGCAATGCTTGCTGTCAGTATAGCCGGCTGGGTGTTGGCCGTCATCTTGAGGTCGACGTCGCTCCCTGAGAAGCATAGTTCTGACAACTTGAACCCAAGTGCCTCGTCTGCCTCCTCGAACAGTTGACGCGCGACAGGAAACGTATCTGCCAATTCCTTTCCCATGCCTGGGTACTGAGAACCTTGGCCCGGAAATATAAATGCAATCTTAGACATATAAACATCCTTCTCTTACGTTAAAATTGGCCATTGTTACCAGTTAATGAGCGCGGATCCATAGGTGAATCCGCCTCCGAAAGCCACCAGCAGAAGTTTGCTCTCGGGCTTGAGAATACCTTGACGGTTCGCCTCATCCAACGCAATTGGAATTGATGCTGAGGAGGTATTGCCATACTTTTCGAGATTGGTGAATAATCGGTCGGCACCAAGTCCTAGCCGTTTTGCCGTTGCATCAATGATACGGCGGTTGGCCTGATGCGGAATCATGAGTGTAAGGTCCGATGCGGACAACCCGTTGGCATCCAGGGCTTTCACTGCAGCCTCCTCCATACTACGGACAGCGTGCTTGAAAACATCATTTCCTTCCATCTTCAGGTAGATCAGCCGTTCATCGATCGTACGACTGTCTGTCGCCGGATTACGGCTACCGCTTCCCGGTTGATAGAGGAGGTTCCAGTATGAGCCGTTACTGAAAGTATGGGTTGAAAGCAGGGAATGATCATCATCAGAAGCTTCAAGTACAACTGCACCAGCCCCGTCACCGAACAGAACACAGGTATTACGGTCCTGCCAGTCAACGATACGTGACAACACCTCAGCGCCAATTACAAGAATCTTCCGCGCGGCACCAGAACTAATGTATTTTTCGGCAATTGACAAACCAAAGATAAAACCTGAGCACGCAGCTGAAAGGTCAAATGCGGTTGCATTAGTAGCACCCAGAAGGTCCTGAACAATGCACGCAGTTGAGGGGAAAGGGAAATCCGGGGTAACAGTACCAAGAATGATCAGGTCAATTTCTTCAGGATGAACACCGGCCATTTCCAGGGCACGACGACCGGCTTCGGCGGCAAAGGTTGAAGTATATTCACCTTCGACCGCTATGCGTCGCTCCTTGATTCCTGTTCTGGTAGTAATCCATTCATCAGTGGTATCGACTAACTGTTCGAGTTCAGCATTGGTGAGAATTTTCCCGGGCAAAGCAGAACCGGTTCCGGTAATTCTGACGTTCACGATTGAATCTCCATTACTCTGCAGGG
>Ga0123338_10003504_pt1 | contig 14070 bp, 5 predicted proteins | sample grotaG_FD_89793 | JGI IMG/M metagenome (GOLD analysis project Ga0123338, IMG submission 89793) | Glacier valley bacterial and archeal communities from Borup Fiord, Nunavut, Canada, to study Microbial Dark Matter (Phase II) -... | ecosystem: Environmental > Aquatic > Freshwater > Ice > Glacier ... | reverse complement strand
TAGGGCCGGCGTGTCATCAGCCGCGACGCCGCATCGCAGACCGCCGCGGCGAGCAGTCCCGCGACGAGCCCGCTCGCATGCGAGAACGGCGCGGTCGCGATGTCCCAGCCCGGCGGATAGCGGAGCGCCGGCCCCAGCGGCGACTCGCTCACCGCCTTGACGACGACGCCGGCCAGCGTCAGCCCGCCGATCGCGCGCCGCGCGCCGCGACCGTCGACGATCAGCTGCCAGGACACACAGGCGACCCCGGCGTGGAGCACGCCCGAGAGACCGCCGTAGTGGAGCAGGTCGGGCCGCGCGAGCAGGCCGAGCTGGGTGAGCGGGATGGCGGCGAGCCAGGCGGCGACGCTGCGCATCGGCACTTGCGCGATCCGCCCGAGCAGCCCGACCAGGGCTGCGCCCGCGAGGTTCGCCGCCAGGTGCATCGCGCTGTAGTGGACGACGACCGCGCTGACCGCGCGCCACGGCTCGCGTGCGACGAGCGACGGCTGCCAGTCGAGCTGCAGCGGATCGACGCGAAATCCCAGCAAGGCGCCGGCCGACAGCGCGGCGGCGAGCGCGAGCCACAGAACGCCGCCCTCGGACTCCGGGAGTCGTCCGGCGGACGGAGCGACCGTCGGGCTCAGGAGAACACGGCGTGCCAGAGCGCGAGCACGGCGCTGCTCTGCGCCGTCATCGCCTCGGGCTGCAGCTGCGTCGGCTGCTCGTCGAGCCGCGCGCGGTGCTGGACGCGGCGCAGCTCGCGGTAGGCATCTGCGGCTGCAGTGCCGACACCGGCCGGCAGCAATCCCGCAGCCTCGGCGCGCTGCAGCAGCGCGATATTGCCGACGTCGTCGATCAGCTCCGGGCGCTGCGCGCCGTGGCCGAGCACCAGCGCCTGCATCGCGAACTCGACGTCGATCATGCCGCCGGGGCTGTGCTTCAGATCGAAGCTGCCGGCCTTGACGCGATGCGCGGCGCGCACCTTCTCGCGCATCGCGCGCACTTCGTCGAGCAGGGCAGGCAGGTCGCGCGGCGCGGCCAGCACCGCGCGCCGCACGGCCTCGAAGCGCGGCGCGATCCGCTCGAGCCCGGCGCACCAGCGCGCGCGGGTCAGCGCCTGGTGCTCCCAGGTCCAGGCCGTGTTGCTGCCGCGGCCGGTCTGGTAGTTCTCGTACGAGGTCATCGACGTCACCAGCAGGCCCGAGTTGCCGTTCGGCCGCAACGCGGTGTCGATGTCGAACAGCTCGCCGGCGGCCGTGCGCATCGTCAGCCAGGCGATGAGCTTCCTCACGAACGCGCCGTAGATCTCGGCAGCTTTGTCGGCGTCGGCCTCGGGGTCGTCGTAGACGAAGACGAGGTCGAGATCGCTGCCATAGCCGAGCTCCTTGCTGCCGAGCTTGCCGTAGGCGATGACCGCGAGCTGGGCCTGCTCGCGATGCGCGGTCTTCAGGTGCTGCCATGACCACTGCAACGCGCAGCAAAGGGTCGCGTCGGCGAGCGCCGAGAGATCGTCCGCGACCTCCTCGACCGTGATGTGGCCCTCAACGTCGCGCACCAGCGTGCGAAAGACCTCGGCGTGGTGGGCGCGGCGCAAGGTGTCGAGCAGCAGCTCTTCTTCGGCCTGGCCCGAGCGTGCCCAGCCGGCGTGGCGTTCGGCGAGCTCGCGCTTGTAGGCGACGGCGTCGAAGCGGTCGTGCAGCAGCCGCTCGTCGGCGAGCTCGTCGATCACGCCAGGATGCAGCATCAGATAGCGCATCGGCCAGCGCGCGAGGCCGAGCAGGCGCAGCAGCCGGTTCTGGACCTCGGGCCGCTCGGCGAGCAACGCGAGGTAGCTCTCGCGACGCAGCAGCGGCTCGATCCAGTCGATGAAGAGGATTGCAGCGGCCGGCGTGCAGCGTCCTTCGGAGACGGCCTGGGCCGCGCGCGTGACGAGGCGGGCGAGCCGCATCTTGCTGTCGTCCTTGAGCAGCTTGATCTTGGGCTGCTCGCAGAGCGGCCTGACACGCGCCGCGAGCTCGGGCGGCAACTGCGCCAGGAACGCGGCCGCGTCGACCGGCTGCGGCAGCGGTCCGCAGGTGCGGCAGCCGGCGGGTCCGCCGCCAGGCGATCGCCCGTCGTGCAGCAGCTGGTCGAATTCCTCGGCGACGAACTCGCGCGCCTCGCCGAGCCGGTCGAGCAGGGTGCAGCTGCCGAGCGCGCCATCGGGCTCGAGACTGGACGCGATCCACGCGAGGTCGCCGTCCTGCGTCGGCAGGACGTGCGTCTGCTGGTCGTCGAGGTACTGGATGCGGTGCTCGATCCGGCGCAGCAGCGTGTAGGCCGCGGCCAGCCGCTCGGCGCTGGCGCGCCGCATCAGGCCGCCGGCGGCGAGCTTGTCGAGCGCCTTCAGCGTCGAGCGCGTGCGGATCTCGGGGAACTGGCCGCCGCGCACGACGAGCAGCAGCTGGACGATGAATTCGATCTCGCGGATGCCGCCGCGCGAGAGCTTGACGTCGTTGGCGCGCTCGGGCCGGCCGGCAGCGCGGCGCTGCGCTTCCTCGCGCACCTTCACGTGGAGCTGGCGCAATCCCTCGAACACGCCGTAGTCGAGATAGCGCCGGTAGACGAAGGCCGTGATCAGCGACCGCAGCGCGATCGCACGACCGCTCTCGACGCTGGCACGCGGCGCGACGACGCGGCTCTTCAGCCAGGCGAAGCGCTCCCATTCGCGGCCATGCGCCTGCAGGTATTCCTCGAGCATCGCCATGCTGATGACCGGCGGGCCCGAGTTGCCGTTCGGCCGCAATGCGAGGTCGACGCGGAACACGAAGCCGTCTTCGGTGACTTCGCCGATCATCGTGTAAAGGCCGCGTGCGACGTGCGAGAAGTACTCGTGCGCGCTGATCGACTCGCTGCCGTCGGTGTGGCCGTCGCCTTCGTAGACGTAGATGAGGTCGATGTCGGACGAGACGTTGAGCTCGCGTGCACCGAGCTTGCCCATGCCGACGATCCAGAAGTCGATGCGGTTGCCGTCGGCGTCGCGCGGCGCGCCGAAGCGCGCGTCCAGCCCGGCTTGCGTGCGCGCGAGCGCGATCTCGAGCGTCGCCTCGGCGAGGTCGGTCATCGTCCGCGTGATGTCGGCCAGCGTCGCTTCCTGCTCGACGTCGAGCACCGCGAGCCGTTCGAGCGTGAGCTGGCGCGTGACGCGCAGGGCGCTCGCAAGGGTCGCGCCGCGCCGCAGAAGTCGCTCGACCAGCGCGATCATCGCGGCGCGGTCGGGCAGGCCGGCGGGAAGCAACGGGAGCTCGACCTCGTAGCGGCGCCGGATGCGCTGGACGAAGCGGCTGTGGGCCGCCAGCGCGCGTTCCCGGACCGGCGGTGTTACAGCGCGTGACAGAGGAGCGAGGGCAGCGCCGACGTGCTGGGAAGCCATCGATCCGCCCGGGGCTGTGCTAGATTGAACCGACCGGCGCGGGGCGTCGATGCAGCCTCGATCGCGACGCGATGCGCGCGACGGCCCGTCGATTGCAATGACGATGCTTCGCCGTCCGGTGCAACGCTGTCTTCATGTTTTCGAATCCGCCTCCCGGTGCCGCCGGCCCTTCTCCTCGCCGCGCCCTGAGCAGGCGATTCGCGCCGGTGCGATGGGCGGTGCGAGCCGTGCTCTGGCTGCTGTTCGCGGTGTGGGCGATTCTGTTGGTGGGTTGGCTCTCACTTCACTGGCTGATTCTGCCGCACATCGAGGAATGGCGCGCTCCCATCGAGGCCTATGCCAGCAGCATGCTCGGCACGAGCGTGAAGATCGGCGCGATCTCGGCGCGCTCGAGCGGCTGGGTGCCGACGCTCGAATTGAGCGACGTCCAGGTGCTCGACGCGGAGAAGCGCGTCGCGATCGCCTTGCCGCACGTGTTCGCCTCGCTCTCGCCGCGCACCGTGCTCGCACTCGAGCCGCGCTTCGCACAGCTGCTGATCGACGGCGCGAGCCTCGACATCCGGCGCGACAGGAGCGGCCGGATCCGCGTCGGCGGGCTCGATGTCGCCGGCGGCGGCGTCCACGACGACGATGCCGCCGCCGACTGGTTCTTCCGCCAGCACGAGTTCGTGATCCGCAACGGCACGCTCCGCTGGATCGACGAGTCGCGCGCCGCGCCGCCGCTCGTCCTCGGCAACGTCGAGCTGATCGTGCGCAACGGGCTGCGCGAGCACGATCTGCGCATCGACGCGACGCCGCCCGAAGGCTGGGGCGAGCGCTTCAGCGTGCGCGGCCGTTTCTCGCAGGCTCTCTTCGCCAAGAGCGGCGACTGGCGCCACTGGACCGGCAGCATCTACGCCGATCTGCCGCGCGTCGACCTGAGCGAGCTCAAGCGCCGCGTCGCGCTGCCCTTCGAGCTGAGCGAGGGCGACGGCGCAATGCGCGGCTGGTTCGAGATCGACGACGGCCAGCCGACCAAGGCCTCGGTCGAGCTCGCGCTGCGCGCCGTCGCGCTGCGGCTCGATCCGCAGGTCGAGCCGCTCGCGTTCGAGCAGGTCGCCGGCCGCATCGATGCGGAGAAGAAGGACGACCGCATCACCGTCGCCGTGCACCGCTTCGGCTTTCGCACCGGCGACGGCCTGACCTGGCCGCAAGGCAACATGACGATCGCCTGGCGCCGGAGCGATGCCGGCGAGGTGACCGGTGGCGATCTCGAGGCCGATCGCCTCGATGTCGGCGTCATGGCCGAGATCGCGACCCGCGTGCCGCTCGGCACGGCCTTGCGCGAGCTGCTCGCCGACATCCGGCCGCGCGGCGTGATCAGCGAGCTGCGCACGCACTGGGACGGCCCGCTCGACGCGCCGACGCGCTACCGCGTCCGCGGATTGCTCAGCGAGCTCGCGCTGACGGCTCGGCCGTCGCCGCGCGCGGCCGACGCGATCGGCCGGCCCGGCCTGCAGAACGCTTCGCTGCAGCTCGACGCGAGCGAGACCGGCGGTCAGGCGCAGATCGCGATCCGTGCCGGGCGGATCGACCTGCCCGGCGTGCTCGAGGATCCGGCGCTGCCGCTCGACCGGCTCGACGCGAAGATCAGCTGGAAGATCGAGCCCGCCAAGGCCGGCGCGGCCGAGAAAGTGACTGTCAAGGTCGGACCCGCGAGCTTCGCCAACGCCGATGTCAAGGGCGAGCTCAGCGCGACCTGGCGCGCGGGCAGCGGCACGGGAACCGGCCGCGGCGGCCGCTATCCGGGCGAGCTCGAGCTCGACGGCAAGCTCGTCGATCTGGCGGCGGTGCGCGTGGCGCGCTACCTGCCCCTCGGCCTGCCCGACGACGTGCGTAGCTACGCCGCCCGATCGGTCCGTGCCGGCACGGTCTCGAGCGCGACCTTTCGCATCCGCGGCGACCTGTCCGACTTCCCTTTCCACGATCCGAAGGTCGCGCGCGATGGCGAGTTCCACGTCGCCGCCAAGATCGACGGCCTGACGTTCGCGTATGCGCCCGGCGCCCCCGCGGCGACGATGCCTGCGGGCGAGACGTGGCCTCCGTTCACGGCCGCCAGTGGCGAGCTCGTCGTCGACCGTTCGACGCTCGTGATCCGCGACTTCAAGGCGCGCCTGCTCAACATCGACTGGGCCGGTATCCAGGGCCGGATCAACGAGCTCGGCAGCCGCGCCCGGCTCGACATCGACGGCACCGCGCGCGGCCCGCTCGCCGAGATGCTGCGCTTCGTCGACACGACGCCAGTCGGCCGCTGGACCGGCCGGGCCCTCGCGGCCGCGACCGCGACCGGACCGGCGGAGCTCAAGCTCGGCATCGTCATGCCGCTCACGCATCTCTCCGAGTCGACGGCTCGCGGCTCGCTGGCGCTGGCCGGCAACGACGTGCGCATGACGTCCGACACGCCCCTCCTCGGCGCGGCCAAGGCGCGCATCGACTTCACGCAGAAGGGCTTCACGGTGAGCGGCGGCACGGCCCGTGTGGTCGGCGGCGAACTCGCCTTCGACGGCGGCTCGAGCGCCGGCCTGGGCGGCGGCGACACGCAGCGATTCAACGGCCGCGGCACCTTCACCGCCGAAGCCCTGCGCCAGGCGAGCGAGCTCGGCACGGTGGCGCGCTTCGCGACCTTCATGTCCGGACAATCGACGTATCGCGCGAGCCTGGCGTTCGCGGGCGGCCATCCGCAGATCGGCGTCGCGAGCAACCTCGTCGGCGTCGCGATCGACTTGCCGCAGCCTTTCGCCAAGGCCGCGCCGGCCGTGCTGCCGCTGCGCGTGCGCATCGGGCCGGAAGGTGCGTCGTCCTCGGATGCTGCGGCCGCTGCGCGAGATGCCTTGCAAGTCGACCTCGGAGGGATGCTGCAGGCGCACTTCGTGCGCGAATCGAGCGGCGACGTCAGCCGCGTGGTGCGAGGCGCGGTCCGCGTCGTCGACACGCGGCCGGCGACGAGCGACCGCGCCGTCGAGCCGACGCCGCTCGATCCGATCGAGTCGTTGATGTTGCCGGCCACCGGCGTCATCGCCAGCGTCGCCGTCAAGAAGTTCGACGTCGACGTCTGGCAAGGCGTCCTCGCGCGCTTCCAGAGCGAGCCGGTGGCCGCACGCACGGGCGCCGCAGCGACACCGCCGACTGCGACGGCCGCGCCGCTCGTCTTCGACAGCAGCGGCGGTGCCGGCTACGTGCCGACGGCGATCGCGCTGCGCGTCGGCGATCTCGCGCTCGGCTCGCGTCATCTCGCCAACGTCACGGCCGGCCTCTCGGAGCAGGGCGATCTCTGGCGTGCCAACGTCGATGCCGACGAGCTCGACGGCTATGTCGAGTACCGCCCGGCGCGGCGCGGCGTGGCCGGCGCGGGCCGCGTCTTCGCCCGCCTCTCGCGCCTCAGCCTGCCCAAGGGAGAAGCCGAGCACGTCGAAAGCCTGCTCGACGAGCAGCCGGCGAGCATCCCCGCGCTCGACATCGTCGTCGACGACTTCGAGCTGCGCGGCAAGCGCCTCGGCCGGCTCGAGATCGAGGCGACCAACCGCTCGGGCGCCGCGCGCGACTCGGCGCGCGAGTGGCAGCTCTCCAAGCTCAACCTGACGATGCCCGAAGCCCAGTTCGCGGCGACCGGCACGTGGGGTGGTGCGGCGGCCACGGGCGCCGCCGGGACGCGCCGCGCCGCCATCAGCTTCACGCTCGCGCTCGCCGACAGCGGCGCGCTGCTCGAGCGGCTCGGCATGGGCCGGGTCGTCAAGGGCGGCAAGGGATCGCTCACCGGCGACGTCGCCTGGCCGGGCTCGCCGCTCTCGCCCGATTACGCCAAGATGACAGGCCAAGTGAAGGTGGCGATCGACTCGGGCCAGTTCCTCAAGGCCGGCCCGGGCGCGGCGCGGCTGCTCGGCGTGCTCAGCCTGCAGTCGCTGCCGCGCCGTCTGCTGCTGGACTTCCGCGACGTCTTCGCCGAAGGTTTCGCGTTCGACAATGTCGTCGGCGACCTCAAGATCGGCCAGGGGCTCGCGTCGACCAACAACCTGCGCATGCGCGGCGCCGCGGCCGCGGTGCTGATGGAAGGCAGCGCCGATCTCGAGCACGAGACCGAGGACCTGCGCGTCGTCGTGATTCCCGAGATCAACGCCGGCACCGCCTCGCTCGCCTTTGCCGTGATCAATCCGGCGATCGGTCTCGGCACGTTCCTCGCGCAGTACTTCCTCAGGAAGCCGCTGATGGAGGCGAGCACGCGCGAGTTCCGCGTTACCGGTTCGTGGAACGATCCGAAGGTCGACCGCGTCGATCGCGGCCTGCTCGGCGACGCTTCGCCCGCCGAAGCGGCAGCGCCGGCCGCCGATCCCCAACCCGCCACACGATGAGCCCGCCATGAAGATCGCTGCCGTCCAGATGGTCTCGACGCCGCGCGTCGCCACGAATCTCGAGACGGCGCGCAGGCTCGTCGCGCGCGCCGCCGGCGAAGGCGCGCAGATCGTCGTCCTGCCCGAATACTTCTGCTTCATGGGCGCGAGCGACCGCGACAAGCTCGCCATCGCCGAAGCGCCTGGCACGGGGCCGATCCAGCGCATGCTCGCCGAGACGGCACGCGAGCATCGCGTCTGGCTGATCGGCGGCACCTTGCCGCTGACAATCGACGACGGCGGCGCGAAGGACGGCGTCGCCGTCGATCGCGTGATGAACGCCGACCTGGTCTTCTCGCCGCGCGGCGAGCTCGCCGCGCGCTACGACAAGATGCATCTCTTCGCCTACGACAACGGCAGTGAGCGCTACGACGAAGGCCGGACGCTGCGGGCAGGATCGACGCCGGTCGCGTTCGAGGCCGACGGCGTGCGCGTCGGCCTGAGCGTCTGCTACGACCTGCGCTTTCCCGAGCTGTACCGCGCACTGATGCGGCCGCCGTGCGACCTGCTCTCGGTGCCGTCGGCCTTCACGTACACGACGGGCGCCGCGCACTGGGAAGTGTTGCTGCGCGCGCGGGCGATCGAGAACCAGTGCTACGTCGTCGCGGCCGCGCAAGGCGGCACGCACGAGAACGGCCGACGCACCTTCGGCCACAGCCTCGTGATCGATCCTTGGGGCGAGGTCGTCGCCTGCCTGGACGAAGGCGAAGGCATCGTCGTCGCCGAGCTGCAGCGCGAGCGCATCGACTCCGTGCGTCGGCAGCTGCCGGCGCTCGAGCATCGGCGCGATCTCTAGGACATCGATCGCCGTCGAGCGCGCGAGTCGCGCCGCGCGCCACCGTTCGGCGCGGCGCGCGCATCCGCACCGATCGACGGGACGCACCCCCCGTCGGCGGGCCTGTCGCGTCGAAGGCCACTGCTAGAGTCGTTCGCACAAGACAACACGGGAGCGGGACATGATGCTGCTGATCGCGATCGTCGTCGGAGCCGCCGTGGGAGCTCTGTCGAGCGGCGAAGGTGGCGCCCTCGCCGGTGCGCTGCTCGGCTGGCTGATCGTGCGGTCGCTGCGCCAGCAGCGCGAGATCGACGCCTTGCGCAACTTCGCCGATGCCGTACCGGTCGCGAGCGTCGCGCTGGCGTCGACGGAAGCGGTCGACGCGCCGCCCGTCGCGGACCAGATGCCCGTGGCGGCGTTCGTCGCCGAGAGCGATGCGTTCGCGCCGCTCGAGCCGGAAGCGGCGATGGCTCGCTCGGCTGAGGCGCCGTCGTCTGCGTCTGCGTCGATCGACGCGCCGATCCTCGCAGCGCAGCCCGCCGCGATCGCCGGCGACGGCGTTCCGTCCGCGCCGCGCCCCGATCCGCTCGCGCCGATCAAGCGCTGGCTGTTCGGCGGCAACACGATCGTCAAGGCCGGCGTCGGCATCCTCTTCATCGGCCTGGCGTTCCTCGCCAAGTACGCGAGCGAGCACGCGCACCTGCCGGTCGAGGTGCGGCTGGCGGCGATCGGCGCGGCGGCCGTCGTGCTGCTCGGCTTCGGCTGGCGCCTGCGCACCAAGCGGCCCGACTACGCGCAGGTGCTGCAAGGCGGCGCGGTCGCGGTGCTCTACCTGACGATCTTCGCCGCGTTCCGCTTCTACGACGTGCTTCCGGCGTTGCCTGCATTCGTGCTGATGGTCGCAGTCGCCGCGCTCGCCGCAGCGCTCGCGGTGCTGCAGGACGCTCGCTCGCTCGCCATCGTCGGCGCCCTCGGCGGCTTCGCGACGCCGCTCATCGTCTCGACCGGATCGAACGACCACGTCGCCCTGTTCGCGTACTACTTCGTCCTCGACGCCGGCATCGCGGCGGTGGCGTGGTCGAAGACCTGGCGGCCGCTCAACCTCGTCGGCTTCGTCGCTACCTTCGTCGTCGCGACGGCGTGGGGCGTGCTCAAGTACCAGCCGGAGAACTTCGCGACCAGCCAGGGCTTCCTGATCGCGTTCTTCGCTCTCTTCGTCGTCATCCTCGTCCTGCCGGCGCGGCGCCATGCCGAGTTCGTGGCCGCCGGCTCGGCGATGCCGCGCAGCGATCTCTGGGTCAACAGCAGCCTGCTGTTCGGTCTGCCGACGGTCACCTTCGCACTCGAATACGGCCTGGTGCGGGGCACGCCGTTCGGCGCGGCACTCGCCGCGCTCGTGCTCGCCGGCTTCTACGTCGCGCTCGCGTCGTGGATGAAGAACCGGCCCGAGCTCGGCATCACCTTCGAGGCCAGCCTCGCGATCGCGACGGTCTTCCTCACGCTCGTCATCCCGTTCGCGCTCGACGAGCGCAGCACCGCCGGCGCGTGGACGCTGGAAGGTGCAGGGCTGGTCTGGATCGGCTTTCGCCAGCGCCGCGTCTGGCCGCGCGCCTTCGGCTACGGCCTGCTCGTCGTCGCCGGCGCGGCGATGCTGCTCGGCCACGAGCGCTTCGGCGCACCGACGGCGGTCTTCAACGCCTATCTGTTCAACGGCTTGATGGCCGCAGCCGCCTCGCTCGCCGCCGCGCTCTTCGTGCAGCGCGCTCGAGTCGGCGGGTTGCCGCGCGATGGCGAAGCGGCGTGCGAGCCGGTGCTGATCGCCCTGGCCACGCTCTGGCTCGTCTCGACCGCATCGCTCGAGATCGATGCCTTCGTCGCGTCGCGCTTCGTGCTCGCCGCGACGCTCGCCGCCGGCAGCGCGATCGCCGTGCTCTACGCCGCGCTCGCGGCGCGCTTCGACTGGCCGAGGATTGCCTGGCCGGCTCTCGCGCACGCGCCGTTCCTGTTCCTCGTCGCATTGCTCGAAGCGACGTTCCTGATGAATCCCGTGGCTGACGGCGGCTGGTGGGCGTGGCCGCTCGCGTTCGTCGCACACGCCGTCGTGCTGCGCTTCGCGGCGACGCGCTGGCCGGCGCTCGTCGCGCATGCAGTGCATGCCCTCGGCATGATCGCGCTCGCGCTCGTCGGCGCCTTGCTCGGCCGCGCTGTCACGGCGCGCTGGGGCGATCCGGCGAGCGCCTGGCCGTGGCTCGGCTGGCTCTTCGTCCCGGCAGCACTGCTGCTCGTGCTGCCGCGCCCGGCGACAGCACGCCTCTGGCCGATCCGGCTCCAGCCCGCGGCCTACCGCGACAGCGCCGGCGCCGCGCTCGCCGCGGGCCTGTGGCTCTGGACGCTCGTCGCCAACATCGCCTCCGACGGCTCGGCCGCGCCGCTGCCGCACGTGCCCTTCCTCAATCCGCTCGACATCGGCGTCGGCATCGCGCTCGCGGCGACGCTGCTATGGCTGCGCAGCATCGGCCGCGTTACGCCGCGGTCGCTCGCGCTCGCCGCAGCGGCCGGCTTCGTCTGGCTCAACGCGATCGTCGTGCGTGGCTTCCATCACTACGCGGGCGTCCCGTACGAGTTCGATGTCTGGCTCGGATCGCTCGCGGTGCAGACCGGCATCACGCTGCTCTGGACCGCGGTCGCGCTGGTGACGATGTGGCTCGCCGCCGCGCGCTCGCTGCGCATGCCGTGGGTCGCGGGCGCGGCGCTGCTCGGCGCGGTCGTGGTCAAGCTGCTCGTCGTCGACCTGTCGGGCAGCGGCAGCGTCACCCGGATCGTGTCCTTCATCGGCGTCGGCGTGCTGATGCTCGTCATCGGCTACGTCGCGCCCATGCCGGCGCGGGAGGTTCAGCATGCGAACGTATAGGAGCTCGGTGGGCCTTCTTCGCAGCGCGTCGCTGGCCGCGCTGAGCGTCGCTTCGACGCTCGCCGTCGCCGATCCCGCGCCCTACCGCTACAGCGCGCCGATCGCCATCGCCGCGTCGGCACCGTTCGTGCAGATCGCGCTGCCTCCCGCCGCCTACGCCCACGCCGAGCAGGACGAGTTGCGCGATCTGCGCATCGTGGACGCGCGCGGCGAGCGCGCGCCGTTCGCGCTGCTCGCGCCGCGCTCGACGCTGCACACCTCGCAGCAGGTGCGCGAGGCCATGTTGTATCCGTTGCCGGCGAAGCCGTCGGCCGCGGGCGTGTGGCCATCGCCGGTCGACGTCGTCGTCGAGGGCGACCGCATCAGCGTGCGCCGGCACGGCGCGACTGCGACTGCACCGCGCGCGCCGCGCGAATCCGGCGGCTGGCTCGTCGACAGCGGCGAGACGCGCGCCGGCGATTTGCCGCCGCAGAGCCTCATGCTGACGTGGTCCGGGCCGGCCGAGTTCTCGGCTGCCTACCGGCTCGAGAGCAGCGACGACCTGCGCCAATGGCGGCCCGCGGGCACGGGCCAGGTGATGGCTTTGCAATCGCCGGCAGGATCGCTGACCCAACCCGTCGTGCCATTGCCCGACGCGACCGGCCGCTTCGTGCGCCTCGTGTGGGCAGACTCTGCCGACGCGCCTGCGATCACCGGCGCGAGCGTGCTCGTCGCCGAGCGCCATCTCGTCGCGCTCGACTCGGCCCGCGAGCTCGCGATCGCGCCGAGCGCCGAGCCTGCAGGCCGCTTCGCGCTCGATGCCGCCTCGCGGCGGACGTTGCACTTCGATCTCGGCGGCGCGCTGCCACTGATCGACGTCGACCTGCGGTTTGCCGCCGGCACCCACGTCGCGCCGGTGCGCCTGCAAGGTCGCAATCGTGTCGACGAGGCCTGGCGCGATCTCGGCGCCGGCGTCTTCTACCGGCTCGAGCGCGGCGGCCAAGTTGGTCAGGCGCCGGCGATCGCGCTGCCGGTGACCGTGCGCTACCTGCGCCTCGTGCCCGACGAGCGCGCCGCTGCGCTCGATGCGAACGGCGCGACGCTCGTCGTCCACGCATCGCTCGCATCGCTGGTCTTCGCGGCACAGGGCGAGCCGCCTTTCCGTCTGCTCTCGGGCTCCGTTGACGCCCCCGCAGGCGCCTTGCCGGTGGCCACCCTCGTGGCGCAGCTCGACACCGAGCGCGCCCGCTTCGGACGCGCCGAGCTCGGCGCCTTCAGTGCCGACGCATCGGTCGAGCGCGCGGCGGTGCGCGCAGAAGAGCAGGCACGCTGGCGGCCGATGGTGCTCTGGGGCGTGCTTCTCGTCGGCGTCGCCGGACTCGGCGTTCTTGTCTGGCGTTTGGCGCGCACTGCGCCGACAGCCCCACCCGCGGGCTGATCGCGCTCAGGCGCCGAGGAACTCGCCGACCGGCTTCAGCTCGTCGACGCGGTCGCAGATCGCCTTGACGACCATCAGGATCGGCGTGCCCAGGACCAGGCCCACCGGCCCCCAGAGCCAGCCGAAGGCGAGCACGCCGACGAACACCGCGAACGGACTCATGCGGCCCGCGCGGCCGGTGAGCCACGGCGTCAGCAGGTTGCCGATCAGGGCGTGGATCGCGAACGAGCTGGCGCCGACGAAGAGCGCCTTGTCGAGGCTGTCGAACTGGATGAAGCCGACGATCGCCGAGCCTGCGCCGACGACCAGGGCGCCGACGTACGGCACGAGGTTGGTGATGCCCGCGATGACGCCCCAGGCGCCGGCGTTGTTGAGGCCGAGGGCGAGGAACGCGACGCCGGTCGCCACGCCGACGATGACGCTCGTCGCGAGCTGCACGAGCAGGTAGCGCTGGATCTGCTCGCCGACCTCGTCGAGCGCCTGGATCGTGATCTTCTTCTGGCTGAGGCGCGGCCCGGCGAGCCTGACCATCTTCCTGCGGAAGGTGTCGCCCGAGGCGAGCAAAAACAGGGTCACGAAGAAGACGATCGCGAGCTGGCCGAGGAACGAGAACAGGCCGAGCGTGCCAGTCCAGAGGTAATCGCGGACGTTGAACGACGAACGCTCGACGACGACGCGGGTGACGCCCGGCAGGGCCGTGGTGGTGGTCGTCGTCGGCCCGGCCGGGCTCGCGCGACGGCCCCCGGTGACGCCGCTGGCACCGCTGGCACGCGCCGCCGCGGTCTGCGATGCGGCCTGCTGCTCTGCTGCGCGCTCGATCTCGTCGGCGGCCTGCTGCACCTTGTCGATGGCCGAGCCGGACGGCTTGCGGCGCGCGCCTTCGAGGCCCTGCCGCACCTTCTGCGCGACCGTCGGCAAGGTCTCGACCAGCGACGTCGCATCGTCGGAGAAGACCCAGACGCCCCAGATCACGAGCGACACGATCGCCACCAGTACCGCACCGGCGCCGGCGGCGCGCGGCACACGCCAGCGCTGGAGCCGGTCGACCACGGGCGCGAGGGCATAGCTGAAGATGACACCGAGCAGGATGGGCACGACGACCGCCTTGGCCCACTGCAGCGCGAACACGCTCGCCAGCACGGCGAGCAC
>Ga0123338_10003501_pt1 | contig 14073 bp, 7 predicted proteins | sample grotaG_FD_89793 | JGI IMG/M metagenome (GOLD analysis project Ga0123338, IMG submission 89793) | Glacier valley bacterial and archeal communities from Borup Fiord, Nunavut, Canada, to study Microbial Dark Matter (Phase II) -... | ecosystem: Environmental > Aquatic > Freshwater > Ice > Glacier ... | reverse complement strand
CGGAGGGTGCGCCCGAAGAGCATGCCGTCGATCCACATGTCGTTGCCGAAGGCGAACTCGCCGTTGACCTTCGGAACCCCGTCGGGCCGAGGTGCGTTCTCGCCGATGCGCGGGCCGCGCGTGCGCTCGCCCGAATCCGCCGTCGTGGTGTCGGTTCCCGTCGTGGTCGTCTCGGCGGTGCTCATGACGAGGCTCCTGCTGGCGAGGCGGAGCGGCGGGTGACGACGAGGTCGATCGCTTCGAAGATCCGTCCGTAGCCGGTGCAACGGCAGAGGTTGCCGGAGATCGCCTCGCGCCTTTCGAGGTCGGTCGGTGCAGGCGTCTTGTCGAGCATGTCGTGGACCGACATCACCAGTCCGGTCGTACAGAACCCGCACTGGACAGCTCCGGCGTCGAGGAACGCCTGCTGCACATCGGTGAGTCCACCGTCGGCGCTGAGCCCTTCGATCGTGGCGATCTCCGAGTCGACGGCGTCGGCGGCGAGCACGAGGCACGAGCAGACGAGCGTTCCGTCGAGCACGACCGAGCACGATCCGCACTCGCCCTGCTCACAAGCGTTCTTCGCACCGGGAAGTCCGAGGCGTTCGCGCAGCACGTAGAGCAGGCTCTCGCCGATCCACGCGTCCCGCACCGGATAGGTACCGCCGTTGATCGACAGCGAATACCCGACAGTGACGTCGTGATCGTTCGTCGGTTCGTTCGAGTGTGCCTGCGGCGCGGTCACGACAGGCACCGTTGGAGTGCGCGCCTGGCGCAGACCCCGACGGCATGGCGACGGTAGGCGGCGGTCGAACGTTGGTCGTCGATCGGGCTGGCGGCAGCGGAGACCAGAGCGCCGAACTGTGCTGCGCCGCCGTCGGGGACCGTCATCGTCACCCAGTCGATCGTCGAGTCGGCAAACGCTTCGGCGGCAGGAGCGCGCAGCGGAACGGGCCCGACCGAACCGAGACCGACCCTGACGGTGTGGGCGTCGTCGTCCATCACCAGCGCAACGCCGGCGACGGAGATCACCATTGCGTTGCGGGTGCCGACCTTCAGGTATTCCTGGCGGCCATGGACCACGGGAACCCTGACGGCAGTGACGAGTTCGTCGTTGCGGCGGGCGGTGCGCTTCGGGCCGAGGAAGAACTCGTTCCACGGCACGCGTCGTTCGCCGTCTGCCGCCGACTGCAGCACGATGACGGCATCGAGGGCGACCAGTACGGGAAGCGTGTCGCCGGCCGGGGAACCGGTTGCGATGTTGCCGCCGATCGTGCCGGCGTTGCGGATCTGCGGTGAACCAACGGTCCTGGCGGCCTGGGCGAGACCGGGGACTAGGTCGAGGAACGGCTCGGCCTGCAACTCGGTATACGTCATCCCCGCTCCGAGGACGAGGCTGTCGCCGTCACGCCACCACCCCTTCAGCTCGTCGACGCGCCGCAACGTGACGATCGACACCGGGCGGCGATGGGCAAAACTGACCTCGACCATGAAATCGGTACCCCCGGCGAGTAGGTGCGCTGAAGGATCGTCCGCCAACGCATCGAGCGCCTCGTCGAGTGAGGTTGCAGTGACCACGGTCATGGCCGCAGATCCTACGATGCGAGCCCACGCGGGTTGACAATTTGTCAAGTAATTGACCAGTCTTTAACAGAGCGGAAAAGATGCTGCGCGAGGATGGACAGATGACTGCTGTGGAAACCAACACCATCACGTTCTCCGTCAACGGGGAATCCGTGGAGGTCAGCGGTGGTCATCCGCATCTGTTGGCTGCCCTGCGTGACGAACTCGGAGTCACCTCGCCGAAGGACGGATGCTCCCCATCCGGACAGTGCGGCTGTTGCACCGTACACGTCGACGGCAAACCGATCGTCTCCTGCACCCTGTCTGTCGCCAAGGTCTCCGGCAAGGCGATCACCACGCTCGAGGGACTTCCGGAGTCCCACCGCCAGGACTTCGCAGACGCCTTCGCTGCGTGCGGAGGATTGCAGTGCGGCTTTTGCACGCCGGGCATCGTGATGCGCGCCGAAGCGCTCATCGACAAGAAGGGCACTGACCTCACTCGTGATGACATGAAGCGCCACCTCGGCGCCCACCTCTGCCGTTGTACCGGGTATGTCAAGATCTACGACGCCATCGAGATGGTTGCCGAGACGCGCCAGTCCGGCACGCCCGTCGTCGTCCGCCAGCAGGGTGGCCTCGGGAGCAGCGGTCCGAAGTACGAGGCTGCAGATCTGTGCCTCGGCGACCGTGGCTACGTCGACGACATCAGTGTTCCCGGCATGCTGCACGCGGCGTTGCACCTCACCGCCCACACCCGTGCCGACATCGTCCGCATCGATCTCAGCAGAGCGCTCGCAGCACCCGGAGTCGTCGCCGCCTTCACCGGCGCCGACGTGCCGGGCGAGTTGTACAACGGCATCATCTACAAGGACTGGCCTGTGTTCATCCCGGAGGGCGGCCGCACGTCGTATGCCGGTGATGTGCTGGCGATCGTCGTGGCCGAATCCCGCCAGTTGGCGCGTGCCGCCGCCGAACTGGTGAGCGTCGAGTACGTCGTGATGCAACCGGTCACCGACCCAGTCGCCGCTCTCGAACCAGGTTCCCCGTTGGCCGTGTGGAACACGAAGTCGAACGAGTTGAGCGTCAGCGAATACGCCCGCGGCGATGTCGATCAGGCGCTTGCGGACAGCGCGTTCGTGGTATTCGAGACGTTCGTCACGCAGCGGGTCGAACACGCCTTCCTCGAACCGGAATCGACACTCGCCGTGCCCGATGGCGAAGGCCACCTCCACGTCTACTCGGGTGGCCAGGGTGTGTGGGACGACCGCAACGATATCGCCCGCATCCTCGCCATCACCAACGAACAGGTGACGGTCGAGTTGGTGTCGAACGGTGGGGCCTTCGGTGGTAAGGAGGACATGAGCAACCAGGGTCAGACGGCGCTCGCCGCCTGGCTGCTGCAGCGCCCGGTCAAATGCACGCTGAGTCGCGAGGAAAGCTTCCGCATCCACGCCAAGCGCCACCCGATCACGATGGAATACACGCTCGGTTGCGACGCCGACGGCACCTTCACGGCGCTGAAGATGCGGGCGGTCGGTGATTCCGGTGCCTATGCGAGTGTCGGGATGAAGGTGCTGGAACGGGCTGCCGGTCACGCCAGCGGTCCGTACCGGGTCGGCGCGATCGATGTGCGCGCTGTTGCCGTTCGGACGAACAACCCGGTGTGCGGCGCATTCCGCGGCTTCGGCGCGAACCAGGCGCAGTTCGCCATGGAGGGTTCGATCGACCGCCTCGCCGAGAAGGCCGGCATCAGTTCGTGGGCGATCCGCAAGAAGAACGTCATCCACTCCGGCGACGTGTGGGGGCCCGGACAGATCATGGACGACGGCTGCAAGGGTGCAGAGGTGTGCCTCGACAAAGCCGGTCCGATCGTCGAAGCTGCGCTCGCCGACGGCAAGGCGGTCGGGCTCGGGCTCGGGTTGAAGAACTCCGGACTCGGCAACGGTTTCAAGGAGATCGCCAAGGCCGTCGTGCGGTTTAACTCCCACGACGATTCGGTCGAGGTGCGCCACGGCTGGACCGAAATGGGTCAGGGGGTGCACACCGTTGCGTTGCAGGTCGCGGTCGAGGAACTCGGTATCGACCCGGCGCGCATCAAGGTGATCGTCGATACGACGCGTGAACTCGGCCAGGGCCAGACGACCGGCAGCCGCGGCACGTTGATGGGTGCCGGCTCGGTGAAAGCCGCGTGCGAGGCCGCACGTGCGGCGAACTGCGCACCGGATGTCGATCACGAGGGTGAGTACCGGATCGACTGGACCACCAAGCTGGGCGACCCGACGGTCGAGCACCCGATCATCCATTCGACGTTCTCCTACGCTGCGCAGATCGTGATCGCCGACAAGGCGACGGGGGCGATCGAGAAGGTCGTCGCCATCCACGACGTCGGCCGTGCCGTCAACCCACAGTTGTGCAGTGGCCAGGTCGAAGGTTCTGTGCACATGGGCCTCGGCTACGCGCTCAGCGAGGAGTTCCCGCACGATCCCGCCACGGGTTTTCCGACGGCGACGACGCTGCGCCATCTCGGCATCCTGCGCCCGAAGGACATTCCGGAGATCGAAGTGCACCTTGTCGAGTGCCCACAACCGAACTCGCCGTACGGGGTCAAAGGCGTCGGTGAGATCGGCCTCGTGCCGACAGCGCCCGCCGTCGCCGCAGCACTGCACCAGGTCGACGGCATCTGGCGCAACACGCTGCCGATGAAGCGCACCAGCGCCGACGATTCCGAGAGCTGAAGTCTCCGACGCACGGTCCAATCGAGTATTTCCGTGCAATCGAGTAGGAACCCGCCCCACGGTGCGACGGAAATACTCGTTCGGATCCCCCTGGCGGGATCGGCGCCGCTGGGCACTCACCGCTGTAGCGCCCGAGGGGCTGCGGTACCGATGGATGGGCAGACGGCATAACGTTGGAGCGTGCGCCGTTCTCAGGCCCGGGCCGCCGGGATCTTCGTCGCTGCGCTGCTCGTCATCCCTGCTGCGTCGTGCGGCACGAGCGAGGCAACAACGAGACAGACCGCTGCGTCGCCTCCGCCACAGACGATCGCCCTCGCCGACGCGCCGACCCAGGCGGGTGCACGTGCCGTCGTCACTGCGCCGCCGTTCGGGGCTCCGGTGAACACGCTCGTGTTGACCGGGACAGCCGCACCGAGACCGGCTCCACTGTGTCTCGCCGACGCCAACGCCAAGATCGGCGACAACTCTCCATCGGTGCAGTGCATTCAGATCGCGCTGTCGAAATTCCACAAGATGCCGGGCACGAACCTCAGCGGCACGTACGACACCACGACGTTCAACGCCCTCAAGTCGTTCCAGAAAGACCATCCTCCGCTGATTGCCGACGGACTGCCGGGCCCGTTGACGTTGGCAGCCCTGCTGATCTGGAGCGGGAACGAGGTCGGAGCGCCGCAGGCCTCGACGGCGATTCTCTCCGGACCGTGGCCTGCGCCGGCTACAGCTCCGTATCCGAATTGGGCGGTCTCTCCGGATGGCTTTCCGTACTTCAGCGGGCGGACGGTGTGCAGCCGCGCCGACGCCAACACGATCGCCACGGAGTTCGCCAAGGACGGAGCGCTGGCGGCGACGCAGCAGTGGGCCGTGTACATCGCCAGCCGGGAGACGAGCTGTCGCTACAACGCCGTCAACCAGAACGCCCAGACGCAGGACGATTCGCACTGCGCCTTCCAGATCAACGCCCTCGCCGGATTCTTCGACCCGAACGGTGAACTCGGCCGGCGAGGGTGGACGGCAGACAACATCGAGGTCTCGATGCAGGCCTGCGCCGACGCCGCCAGCGACCTGTGGGTCTTCTGCGGCCAGGGCCCGTGGACGAAGCCGTACAGCTGCGCCCCGCCGTGGGGAGACCTCCGCTCAGGAGAGAACTAGCGTCCGCGACCTGGGTACGTGTCCGCGGCGTTGAGGCGCCGAAACCGAGGCCAGGCTCCTGCGTCGAGCCGCTACCCGTCGTTTGCTACTCGGATGCTTCAGACGGTGGTGGTGAGACCATCGACTGTGACGTGGAACGGGCGGCCGGCAAAGGGGCTGCGTCGATCTCGCTAGAGTCGCCGCATGGCAATCCCGGCAGCTCTGTATCTGCAAGACGCGCACACGATCCGCGACGGCATGGAGATCGCCAAGTATGCGGAAATGAAGGGTTTCCAAGCCGTATGGCAGGCGGACAGCCGTCTTGTCAGGGATGCGATGATCCCGATGTCGGCGTTCGCTGCGGTGACCGACACGATCAAGATCGGCTCGGGAGTGGTCGATTGCTGGACGCGTAACCCCGCACGCCTGGCCTCGTCGTTCTCGACACTCGACGACCTCGCACCTGGCCGCGTGATCCTCGGCATCGGTGCATGGTGGGATCCGTTGGCGTCGAAGGTCGGCATCTCCCGTGCCAAGCCGCTGCGGGCGATGCGCGAGATCGTCACCAACGTCCGCGCCCTGCTGCACAACGAGACGGTGACCTTCGACGGCGAGTTCGTGCACTTCGACGGCGTCGAACTCGACTACGTCTACCAGCAACGCCGGCCGAAGGATGTGCCGATCTACATCGGCGCCACCGGCCTGCAGATGATGGAGCTGTGCGGCGAGATCGCCGACGGAGTCGTGCTCAACTATCTCGTCGCACCCGAGTACAACCGAACGGCGATCGAAGCGCTACAACGTGGCCTCGACAAGAGCGGCCGCACACTCGACGACATCGACCGTCCGCAACTCGTCGTCTGCTCCGTGCACGAGGACCGTCAGACGGCGCTCGACATGGCGCGCATGATGGTCACCCAGTACCTCGGTCAGCAGCCGCACATCATGAAGGCCTCCGGTGTGCCGCAATCCTTGCTCGACAAGGTCGGCGAGGTGCTGACATGGCCGGCGACGCACGAGCAGGTCGAGGCCGCGAGCAAGCTCGTGCCTGACGAAATCGTGCAGATGCTGACCGCCTCCGGCACCGTCGCCGAGGCCCGTGCGAAGGTTGCCGACTACATGCGCGACGGCTGCACCTGCCCGATCCTCTATCCGCTCGGCGATGTCCACGCGATGATCGACGCCTTCAGCGAAGATGCGCCGGACACCTCGGTCTCGGCGAAAGACGAAGCGGGTGACACCGCCGAAAGCCTCGACGCCGACGGCGGCTGACGACCGTCCACGTGGCTCGACCGGAGTTACTGCCCTGGCGGGTTCGTCGGCGCAACGGTGGGCGTGGTGTCGAAGACCGGTGTCGTTGTCGGCGGACTCGAGGGGGCGCCGGTCAGTGCGGCGAGTTGCTCGCTGACGAGGCGCACCACGAGATCGTCGAGGCCCAACTCCTCGTAGTCAGTCGTGTTGATGTCGGTGTGTTCGCCGAGCGCTGCGCCGCCCGCTTCGAAGGCGAGGAAGACGAAGCGGCCGCCGGTGCCTTCGGCGATCGCCCGGAAGGCGTGCTCGGCGGGATCGTCGGTTGCCGAAGCGGCGACAACATTGACGGTGATGCCACGCTCGGCTGCCACGTGGATCGACTGCGGATATGCCTCCGGGAGTTGGCGTTCGATGTGCGGTGCGGCGTCGCCGACGAGCAACATCATCTGCACGGTCGTCGCCGGATCGCGCCACGTCGGGTCCTTGAGTGCTGCAGCGAAACCCTCATCGACGGCCTCCGGCGTGTCGCCGCCCCCGCCTGCAACCACATCGTTCAACGCTGCCTGGAACGCCGCCAGATCGCCGGTCAGATCGAACGTCGACGTCACGAAGGTGTCGCCCTGATCGCGGAAGAGCGTCATGCCGAAGCGGATGTCGGGATGCTGCGGCAGTTGTTCCAATCGCGAGGAGACATCGGCGATCGTCGTCTTCAACTGGTTGATCTCGTCACCCATCGAGCCGGTCACATCCAACAGGAACAGCACGTCCACCGGCATGCCGGCAGCGACGCCACCGTTGGCGGCGATCTGCAGATTCACGTCCGCTCCTGGTGCGGTATCGGTCGAGACCTCGGAGGCAGTGACGTGGTATGCCGGCCGCGTCGTTCCATATGTCGCCGGCAGGAAGATGGCCCTGCCGACGGCGTCCGTGCGCAGGTCGGCAACGACTGCGTCTGCGGCGGTCACGGTAATCGCAACACCCTTGACGGGAAGACCGTTGGCACCCTTGACGCTGATGACGATTCGTCCGGTTGGATCGAACGCCCGTTCCGCAGCGCCGAGTTGGCGGGTACCTGGCGAGGTAATCGAGGTACTCACTGAACTTGGCGTTGTCGTCGCCGCTGCCGGCACGCAGCGGCCTATTCGGTTGCGGCTCGACCGCCGCTCCCTCCGGACGAGGAGAGGCGGCGGAGGCGGCCGCAGATCCTGCCGCAGATCCCGCCGCAGATCCCGCCGCAGTTCCCGCCGAGGCGGTGACGGTGCCACGACCGGTGGACATCGCCGGCGTGGCGTCGACGGCTTCGTCTGCACCGCTGCCACTCGTTCGCGAGGTGCCCCCGCTCCCTTTCGACGATCAGCCGGGTTCACCACCGATCCAACCTCTGCCATCCGCCGTCACTGGGGTCGTCGGTCGCGTCGCCGGATTCGAGGTCGTCTTCGTCGTCGTGATCGGGGTTGACGTCGGGGTTGACGTCGGGGTTGACGTCGGTGATCCCGGTGCCACGGGTACCGAGACGTCGGTACCCGACGTGGTGGCTCGGGTGACGTTCGTGCAGGCGAGCAACCCGAGCGAGAGCGATGTGAGGATGGCGAGCGAACGACGAGTCATGTTGTCCTTCGACGCCACATCCTCCAACGAGTTCCCGCGTTGTCGAGCGAAGTCCCGGACCGACGCAAGCGCAACGCGGTGGACACAGCAGGCGACTGGCGGGCAATGTAGGGGGATGGCATTCGCATCGCTGAACGCCCGCGGCGTGACGGTCGTACGCGGCAGGTTGACGACGCTCGAATCGATCGACCTGGCGCTTGTTTCACGTCATCGGGTCGGCGTCGTCGGACCGAACGGGGTCGGCAAGACGACCCTGCTACGCGTGCTCGCCGGTGAGATCAGGCCGGACATGGGAGTCGTGACGACGATGCCCCCTGATGCGACCGTCGGCTACCTGCCGCAGGAGCGGTCGCGGCTGAACGGAGAGACGGTGAGGGACTACCTCGTTCGGCGAACGGGGGTCGGCGCAGCGAGTGCCGAACTCGATACGGCGACCGCCGCGCTCGCCGGTACCGATCCCGATGCCGGCGACCGCTACAGCGTGGCGCTCGATCGCTGGATGAACCTCGGCGGTACCGATCTCGAGGCGCGTATCGGCGAGGCGTGGGCGTCGCTCGGTCTGTCAGCGACGTTGATCGACCAGCCGACGGCCTCGCTGTCCGGCGGCGAGGCAGCCCGCGCCGGTCTGGCCGCACTGATCCTCAGCCGGTACGACGTCTACCTGCTCGACGAGCCGACGAACGATCTGGATACCGACGGGTTGGCGGTTCTCGAACGCTGGATCGAGGGATTGAGCGCTCCCGTAGCGCTCGTCAGCCACGACCGTGCGTTCCTCGACACGATCGTCACCGACGTCTTCGAACTCGACGAGTTCAGCCATCGCGGCACGCTGTACGCCGGCGGTTGGGCCACATATCAGGCGGAACGCCAAGTCGCCAGGCGCCGTGCCGAAGAGGCCTTCGAGGTCTACGACACCAAGCGCGCCGGCCTGGCATCGCGTGCCCAACGCGAGCGTGAATGGGCGACACAGGGGCTCAGCAAGGCGAAGAAGAAGCCCACCGACAACGACAAGAACATCAAGGCTTTCAAGATCAACCAGACCGAGCAACTGGCCGGCAAGGCGGCTCGAACGGAGAAGGCGATGGAGCGGCTGGAGGTTGTCGACTCTCCCCGCAAGTCGTGGGACCTGCATCTGATATTTGCCGAGGCGCCACGCAGTGGGGCGATCGTTGCCCGCCTCGATCGTGCCGTTGTCGAGCGCGGGTCGTTCACATTGGGGCCGGTCGATCTGCTCATCGGATTCGGTGAACGTGTGGCGATCGTCGGTACCAACGGCAGCGGCAAGACGACGTTGGTGGACGCGCTCGTCGGCCGCGCCGAACTGACATCTGGCGAGCGTCATCTCGGCCCGAGCGTCGTCGTCGGCGAAATCGAGCAGGCCCGTGGACAGCTCACTGGAGCCGATTCGTTGTTGACGGCATTCATGAGCGCGACGGGTATGAAGGTCGTCAGCGACGCCCGCACGCTGCTCGCCAAGTTCGGCATCGTCGCCGCCCACGTCGACCGGCCGACGTCGTCGTTGTCACCGGGAGAGCGGACACGCGCGGTCCTCGCGCTGTTGATGGCGAGGGGTGCGAACTGCCTCATCCTCGACGAGCCGACGAACCATCTCGATCTGCCGGCGATCGAACAGTTGGAACAGGCGCTCGACACGTTCGGCGGAACGGTCCTGCTGATCACCCACGACCGCCAGCTACTCGACCACGTCCGCCTCGACCGCATGATCCGCCTGAAGAACGGCCAGGTCGTCCTCGACACCGCCATCTGACACCGGACCGTCGTGTCTCCAACGGCATGTCGGCGATCGGCCCGGTTCTTCCCGTGTCACCGAATGTCGCGGATTGGGTGCACAATCGGTGACACGGTCCGACGAGCTCGGCGACAAGGGGCCTTCGGCTCAGGGAATCGCGTGGTATCCCTGCTTCTGCGCCGGGCTGCTGCCGGGAAACTATCTGACACCCCTTGGGTACTGTGTTCCGTATGGCTGACGATCCCGTCCTGCAGCGATTCTCGCCAGCGGTCCGTACCTGGTTCGCCAGCAGCTTCCCCGAGCCGACAGGTGCCCAGCGCCTCGGTTGGCCGGCGATCGCCGACGGCGATCACACGCTGATCTGCGCTCCGACCGGGTCCGGCAAGACGCTCACCGCTTTCCTGTGGGGAATCGACCGGCTGGTCACGACGCCTCCGCCCGAGAAGTTGCTGCGCACCCGCATCCTGTACATCTCACCGTTGCGTGCCCTGGCATTCGACGTCGAGAAGAACCTGCGTGCGCCGCTCAAGGGCATCGAGTTCGCTGCGGAGCGACTCGGTGAGCCATTCGTCGAACCGGTCATCGGCCTACGAACCGGTGATACCAGCCCGAAAGACCGCCAGAAGCTGATCCGCCGACCCCCGGACCTGCTGATTACCACCCCCGAGAGCCTCTATCTGATGCTGACGTCCTCAGCGCAAGAGACATTGGTCGGCGTCGAGGCATTGATCATCGACGAGATCCACGCACTTGCGCAGACGAAACGCGGCGCCCACCTCGCGCTGAGCCTCGAACGGCTGGAGGAGATCACCAACAGGCCTCCGCAGCGCATCGGGTTGTCGGCGACACAACGCCCACTCGAGGAAGTTGCCAGGTTTCTCGGCGGATGGAGTGCACCGAACCACCCACGCCCCGTCCGCATCATCGATGCCGGTATCCGCAAACCGTTGGAGATCGACGTCGTCATCCCGGTCGAGGACATGGGCATGATGGGCCAGGCGCTGCCGCAGCAGGAGTTGCGCAGTGGCCCTGCGTCGGCGGCGATGGCGGGGCCGGCGAGGTCCAGTATCTGGCCGAGCATCTATCCGGAGGTGCTGAAGCTGATCCTTGCGAACCGTTCGACGATCATCTTCTGTAACGCGCGCCGGGCTGCTGAGCGGATGGCTGCGAAATTGAACGAACTCGCAGCCGACGAGGGCATCGAGCCTGGTGAGGCTGGCGAACTCGTCAAGGCCCACCACGGCTCGCTGGCGCGCGAACAGCGGGTGATCATCGAGGATCAACTGAAACGCGGCATGCTTCGCGGACTCGTGGCAACCAGCAGCCTGGAGCTGGGAATCGACATGGGGGCGGTCGATCTCGTCATCCAGATCGAGTCGCCTGGCGCCGTCAGCCGGGGCCTGCAGCGGATCGGGCGCGCCGGCCACTCCGTCGGCGAGCCGAGCAGAGGAACGATCTTCCCGAAGCACCGCGGTGATCTGTTGGAGACCGCTGTCGTCGTGCGGCGGATGCGGGAGGGGCTGATCGAATCGACCAGATACCTGCGCAACCCGCTCGACGTTCTCGCCCAGCAGATCGTCGCCCATGTGGCGATGAAGGAACGCCCGCTCGGAGAACTGTTCGCGCTGGTGAAACGGTGCGCCAACTTTGCAGACCTGTCGGAGGAACTGTTCAACAACGTCCTCGACCTCCTCGCTGGGCGCTACCCGAGCGAGGAGTTCAGTGAACTCCGCCCTCGTGTCGTTTGGGACCGGGTCAACGGCATCGTCCGCGCCCGCGATGGATCCCGGCGTCTCGCTGTCACCAGTGGCGGCACGATTCCCGACCGCGGGTTGTTCGGTGTGTTCCTGCCGGATGGCACACGCGTCGGCGAACTCGACGAAGAGATGGTGTACGAATCCAGACCGGGGGAGACGTTCCTGCTTGGCGCTTCGACGTGGCGCATCGAAGACATCACCTTCGAGCGTGTCATCGTCACGCCGGCGCCGGGGCAGCCGGGCAAGATGCCGTTCTGGCACGGTGACCGACCTGGTCGCCCGTTGGAATTGGGACGAGCGCTCGGTGCCTTCATCCGCGAGATCCGCGAGTTGCCGGACGATCAGGCACTTGCCCGTCTGCGCGAGCAGCATGATCTCGACGAGTTCGCAGCGAACAACGTCGTCATGTACCTCAAGGAGCAGGCCGACGCTGCCGGCGTGGTGCCGGACGACCGCACGATCGTCGTCGAGCGGTTCCGCGACGAGATCGGTGACTGGCGCGTCTGCATCCTGTCGCCGTTCGGCACGCCGGTGCATGCCCCGTGGGCGATGGCGATCGAGAAACGACTCGACGAGCGCTACGAGATGCCGGTCGAAACGATGTGGGGCGACGACGGCATCGTCATTCGTCTGCCGGAAGCGGCAGACGAGATCCCGATCGCCGAGCTGATGATCGACCCCGAGGACATCGACGAGATACTGATGTCGACCCTGCCGCAGACCTCGTTGTTCTCGGCACGCTTCCGTGAATGCGCAGGGCGTGCCCTCCTGCTTCCCCGCCGGCGTCCGGATCGGCGTACGCCACTGTGGCAGCAGCGCCAGCGCGCGGCGAACCTGCTGTCGGTCGCTGCGAAGTATCCGTCGTTCCCGATCCTGCTGGAGACCAGCCGTGAGTGTCTGCAAGACGTCTTCGACGTGCCGGCACTGCGTGAGGTGCTCGGCCAGTTGCGCAGCCGAGCCATCCGTGTCGTCAGCGTCGATACACAAAAGGCATCGCCGTTCAGTTCCAGCCTGCTGTTCAACTGGATCGCTGCGTACATGTACGACGGCGACGCGCCACTCGCCGAACGACGTGCCGCAGCACTGGCACTCGACCGTGACCTGCTCCGCGATCTGCTCGGTGCCGAAGAACTGCGCGAGCTGCTCGATCCCGGCGTGCTCGCCGACCTCGAACTCGAACTGCAATGCCTCACGGACGGACGACGGGCACGCAGCGGCGACGAACTCCACGACGTCCTTCGCCGCGTCGGCGATCTCACCGAAGCCGAAGCCGACCTTCGTTGCGAAGGTACCGGCGTCGCTTCCGGTTGGCTGGACAAACTGGTTCGTGAGCGCCGTGCTGTGCTGGTCGGCATCGGCACCGAACAGCGATACATCGCAGCCGAGGATGCCGCCCGTTATCGCGACGCACTCGGTTGTGCCCTGCCGGTCGGGTTGCCGGCGGCGTTCACGGATCCCGTTGCCCGGCCGCTGGAGGAGCTCGTCGGGCGCTACGCCCGCACCCATACGCCGTTCCTGACCGTCGACGTGGCCACGCGGCTCGTCGCCACCGAGGAACGGGTCATAGGCGCATTGCGTGCCCTGGAGACCGAAGAGCGCTTGGTGCGTGGCGAATTCCGGCCGGACGGCGTCGAGCGGGAATGGTGTGAGGTCGACGTGCTCCGCCAGCTGCGGCGGCGCTCGCTCGCCTCGCTCCGACGTGAGGTCGAACCCGTCGAACAGGCTGCGTTGGCCCGTTTCCTGCCACTGTGGCACGGCATCCCCGCACAGCGCCGTGGCCTGGATCAACTCGTCGAAACGCTCGGCGTACTGCAGGGCGCATCGCTCGTCGCCTCGGCGTTGGAGACCGAACTGCTGCCTGCCAGGGTGCTGGGCTACCGCTCGGCTGATCTCGACGAGCTGTGCACCAGCGGCGACATCGTGTGGGTCGGTGCCGGTCCGATCGGTTCGAGTGACGGACGGGTGCGGTTGTTCTTCCGTGATCAACTGGCGATGCTGTCTGCGGGGACCGATCGCGCTGAACCTCCTGACGGTGCGTTACACGAGGCCCTTCGTGTGCTGCTGGGCCTGCAGGGCGCTTCGTTCTGGCAGCAGTTGCGTGGCGCGGCGCTCGGGGCGACCGACAAGGAATTGCTGACCGCGCTGTGGGACCTCGTCTGGGCCGGTGAGGTGACGAACGACTCGATCGCCCCGTTGCGAGCAGCGCTGATCGGGGGAACGAAGAAGGCTCAACAGGCACCACGCGGTCGTCCATCCGTGCTCCCACGATCACGGCCCCGACCCGGTCGTCTGACGCAGATCG
>Ga0123338_10003500_pt1 | contig 14074 bp, 10 predicted proteins | sample grotaG_FD_89793 | JGI IMG/M metagenome (GOLD analysis project Ga0123338, IMG submission 89793) | Glacier valley bacterial and archeal communities from Borup Fiord, Nunavut, Canada, to study Microbial Dark Matter (Phase II) -... | ecosystem: Environmental > Aquatic > Freshwater > Ice > Glacier ... | reverse complement strand
TGCGGTCGCGCCAAGTGATCTCGACGAAGCCGGAGCCGTTTGCCATGCCGTCAGTTCACTCGCGGCCCGCTTCGAGCTCGCGCAGCTTGAAGCGCTGGATCTTGCCGGTGGCGGTTTTCGGCAGGTCGGCCATGAACTCTATGAAGCGCGGGTACTTGTAGGGCGCCAGGCGCTCCTTCACGAAGGCCTTGAGCTCGGCCTCGTCGGCGCTGGCGCCGGGCTTGAGCACGACGAACGCCTTGGTCTTGGTCAAACCGTTGGCGTCTGGCGTGCCGATCACCGCAGCTTCGAGCACGGCCGGGTGCTGCGCCAGCGTGGACTCGATCTCGAACGGGCTGACGTAGATGCCGCTCACCTTCAGCATGTCGTCGCTGCGGCCGCTGTAGGTGTAGCTGCCGTCCGCGTTGCGAACGTACTTGTCGCCGCTTTGGGTCCAGCCGCCCTCGAAGGTGTCGCGGGTCTTCTCGGGGTTGCCCCAGTACATCAGGGCAGCACTCGGGCCGTGGATGTACAGGTCGCCGGGTTCGCCGTCGGGGACAGCCGTGCCGCCCTCGCCGCGCAGCTCGACGGCATAGCCCGGCACGGGCCAGCCGGTGGTGCCGTAGCGCACGCGCTCGGGGCGGTTGCTGAGGAAGATGTGCAGCAACTCGGTCGAGCCGATGCCGTCGACGATGTCGACACCGAAGTGGCGCTTGAAGCGCTCGCCCAACTCGGCCGGCAGCGCCTCGCCAGCCGACGACACGAGGCGCAACGCAATGGCGTTGCGCGCCGGCAGTGCGGGGTGGGCCAGCATGCCGGCAAAGCCGGTCGGCGCACCGAAGAACACGGTCGGTCTGGCGCTGCCCCCGTGCCCCGTCCAGCGCTTGAAGGTGGCGTCGGGCGTGGGCCGTTCGGGCATCAGCAGGGTGGTGGCGCCCACGCTCATCGGGAAGGTGAGTGCGTTGCCCAGGCCGTACGCGAAGAACAGCTTCGCGGCCGAGAAGCAGACATCGTCTTCGCGCAGCTGCAGCACGCGCTTGCCGTACAGCTCGGCGGTCCAGTAGGGGTTGGCGTGCGAGTGAACGGTGCCCTTGGGGCGGCCGGTCGAGCCTGACGAATAGAGCCAGAAGGCCGGGTCGTCGGCGCTGGTGTCTGCGGCCTGGGTGTCGGAAGCGGCGGGTGGGGCGGCCGGCACCGGTGCGTTCAGGAACGCTTCGAGATCGACCTGGCCGGGAGTTGGCGCGGTGGCTGGCCGCGACACCACGATGCATGCGACTTCATGGCGCGCGCGGGCCATGGCGTCGGCCAGCACTGGCAGCAGTGCAGCCGATGCCAGCACCGCCTGGGCGCGCGAGTTTTCGAGCATGAAGGCGTAGTCATCGGCGGTCAGCAGCGTGTTCACGGCAACGGGCACGAGGCCGGCGTATATCGCGCCCAGAAAGCTCACCGGCCAGTCGTTGCAGTCGTGCATCAGCACCAGCACGCGCTCTTCGCGCCGCAGGCCTGCTGCGCGAAGGCCGGCCGCCATGCGGCGAACGCGCCCGGTGAGCTGGCCGTAGGTCAGCGTGCCGGTGTCGTCGACGAAGGCCGCCTTGTCGGCACGCGCGGTGTTGATGTCGAGCAGGTGCTGCGCGATGTTGAAGCGCGCCGGCGGTGCGGGCACTGCGGTGGCGTCGTAGACGGGGTCGGTCATCGTGAGTCTCCGTGGCGCACTGCGCAGGGCCGTGAGCGTAGCGCTGCTTGCTGCCGGCAGTAACTTGCAGTATTGTGCTTGCCTGAACTTTACGGACAAGCGCTGAGCATGTCAAGCACTATATTGCATTCTGACGGGCTGGCGGCAGTTGCACCCGCCGAACTGCCGCACAGCTTGGCGGACGCCGAAGCCGCCGGCAAGCACCCGTTCCTCGTCGGTCTGGGCGAGCGGGTGCGTGCGCTGCGCGCGCGCCGCGGCATGACACGCAAGGCGCTCTCGGCGGCAGCCGACGTGTCGGAGCGGCACCTCGCGAACCTGGAGTACGGCGTTGGCAACGCCTCGGCGCTGGTGCTGTTGCAGGTGTCGCAGGCGCTGAAGTGCACGCTCGCCGAGTTGCTGGGCGACCCGACGACCCGATCCCCCGAATGGCTGATGTTGCGCGAGATGCTGGAGTCCGTCGACGAAGCCACGCTGCGCCGCGTGCGGGAAGCCGTGGGCGAACTGCTCGGCAAGGGCGGTGCGCACGGTCATGGCAAGTCGCAGCGCAGCGCCCGCGTGGCACTCGTGGGCCTGCGCGGCGCGGGCAAGTCGACGCTGGGCCAGATGTTGGCTGACGACCTGGGCTTTCCGTTCGTGGAGTTGAGCCGCGAGATCGAGAAGTTCGCCGGCTGCTCGATCAGCGAGATCCAGGCACTCTACGGCCAGAACGCCTACCGCCGCTACGAGCGGCGCGCGCTGGAAGAGGCGATCCAGATCTACCCCGAAGCGGTGCTCGCCACGCCCGGCGGCCTGGTGTCGGACCCGGCGAGCTTCAACCTGCTGCTGGCGCATTGCACCACCGTGTGGCTGCAGGCGAGCCCCGAAGACCACATGGCCCGCGTGACCGCGCAGGGCGACCTGCGGCCGATGGCAGGCAACCGGGAGGCCTTGCAAGACCTCAAGAACATTCTTGCCGGGCGCGCGGCGTTCTACTCCAAGGCCGAGTTTCACGTCGACACCAGCGGCGCCTTGCTGGAGCCCACGTTCAGTGCCCTGCGGGGGGTGGTGCGCGCCGCATTGGCCATTCCCGTTTGAACCTCCTGCATGCAAAAAACTGCTTGACGATCCAACAGAATGAGCATTAAACTGCGTACCGATCGTCTCGAAAATGCGCAGTTTCTTGCCGTACTCCCTTGCTTCACCCGGAGACACCATGAGCTCAGACCCACGCGTCGACTACCAGACCCACCCCGGTGCGTACCGCCATTGGAAGCTGAAGTTCGAAGGCCCGGTGGCCACGCTGGCCGCCGACTTCGACGAGAACGCGGGTCTGCGCCCCGGCTACAAGCTCAAGCTCAACAGCTACGACCTGGGCGTGGACATCGAGCTGAACGACGCGATCAACCGCGTGCGTTTCGAGCACCCTGAAGTGCGCACGGTGGTCGTGACCAGCGCCAGGGAGAAGGTGTTCTGCTCGGGCGCCAACATCTTCATGCTCGGCATGTCCAGCCATGCCTGGAAAGTGAACTTCTGCAAGTTCACCAACGAAACCCGCAACGGCCTCGAAGACAGCAGCGCGAACAGCGGCCTGAAGTTCCTGGCGGCGGTGAACGGCGCATGTGCGGGTGGCGGCTACGAGCTGGCGCTGGCCTGCGACGAGATCATCCTGGTCGACGACCGCAGCAGTGCCGTCAGCCTGCCCGAAGTGCCGCTGCTCGGCGTGCTGCCGGGCACCGGTGGGCTGACCCGCGTGACCGACAAGAAGAAGGTGCGCCACGACCTCGCCGACCTGTTCTGCACCAGCGTCGAAGGCGTGCGCGGCCAGAGGGCAAAAGACTGGCGCCTGGTCGACGACATCGCCAAGCCGGCCGCGTTTGCCGCCAGGGTTCAGGAGCGCGCGCTGCAACTCGCCGCACTCAGTGACCGCCCGGCCGACGCCAAGGGCGTCGCGCTGCCGCCCGTCGCCCGCACGATCGAGGCCGACGCGATCCGCTACCCGTTCGTCACGGTCGAGATCGACCGCGCCAAGCGCGTTGCGCACTTCACCGTCAAAGGCCCCGCGGCGGCGCAGCCCGCCGACGTGGCCGGTATCGAGGCCGCAGGCGCCGCCTGGTACCCGCTGCAGATGGGCCGCGAGCTCGAAGACGCGATCCTCGAGATGCGCACCAACGAGCCCGAGATCGGCACCTGGCTCGTCAAGACACAGGGCGACGCGGCAGCCGTGCTCGCCGTCGATGCCACGCTCATCGCGCACCAGAACCACTGGCTGGTGCGCGAGACCATCGGTCTACTGCGCCGCACCTTCAGCCGGCTCGACCTGTCCTCGCGCAGCCTGTTCGCGCTGATCGAGCCGGGCTCGTGCTTCGCCGGTTCGCTGTTTGAGCTGGCGCTGGCCTGCGACCGCAGCTACCACCTCGCGCTGCCCGACGACACCGAGACGGCCCCGAAGATCACGGTGGCCGAGACCAACTTCGGCCTCTACCCGATGGTCACCGGCCAGAGCCGGCTGCAGCGCCGCTTCTACAACGAGCAGCCCGTACTCGACGCGGTGCGTGCCGTGGCCGGCCGGCCGCTGGATGCCGATGCCGCGTTCGCGGTCGGTTTGGTCACGGCCAACCCCGACGACATCGACTGGGCCGACGAGACCCGCATTGCCATCGAAGAGCGCGTGGCGATGAGCCCGGACGCGCTCACCGGCATGGAAGCCAACCTGCGCTTCAACGGCCCCGAGAACATGTTCACCCGCGTCTTCGGCCGCCTGACCGCGTGGCAGAACTGGATCTTCCAACGCCCCAACGCCGTCGGCGAAAAAGGTGCGCTGAAAGTTTATGGAAAAGGCGACAAGGCCGCATTCGACTGGAACCGTGTTTAAGGAACTCCCATGAGCAGCATCAACTACAGCGACAAGATCCCCAACAACGTCAACCTCAGCGAAGACCGCACGCTGCAGCGCGCGCTCGAACAGTGGCAGCCCAGCTTCCTGAGCTGGTGGGACGACATGGGCCCGGACGGCAGCCAGAAGCACGACGTGTATTTGCGCACCGCCACCAGCGTCGACCCCGAAGGCTGGGCGCAGTTCGGCCACGTCAAGATGCCCGACTACCGCTGGGGCATCTTCCTGAACCCGGGCGAGGCCGACCGCAAGATCCACTTCGGCGACCACAAGGGCGAAGCCGCGTGGACGGACGTGCCCGGCGAGTACCGCGCCAACCTGCGCCGCATCATCGTGACGCAGGGCGACACCGAGCCCGCATCGGTGGAACAGCAGCGCCACCTCGGCGCCACCGCGCCCAGCATGTACGACCTGCGGAACCTCTTCCAGATCAACGTCGAAGAAGGCCGCCACCTGTGGGCCATGGTCTACCTGCTTCACAAGCACTTCGGTCGCGACGGCCGTGAAGAAGGTGAAGCGCTGCTGCAGCGCCGCAGCGGGCAGGAAGACAACCCGCGGATCCTGCAGGCTTTCAACGAAGAGACGCCCGACTGGTTGGCCTTCTTCATGTTCACCTACTTCACCGACCGCGACGGCAAGTTCCAGCTCTGCGCGCTGGCCGAAAGCGCGTTCGACCCGCTGGCCCGCACGACCAAGTTCATGCTGACCGAAGAGGCGCACCACATGTTCGTGGGCGAGTCTGGCATCAGCCGCGTCATCAACCGCACCTGCGCGGCGATGAACGAGCTGAAGACCGATGACGTGACCAAGCTGCGAGCCGCGGGCGTGATCGACCTGCCGACGATCCAGCGCTACCTGAACTTCCACTTCAGCGTGACGATCGACCTGTTTGGCTCCGACGAGTCCAGCAATGCTGCGACCTTCTACAGCACCGGCCTGAAAGGCCGCTATGAAGAAGGCAAGCGCATGGACGACCACCAGCTGCGCGGCCAGACCTACAAGGTACTGTCGGTCGTAAATGGCCAACTGGTCGAGCGCGAGGTGCCGATGCTCAATGCGCTGAACGAGGTGCTGCGCGACGACTACATCAAGGACAGCATCGGTGGCGTGGGCCGCTGGAACAAGGTGATCGAGAAGGCCGGCATTCCGTTCCGGATGACGGCGCCGCACAAGGCTTTCCACCGCAACATCGGCGCGCTGGCCGGCGCGAAGGTCTCGCCCGATGGGCGCGTCGTGAGCGAGGCCGAGTGGGCCGCGCACAAGGCCGAATGGCTGCCGACCGAAGGCGACCGCGCCTACGTGGCCAGCCTGATGGGCCGCGTGGTCGAGCCTGGCCAGTTCGCCAACTGGATCGCGCCGCCGGTCATGGGCATCAACCGCCAGCCGGTGAACTTCGACTACGTCCGATTCGGCTGACCCATGGGCGCTTCCGAAGCCATCGTCATCAAGCAGCACCTGATCGACCCCGAGATCTGCATTCGCTGCAACACCTGCGAGGCCATCTGCCCGCAAAAGGCGATCACGCACGACTCGAACAACTACGTGGTCGATGCCGACATCTGCAACCTGTGCATGGCGTGCATCTCGCCGTGCCCGACCGGCAGCATCGACAACTGGCGGTCGATGCCGAAGGCGCGCGCCTACAGCCCCGAAGCGCAGCTTGGCTGGGAAGCACTGCCGCCAGAGTTGAGTGACGATGAGCTGGCCGAGGCCGGCGTGGCGGCAGGCACCGTGGCCGGGGCTTCAGTGGGCGATCCGCTCGGAACGCAAGCAGCGCTCGGCAGCATCATGGAGCCCGGCGCGAACAGCGTTAGCAGTTCGCAGTACGGCGCCCAGCTGCCGCCGTGGTCGGCCGCGCATGCGTACACCAACCTCTACGGGCCGAAGGCGTTCGAGAAGACGGTCCGCTCCACCGTGACCGGCAACGTGCGCGTCACCGAGGTCGGCAAGGACTACGACACCCACCACATCGTGCTCGACTTCGGCGCCACGCCGTTCCCGGTGCTCGAAGGCCAGTCGATCGGCATCGTGCCGCCCGGCGTTGATGCGAGCGGCCGCGCACACCACCCGCGCCAGTACTCGATCGCGAGCCCACGCAACGGCGAGCGGCCGGGCTACAACAACCTGTCGCTGACCATCAAGCGGGTGCTCGAAGACCACCAGGGCACGCCGGTGCGCGGCGTTGCCAGCAACTACATGTGCAACCTCGAAGTGGGCGACACGGTGCAGGTAATCGGCCCGTTCGGCGCCAGCTTCCTGATGCCCAACCACCCGAAGAGCCACATCGTGATGATCTGCACCGGCACCGGCAGCGCACCGATGCGCGCGATGACCGAGTGGCGCCGCCGCTTGCGGGCGGCCGCCGCCGGGCCGTCCCAAGGCGGCCAATCCCCCGCGGGGGGCGGGCGTGGCAGCGCCACGACCTGGGGGCCCGAGGACTCCAAGTTCGAGGGCGGCAAGCTGATGCTGTTCTTCGGCGCGCGCACGAAAGAAGAGCTGCCTTATTTCGGCCCGCTGCAAGGCCTGCCGAAAGACTTCATCGACACCACCTTCGCCTTCAGCCGCACGCCCGGCCAGCCCAAGACCTATGTGCAAGACGCCATGCGCACACGCGCGGCCGACGTGGCCCGGCTGCTTGCCGACGCGAACAGCTACTTCTACGTCTGCGGCCTGAAGAGCATGGAAGAAGGCGTGCTGCTGGCGCTGCGCGACATCGCCACGCAAGCCGGCATGAACTGGAGCGAGGTCGGCGCGGCGCTGAAACGCGACGGCCGGCTGCACCTCGAAACCTACTGAGCCCCACGGTGGCCGCCGACCGATGACGCTTTCATTGCAAAACACACCCGTGCTCGTGATCGGCGCCGGCATCATGGGCGCGGGCATTGCCCAGGTTGCGGCCCAGGCCGGCCACGCCGTGTTCCTGTTCGACCTGCGCGACGGCGCTGCCGCCGAAGCCAAGGTGAAGCTCGCCGCCACACTGGCCGGCCTCGTCGCCAAGGGCAGGGTCGACGACGCTGCAGCGAAGAGCACGCTCGCACGCATCCAACCCGTGGCCACGCTGCAAGACGCCGCTTCGGCACGCATGGTGGTCGAGGCCATCATCGAGAAGCTCGATGCCAAGCGCAGCCTGTTCCAGCAACTCGAAGGCGTGCTCGCAGACACCGCCGTGCTGGCCACCAACACCTCGTCGATCAGCGTCACCGCCATCGCCAATGGGCTCAAACACCCGGAGCGGCTGGTCGGCATGCACTTCTTCAACCCGGTGCCGCTGATGAAGCTGGTGGAAGTGGTCAGCGGGTTGCAGACTTTGCCTGCCGTTGCCGAGGCCGTCTTCGCGCTGGCTCACGCCTGGGGGAAGACGGCAGTGCACGCCCGCAGCACACCCGGTTTCATCGTCAACCGCATCGCGCGGCCCTACTACGCCGAGGCGCTGGCGCTGCTCCAAGAGCAGGCCGCCACGCCGGTCGTGATCGACGCCTGCCTACGCGCTGCGGGCTTTCGCATGGGGCCATGCGAACTGATGGACCTGATCGGCCACGACACCAACTTCGCGGTCACGCAATCCGTGTTCGAGGCCAACTTCTTCGACCGGCGCTACGTGCCCAGCGGCGTGCAGCGCGAGATGGTCGACGGCGGCCTGCTCGGGCGCAAGAGCGGCCGGGGCTTCTTTGCCTACCCCGCCACCGACGCGGCCCTGCCGGTGGCCGTGCACGCCGCACCGGGCACCGCGCGCGAAGTCTCGGTACACGGCTCGGGAAAGATCGCCGATGACCTGCACGCGGCCGTGACAACGGCACTTGCCGCGCAAGGCTGGGGCCCCGCGCGCGAGCCCGCGAGCGGCTGGGTCGGCATCGTGATCGACGGCGCCGTGCTGTGCGCGAGCGACGGCCGCACCGCCAGTGAACTGGCCGCCGCGCACGGCACGCCCGACGTGGTGGTGTTCGACCGGCCGGTCGGGCGGCCAGTGTCCGGCGCGGCACTTGCCTACGCGCCGGCCGAGGGTGCCAGCCCGGCGTGGCGCGCCGAGGCGCCTGCGTGGCTCGCCGCGCTCGGCTTCGCGCCGCAGGCGGTGGCCGACACGCCGGGCCTCGTCGTCACCCGAACGCTCGCGATGCTCATCAACGAAGGCGCAGACGCGGTGCAGCAGGGCGTGTGCACGCCCGCCGGCGCCGACGCGGCAATGAAGCTCGGCGTCAACTACCCGCAAGGCCCGTTCGAGTGGCTGGCCGCGTGGAGCGCCGAGGGCGTGATCGGCGTGCTCGATGCGCTCGATGCGTGCTACCGCGGCGAGCGCTTTCGCGTGAGCCCGTGGCTGCGCCGGGCGGGCTTGCAGGCACCTGCGCGCGAGTCGGTGGGCTGACCGGCGCTCAGAACAACTCGGCCTGCGCCGGGTCGGCCGTGCCGGCGTCTCGCGTTTTGCGCGTCTTCCCCGCTGCCTTCGGCTTGCGTTGCGGCGGCAGCCCGCTCTTGCGCGAGCCATGCCGTGCCTGCACGGCGTCGGCCTCGGCCAGGGCCTGCGGCGTCTTGCGCAGGCCGTAGAGCTTGTCTTTGGCGGCCTTCAGCGCGGCGCGTTCGTCGACGACGGGCGGCGCATATGCGGCGCTGCCGAACTCGGGCACCCAGCGCCGCACGAACTCGCCGCTCGGATCGTGGTCCTTGGCCTGCTTGGCCGGCGAGTAGATGCGCAAGGTGTTGATGCCGGTCGTGCCTGATTGCATCTGCATCTGGCTCCAGTGAATGCCGGGTTCGAAGTCGAGGAACTGGCGCGCCAGGAACAGGCCGGTCTCGCGCCAGTGCAGCCACAGATGGTTCGACGCGAAGCTGACCAGCATGGCGCGCATGCGGAAGTTCAGCCAGCCGGTGGCGCGCAGCGAGCGCATGCAGGCATCGACCATCGGGAAGCCGGTGGCGCCCGCACACCAGGCCTCGAAGCGCGCATGGTCGGCGTCGGTCATCGGCATGCCGTCGCCCGGCCGCAGGCCGTCGAACACGCGCGCGAAGTTGCGGTGTTCGATGGCCGGTTCGTCTTCGAGCTTCTGCATGAAGTGGCAATGCCAGCGCAGGCGCCCGCCGAAGCCGCGCAGCGCGTAGGCGAGCGCGCGGTCCTCTGTATTCGCGGTGATGGCCATGGGGGCGGCTGCGGCGGCGATGGCCGCCTCGGTCGCGTGGTGCACGCTGCGCATCGAGAGCGTGCCGAAGGCCAGGTGCGGGCTCAGGCGGCTGCAGCCTTCCTCGGCCGTGAGTGGGCTCGACAGCGCACGCCGGTAGCCGCGCGCGCGGCCCTGCACGAAGCCGTCGAGCACGGCTCGGGCAGCGCCCTCTCCAGCGCGCTGGATCGACTTGCCGTGCGGCGCAACGCCGAGCGCCGCGAGCGTGGGCAAGTCGTGGACCGCAAGCGCCGCCCCGGCAAAGCCTGCCGGCGCAGGCAGCTCGGCGGCGTTCATGCGCGTTGCCCACCGCGCGGCCCAGCCGTTGCGAGAGGTGAGCGGCCGCACCACGCCGGTCTGCGGCCATTCGCGCCAGTGCACGCCCCGTGCGCGGCACCATGCGGCCACGGTCTTGTCGCGCGCATAGGTCCAGCCCGGGCCGATTTCTTCGTGGCTCAACAGATGCGTGAACCCGAACTCGCGGCGCAGTTCATCGAACACCTGTGGCAGCGAACCCACGCGCACCAGCAACGGCAGGCCGCGTGCTGCCAGGCCGGCGCGCAACTCGGCCAGGCAGGCGAGCGTGAAGGCCAGGTGCTGGCCATCGAACTCCGGGCTCGCCAGCCACTGGGGCTCGATCACGTAGAGGCCCGCCGCGCTGTCGCACGCGGCCGCTGCCGTCAGCGCGGCGTGGTCGCGCAGGCGCAGGTCGCGTTTGAACCAGACAATGGCGTGGGCGGGCATGCGCCGCATTCTCGGCCGGCGCCGCCCACCTCACCCACTGAGGGTCAAAGCGGTTCAGGTGCGTTCGAACACCGCCGCAATGCCTTGCCCGCCGCCGATGCACATGGTGACAAGCGCATAGCGCCCGCCGCTGCGGGGCAGCTCGTAGATGGCCTTCGTAGCGAGGAAGGCGCCCGAGCAGCCGATGGGGTGGCCGAGCGCAATCGCGCCGCCGTTCGGGTTGACCTTGGCGAGGTCGAACTCGAGCCCGCGCGCCACCGCAATGGCCTGCGCCGCGAAGGCCTCGTTGCTCTCGATCAGGTCGATCTGGTCGAGCGTCAGGCCGCCCTTCTTCAGCGCCAGCTTGGTGGCCGGGATCGGCCCCTCGCCCATGATCTCGTTCGGCACACCGGCCACCGCATACGACACCAGCCGCGCCATCGGCTTGTGGCCGGCGGCGGCCGCCACCGCGCTGTCGGCCAGCACGAAGAACGCCGCACCGTCGTTGATGCCCGAGGCATTGCCGGCGGTCACCGAGCCGTCCTTCTTGAACGCGGGCTTCATCTTGGCCAGCGTCTCCATCGTGGTGCTCGCCTTCACGTGTTCGTCGGTGTCGAAGGTGACCTCGCCCTTGCGCGTCTGCTTGACGATGGGAACGATCTGCGCCTTGAAGCGGCCTTCGGCAATGGCCGCTGCCGCGCGGCGGTGCGACTCGACCGCCAACGCGTCCTGCTCTTCGCGGGTGATGCCCCACTTCGTTGCGAGGTTCTCGGCCGTGATGCCCATGTGGCCCACGCCGAACGGGTCGGTGAGCGTGGCCACCATCATGTCGATCAGTTTCGTGTCGCCCATGCGCGCGCCGCTGCGCATGGCCGCCGACAGGTAGCCGCCCCGGCTCATCACCTCCACACCGCCGCCCACGCCGTAATCGCAGTCACCGAGCAGGATGTTCTGTGCCGTGGTCACGATGGCCTGCAGGCCCGACGAACACAGCCGGTTCACGGCCATCGCCACCGACTCCATCGGCAGCCCCGCCTGGATGGCCGCCACGCGGGCCACATAGGCAAAGCGGCTGTCGGTGGGGATGGTGTTGCCCACCGTCACGTAGTTGATGGCCTTCGGGTCGACGCCCGAACGCGCCACCGCCTCTTTCATCACCGTGCCGGCCAGCTCGGCGGGCTCGATGTCGGCCAGTGCGCCGCCGAAGGTTCCGATCGCCGACCGCGCCGCGCCCAGCACCACCACATCACGTTGTCCCATGCTCGTCTCCTCGAATGTTGAATGAATCCAAATGCAGAGTGGGCGCGCCGGGGCTGACGCGGCCCTTGCGTCAGATCAAGCTGGCGATTCTCTCGCTTGTGGCTTGCTGCGCTAGAGTCCGCCCCGCCGGGCTGCCCGGTGCCTGTTCGCGAGAAGCCCCGCATGAGTGAACCTGGAAACATCGTCGTCATCGGCGGCGGCCACGCGGCCGCGCAACTGTGTGCCGGCCTGGCCGAGGCCGGGCAGGGTGCGCGCGTGCACCTGGTGTGTGAAGAAGCCGAGCTGCCGTACCAGCGCCCGCCGCTGTCCAAGGCCTTCCTGAAGACCGAACAAGAGGCGCTGCAGCCGCTGCGGGCCGAGGCTTGGTTCGCCGCTGCCGGCATCACGCTGCACCGCGCTGATGCGGCCGTGGCCATCGACCGTGCGCAGCGCAGCGTGCGGCTGCGCTCCGGCACCGCGCTCGGCTACGAGCAGCTCGTGCTCGCCACCGGCGCCCGCGTGCGCAGCCTGCCGGCGTTGGCGCACGCGGCGCTCGCGAACGTGGCCGCTTTGCGCAGCGCGGCCGATGCACAGCGCCTGCGCGCGCAGCTGCATGCGGCTGCGCGCGTCACGGTACTCGGCGGAGGCTTCATCGGCCTCGAGATCGCGGCCACGGCACGTGCGCTGGGCAAGCAGGTGACAGTGCTCGAAGCCGCCCCGCGCCTGCTGCTGCGTTCGGTCTCCCCGGAGCTGGCCGAGCACGTGCTGCAGACCCACCGGGCCGCCGGGATCGACATTCGCCTCGGCGTGGCGGTGGGCGAGTTCGAGGTGCAGGGTGACCGGGTCGAAGCGCTGCAGGTCGACGGCATGCGTGACACGGTCGAGCTGCTGGTGCTGGGCATCGGTGCCGTGCCCGAACACGCGCTGGCATCCGGCGCCGGCCTGAACTGTGGCAACGGCATTGAGGTCGATGCCTTCATGCGCACCTCCGACCCGCACGTCCTCGCGATCGGCGACTGCGCGAGCTTCCCCGATTCACGCAGCGGCCGGATGCTGCGGCTCGAGTCGGTCCAGAACGCGAACGACCAGGCGCGCACCGCTGTTGCCACGCTCCTCGGCCGGAGCGACCCGTACAGCGCACTGCCGTGGTTCTGGTCAGAGCAGGGCGGCCTGCGCTTGCAGATGGCCGGCCTGATGCCGGCCGACGCCGAGCGCTTTCGCCGCCCGGGCGCAACGCCCGCGAGCTTCTCGATCCTGCATTACGTGGGGGACCGGCTGCTGTGCGTCGAGAGCGCCAACGCGCCCCTGGACCACATGGCCGCGCGCAAGCTGCTGGAGGTGGGCAAGAGCCCGGCGCCCGCGCTGGCCTGCGACGCGGCGGTTCCATTGAAGGCGCACTTCTAGCCGAAGGGATCAGCGCAGCGTTGTGCTCATCGCTGCGGTGCGGGCCGCGCGTTGATCGGCCACCGGCGCAGCAGCCATGCGCGATGCCGTGCCGCCGTAGGGCTTCAGGTTCAAGTCGCGCAAGGTCATGTGCGCCGGCATCAGCGGCCCGATCCGCGCGTCGCGAGAAAGATGCTCGGCAGGATCAGCAGCGCACCGACCAGGTGGTAGCCCTGCGGCACCTCGCCCAGCACCCACCACGCCACGCCCGCCGCGTAGATGGGCGACAGGTACATCACGAGACCGGCCCGGGTGGCGCCGAGTTCGCGCAGCAGCACCGCATACGCCTGGTACGACAGGAAGCCGGGCAACAGGCCGGCCAGCGCGATGAGCAGCAGCGCGTGCGCACCGAGCGGCGGGGCCGGCACGACGGCGGCCTCGATCAGCGTGAACGGCAGCAGCACGAGCACGCCGCCGGCGGTGATGCAGGCCAGGCGCTGGCGCGCGTCGAGCACCGAGCGCCAGCGCTGTTGCAGCACGGTGTAGGCCACCCACGAGATGGCGGCGGCCACGATCCACAGGTCGCCGGCCACGAAGTGCACTGCCATCAGGTTGGCCACACTGCCCTTGGCGATCACATAAACCACGCCGGCGAGCGCCACGGCCATGCCCGCGCGCTGCAGCGCCGTGCTGTGCTCGTGCAGTACCCAGCGCGAAACCAGCGCAATACCCACCGGCGTGGCGGCGTAGATCAGGCCGATGTTGGTGGCGCTCGTGGTCTGTCCGCCGAGGTACACGAACGCACCGCAGACCCACATGCCGAGTGCGCCCAGCGCCAGCATGTGCGGCCACTCGCCACGCCACTGCGGCCAGATGCGAACGAGTTCGCGGCCGACGAACGGCAGCATCAGCGCCAGCGCGAACGACCAGCGCCCGAGCGCCAGCACGTGCGGCGCCACGACAAAGCGCGCGGCGCGCGCAATGATGTAGTTCGACGACCAGAGGGCCGGCACGATCCACAGCAGTATTTGGGCGCGG
>Ga0123338_10003499_pt1 | contig 14078 bp, 11 predicted proteins | sample grotaG_FD_89793 | JGI IMG/M metagenome (GOLD analysis project Ga0123338, IMG submission 89793) | Glacier valley bacterial and archeal communities from Borup Fiord, Nunavut, Canada, to study Microbial Dark Matter (Phase II) -... | ecosystem: Environmental > Aquatic > Freshwater > Ice > Glacier ... | reverse complement strand
TCCAGTCGATCGTCCAGCCCGTGCCCGGCTCGTGGTGGGTGAAGCCGATGTATCCGTGCGGCGCCGACGGATCGTCGGCCGGATGCTCGCGCTCGCGCGCGACACCCTCGGAGGTCACGCACTCGCCGTGGCTGCCGTCGCTGAAGGTGAAGGCCGCCGCCGGGACGCAGACCAGCAACAGGCCCAGGATCAAAGGAGCGCGGAGCGCGGCCCGCGCGACGTACGGTGAGAAGGAACTCGACATCGACAGGACTCTCATGATCCGAAGAAGTCTGCTGAGAACGTGCGCTGCTGCGGCCGCGGTCATGGCCATCGCGCCGATGGTAGCGACGGCGCAGCCGAAGATGCCTCGCATCGCCTACGTCTACCTGTTCAAGGAAGGCCCGACCGCCCCGTTCCTGGCTGCATTCCGCGGCCGGATGAACGAGCTCGGCTGGATCGACGGCAGGACGGTCCGCATCGAGCCATTCGACGTGCAGGGCCGTTAGGAGAAGCTGGCCACGATCATGCGCGAGCTGGTCGATTCCCCGGGCGCGCACATCACCGGCGTGTCGGCGATGTCGATCGAGCTGAGCGCCAAGCGCACGCAGCTCCTGAAGACACGTCCCCGTCGATGACACGGGCGACGATCGTCTGGAATCCGGAGTTTCCCGACAACACGGCGGAGGTGAACGCGATGCTCGCCGCAGTCGAGCAACTCGGCATGAAGGTCGAGTTCGTCGTCAACATGAAGACGGTCAGGGTGCTGGGCCTGGCCCTCGCGCAAAGCGTCCCGTTGCGTGCGGACGAAGTGATCGAGGAGGGAATCGCGTGAGTCGTGGCCTCGCGCCTGGCCTATCCGACTTCGAGAGCGCGTACGAGCTGCTCGCACTCCCGGAGCGCGGCGTCGAAGTCGAGCCCGGCGATGGCGGCGCCGAGCGGCTCGAGCTCTTCCTGCCAGGCGGCCTCGTGTCCCTCGAGCAGGTCGGCGAACCGGTCGGTCGCGGCCATGTCCGACTCGCGCAGCAGCGCGATCAGCGGCATCAGCCGGGCATGCAATCCGACGGCGTCGCGCTTCGCGGTGGTGGTGACCGCGGGCGCGCGGAGCAGCGTCCACTGGTCGACGATGGCGGCGATGTCGAGACTGGTGCGCAGGATGGCCTCGCGCATCCGGCTCGCCACGGCACCGATGGTGGCCGTCGCCTCCGACGCGCCGAGAGACTTCTCCGCCATCGCCGCGACCTCCGCCAGTCGCGTCGCGCCGAGCGTCGCGCCGAGCCCCTTGAGCGTGTGCGCCATGCGCGCGGCGTCGTGGTGCTGCCCGTTCCGAACGAGCGCTTCGAGCTCGTCCGCCGAGCGCGGAAGGTCGGCGGCGAACGACGCGGCGGTGCGCATCCAGACGTCGACGCGTCCGCCCAACCGGCCCACCGCAACGGCGAGATCGACACCGCACCGCGCCGCGTTCGCCAGCACGGCTTCGGGCAGGTCGGCCGACGCGGCCCGCGGCAGCGACATGCCTGCGCCCGCTGCGGTGCCGGGAGATGCATGGCGGAGCAACACCTGCACCAGCTCGTCCAGGTCGAAGGGCTTGCCGACGTGGTCGTCCATGCCTGCGGCGAGGCTGGCCTCGCGGTCGCTCGCCATCGCGTTGGCGGTCATCGCGATGATCGGCAGCTCGGTCAGCCCCAGCCGCTGCCGGATGTGCGCCGTCGCCACGTAGCCGTCCATCACCGGCATCTGGACATCCATCAGGACGACGTCGAATGGCGGATCGGCCGTGGCCACTGCCGCGACCGCCTGTGCTCCGTCCGAGGCCAGGGTCACCGTCGCACCCTCGGCCTCCAGAAGCTCCTGGGCCACTTGCTGGTTGTAGGCGTTGTCTTCGACGACCAGCAGACGCAGGCCGGCGAGACGCGTCTTGGGGAGGGCCACAGCCAGGGTCGCATTGCCGGCGCCGCCTTCCGGAGTCCGCGCGTTGACGATCGCGTCGAGCAGCATCGATGCCGTCACCGGCTTGACCACGAAGCCGTCGAGCAAAGCCTGTTCGACCGCGGGACGCGCGGCCAGCGACTCCCGGTCGTGAGCGGTGACCATCAGAAGGAGAAGGGCAGGACAGCCCGCCTGCTCACGGATGCGTTTGCTCGTCTCCCAGCCGTCCATCCCGGGCATTTCCCAGTCGACGAACACGGCGTCGAAGGGATTGCCGTCGAGCTCCCGCCTGAAGATCAGCTCGAGCGCTTCGACTCCGCCGGCGGCGAGCTCGACCGCCCAGCCGAGCGATCGCACCATCGTCGCCAGCACGCCGCGCGCCGTCGGGTTGTCGTCGACGACGAGCGCGCGCTGCCCCGCGCCCGACACCTGCGCGTCGATCGGGGCATCGACCTCGACCGGAAGCTCGAGCCTGAAGCTGAAAGTGCTGCCGCGGCCGACCTCGCTGTCGAGGCGGATCTCGCCGCCCATCAGGCCGACGAGCCGTTGCGAGATCGACAAGCCAAGACCCGTGCCGCCGAAGCGGCGCGTCGTCGATGACTCTGCCTGGGAAAAGCCGCTGAAGACGTACTGCTGCTGCTCGAGAGAGATGCCGATGCCGGTGTCGCGGATCGAGAATTCGAGCGAGCTCGTCGTCGGCGATTGTTCGACGACCCGCACGCAGATCACGACCTCGCCCCGGCTCGTGAACTTGAGCGCGTTGCCTGCCAGGTTCAACAAGACCTGCTGCAGCCGGAGGTCGTCGCCGATCAGCGTGCGCGGCACGGCGGGGTCGACGTCGAACAACATCTCGACCTGCTTGCTGCCGAGGTTGGCCGACAGGATCACCGAGAGATCGCGCAGCAAGGTGTCGAGGCTGAACGGGCGCGGGTCCAGGGTCAGCTTGCCCGCTTCCACCTTCGAGAAATCGAGGATGTCGTTGAGCAGGCCGAGCAAGGCGCGCGCCGCGCGTTCGGTCTTGTCGGCGTAGTCGAGCTGGCGCGTGGTCAGCCCGGTCAGGTGCAGCAGCTTCAGCATGCCGAGGATGGCATTCATCGGCGTGCGGATCTCATGGCTCATGTTGGCCAGGAACTGGCTCTTCGCGGCGTTGGCCTTCTCGGCGACGTCGCGGGCGACGATCACCTGGGCCTCCACGCGTTTGCGTTCGGAGATGTCGGTGTACGTGGTGACGAAGCCGCCACCCGGCATCGGCGCGCCGCGGATGTCGAGCGAGATGCCGTCGCCACGCACGCGCTCCGCACTGTGCGGTACCGGGTGACGTGCCCGCTCCACGATTTGCGCTGCGATCTCGTCCACGTCACCGGGGCCGTACTCGCCGCGTTGCGCGTTGAATCGGATGATGCGTTCGAAGTCGGCGCCGCCGCCCTCGAGCAGCTCCGCCGGCAGGTCCAGCAGGCTGCGGAACTGCGAGTTGTGCGCCCGAAGATTCAGCTCGCCGTCGAAGACGCTGAGACCGCAGGGCAGGTTCTCGAGGATCGCGTGCAGCATCGTGACGCTGCGACGCAGCGCCTCGTCGGCACGCCTAGCCTCGGTGATGTCCACGTGCGTGCCCGCCACCCACTCCGGGCGACCGTCGGCGGCGCGCGTCGCGATGCGTCCCTTGGCCGCGACCCAGACCCAGGCGCCGGACTTGTGCGCCATGCGGAGTTCGCAGTCGCGGTTGTCCGACTCGCCGGCAAGATGCCGGCGCATGGCCTCTTGCGTCTGCGCCCAGTCGTCGGGGTGCACGAGAGCCCGCCAGGTGTCGGCGGTGAGCGGCCACAGCTCGTCGCGCGTTCGGCCCAGCATGCGCGCCCAGCGCTCGTTGACGATCAGCGCACCTGTCTGCGCGTTCCATTCCCAGGTGCCGGCGTCGGTCCCGCGGATGATGTCGTCGAGGCGCTGGCGCTCGCGCGCCAGATCGCGGCTCGCCAGCTTGGCTGCGGTGATGTCGGTGCGGATCGAGATGTAGCGATCGATCGCGCCGTCCGCGCCGACGAACGGCGCGATGATGCTGTCGACCCAGTACAACGCTCCATCCTTGGCTCGGTTGCAGACCTCGCCCCGCCATGGATCGCCTCCGGCGATCGTCCGCCACACGCCGACCCAGAAGTCGTCCGGATGGGTCCCGGAGCTCACCATGCGGTGGTTGGCGCCGAGCAGCTCGTCGCGGCCGTAGCCGCTGATCCGGCAGAAGGCCTCGTTCACGTCGATGATCCGGCCTGATCGGTCGGTCACGGAGACGATGGCGTGCTGATGGATGGTGCGCAGCAGGGCATCGTTCTCGCGCAACGCCGCCTCGAGCTCGGCGCGAGCCCGACGCTTCTCGGTCACGTCGCTGCCGATCTCCATGAAGCCGATCAGCTTGCCGGTGTCGCCGTGCAGCGGCTGCAGCTCCATGTCGATCCAGTACTCCCGGCCGTCCCTGGCCCGGTTGAGGAATTCGGTTCGGCACGCCTTCCCTTCGGCCACGGCCAGCGCAACTTGCCGGGCTGCCTCGCAATCGGCGTTGTCGGCCGCGAGCAACTCCGTCGGCGTCTTGCCGAGCGCGCTCGCGCTGTCGTAGCCGCTGATCCGCGTGAATCCTTCGTTGACCCATGTGATGCGGTGCAGCCGGTCCGTGATCACGACGGCATCGGAGGTGTGCTTGGCGACCTGGGCCAGGCGATCCAGCTCGACGGTCATGCGCTCCGCAAGGGTCTGGGCGCGCACGCGGCCCGAGGCCAGCGACCACACCACCAGGGCGAGCAGCAGGCTGAGCGCCGCACCGCCGATACCGACGATGCCGAGCGGACTGCGGTCGATCGCATCCTCGAATTCCTCCGACGAGCTGGCCCGCAGCGTCAGCTCGCGACCGCCCGTGCTCAACGTAGGCCGGGCCTCGAAGATCGGCGGTCGAGCAGACATCGGCCCGACCCTGCCCGAGCTGTGCACGAGCTCGTAGTGCAGATTGCTGTCGGCCGCGACCAGAACGCCGCGCAGCAGGTCCTCGGCGAAGATCGGCGCGTAGACCAGGCCCACGAGAGCGGCATGCCGCTGCTTAGAGGTGACCGGGTCGCTCCCCTGTCGGAAGATCGGAACCAGATACAGGAAGCCCGGCGCCCGCCGCTCGCCGAAGCCGAGGACGAGGTCCTTCGACAAGGTGGCAGAGCCAATGTTCACGGCCCGCTCGATCGCCTCCCGGCGCACGGAGTCGGAACCGATATCGAAGCCGCGAGCCTGGAAATTCGGACGCAGGGGCTCGATGTACTTGATGACGTACAGATCGGGTGCGACACCCTTGCTGCGCACGGTGAAATCCGGAGCGCCGTCGAGGCGCTCCCGGGCGATGAAGGCGTCGAGATCGTCGCGCATCACGCGCTCGATGAACCCGAAGCCCTGAATGCCCGGAAACTCCGAGCCGAGATCGCGCGACTCGACGTAGGCGCGGAACTCCGCGCGTTTCACGGAAGGGGTCGCCGCGTAGACGCCGCGGGCCCCGTTCAGGCCGAAGACCGGTCGCTCGAATCGACGCAGGATCTCCGCCCGCAGTCGTTCGACCTGCTGGTCGAACTGCTGGCGCGCATCGGCGTCGATGCGCGCCTTCAGGTAGATCACGGCCGCGATCGTCACGGCCAGACCGCAGACGTAGGCGGCAGTCGTCATGGCGAGCGCGCGGCGGCGACGCTGCTTCGGGTCGGCGCTCGCGACGGCGCCATTCGCTCGTGCAAAGTGAGGTCTCGCAGCGCGCCGCAGGATGTCCATGGCACGCCAGTAGAGCGGCGGGGCGGCGACCAGCGCCAGAGCCGAGGCATCGGCGAGACCGGCGAGCCAGCCGTGCAACTGCGGGACCAGCCACTGCTGCAGCGACACCACGCACGTCGCCGCCACCGCGACGATGGCGAGCGTCTCGGCCAGCAGGCGAATGGGGAGGTTGCCGGGCTTGGTCATCGTGCCCACGCGACTCGAGGCCGCGCAAAGTGGGGCGCTTGTCGAGCCGCCGCGAGAATCACGACGGATCCCAAACCGCTGTCCGATTTTCGCTACGCGTCGTGGCCGGCCGCGCCTGGATCTGGAGCCGGAAAGCCCGTCTTTCTCCGCGATCGCCGGCGCGAGGCGGGAGCCTGATGGGAGTCTTGCCAGGACGAGCCGTCACGGCACGGCCGAAGACCGCAGGAACAATGACATGGCCGAATTCGACAAAGCGAAGGTTCTGCTGATCGAGGACGACGATCTCAGCCGGAAGTTGCTGCGCGAAATCCTGAAGGAAGCCGGGTTCCTGGAGTTTCGCGAGGCGTCCAGCGGCGAAGCCGGGCTCACGATCGCCCAGTACTTCCAGCCCGACGTGATCTGCCTGGACAACCAGATGCCCGGCAAGTCGGGGCTCGAGATGCTCGGCGAATTCAAGGCTGCCTGTCCGAAGTCTTCCGTGCTCATGGTCACCTCGAGCAACGACAAGGAAACCGTCCTCGCCTGCATCGCAGCGGGGGCCAAGGGCTACATCCTCAAGCCCTTCAGCGCGCTCAAGCTGGTCAAGCTCGTCGAGGGCGTGCTGGCAAAACAGAAGGTGGCGATCTAGTCGCCGGTGCCGCGGCGACGGCCGGCCTTCAGTCGGCACCGAGCTCGGCGCCGCAGACGCGGTGCCGACCTTGCGTCTTCGCCTGGTAGAGCTGGATGTCGGCCTGGCGCAGCAGCGCTGCTGCCGACGCGACCGGGCCGGCAGGCTTGCTGCAGACCCCGAGGCTGACCGTGATCACCGGCACGACCGTGGAGTCGGCATGCTCGATCTGCAGCGCGTGGACATGCGCGCGCGCTTCTTCGGCGACCTTCAGCGCGCCCGCGAGCGGGGTATCGGACAGGAGGCAGACGAACTCCTCGCCACCGTAGCGGGCGACGAGATCGCTCGGCCGCTTGAGGCTGGCCTTCATCGCCGCGGCCACCCGGCGCAGGCACTGGTCGCCGGCCTGGTGGCCGTATCGATCGTTGAAGCGCTTGAAGAAGTCGACGTCCATGAGAACGACGCTGAGCGGCGTGCCGAGCCGATTGGCCCGTGACCACTCGGTGTCGAGTCGTTCATCGAAGTAGCGACGGTTGTGCACGCCGGTCAGGCCGTCGACGTAGACCCACTTGCGCAGCAGATCGGACTGCGTCTTGAGCGTCAGGTGGATCCTGACCCGGGCGCGCACGATCGCCGGATTGATGGGCTTCGAGATGAAGTCGACTGCGCCTGCGTCGAGCCCGCGGGTCTCGGCCGCCTCGTCGCGGTGGGCGGTGACGAAGATGACCGGGATGTCGCGCGTGGCCGCTTCGGCCTTGAGCCGCCGACAGACTTCGTAGCCATCCATGCCGGGCATTTCGATGTCGAGCAAGACCAGGTCGGGAGACTTGCTGGCGCACAGGTCGATCGCCTGCTCGCCGGTGGTGGCCATCAGCACCTGATGGTCTGCCGAGAAGGTCTGGTACAGCGCCTGGATGTTGACCGGCTGATCGTCCACGACAAGCAACCGCGGACGCTCGAGTGCGTCGGCAGGCCCGCCGGCCATCGCGGCGACCTCGCTCGATGCGATGCGGTCCATCCGGGCCTTGCCGTTGCGAAACGCGGGCGGTGAGGCCGGCCTAGAACGCGTAGCCGACGCCGAGCTTGACGACCGGATACGCGCGCAACCTGTTGGCCTTGTCCTGGGCCGAGCTTTGCTCGGCGGCGAGATCGGACGGATTGACCTTGGCCGCGAGGCTCGCCGACGGCGAGAGGCGCACGTCGGGTCGGCCCCACGCCACGCCGGCGTCGCCGTAGACGCGCAGCCCCGCGCCGCTCTGCCGGTGGCCGAAGCCGACGCCGAGATACGGCGTCACGGTCGGGAGGTCGGCATCGAGGTCGAGCGTGTCGCTCGCCGCCACCGGATAGGTCACGCCGTTGAGCGTGATCGTGCTGCCCACGCTGCGCGCGACGCCGTGGACCTTGCGCTGGCCGATGAGCGCGCCGGCCGTGACGCGCAGGCCGCCGACGACGAAACCGTCGAGGTACACCCCGACGTTGGAGGCCTTGATCTTCGCGTCGTAGTCGATGTCGCGGGTCGAGAAGTTGCGCGAGAGGTGCATCCAGTTGTAGTCGAGCCGCGCCGAGAACACGCTCGAGAGCGGCTGGGAGACGCCGACTTCGAGGCCGGTCGTGCCGACGCCGCCGTAGAGCTCGACGGCACCGGCCGGCAGGGCCGCGAGGGCGACGAGGGATGCAAGAGACAGGGACAGCAGTTTCACCGTGGGGCTCCGGAGGTCTGGGGATGCGCGAGGCGGGACGTCGAGCGCGCGCGCATCCCTCTCTTCGGCATCTTCGGGCGCACGCTTGTGCGCCCTGCCTCGCGACGACGTGACTTCCGCACGCGTCAGCGCAGCCATGCCCCGATCTCGCGTGCGACTCGACGCGATATCTCCGGGAGGTCGCTTTCGCGCCCGCCGGCGTCGTCGTTCCCGAAGGCGGCTCGGCGGGCGCGCTGTGGGTGCTCGTCTCGGACGCCCTGCAGGTCAGGAAGGGCAGCGTTCCCGTCAACACCATCACACGGCCGGGCGCGCTCGGCCAGCGACACGGCACCGGGCCGATCCGCCGGGCCGCGTTGAAGACCCCGGTCGTGCCGATGCGATCGGCGCACGATCCCTGGCGCTTGGACGGCGATTCGTGGACGTGGCCGGTGAGGACGATTCGGGCTTGTGCTCGGCCATCCACGCGTTCAGGCCGGCGTCGCCGCAGTCGCGCCTGCCGGTCCAGCAGGTCGGCGAGCCGAGCGGCGGCCGGTGGTAGACCCAGATCCAGCGCTTCGGGCGACGCAGCGCGTCGGCGGCGAACTGCGCCTCGAGCACGGCGCGACCGATCGGGCCGTCCCACCACGGGCAGATCGTGACCAGCGTGTCGCCGATGAGGAGCGAGTCGCCGTCGGTCGGCACGCCAACGGCGCGCGCCTCGGCGAGCCAAGGCGCGGCCTGCTCGCCGTGCGCGTCGGGTCCGGTGAGGTCGTGGTTGCCGGCGCCGATCGCGACCCGGCCAGCGGCCTGCAGCTGCGCGAGGTAACGCAGGACGACGACCGACTGCGCGTCGAGCGACACGGTCGAGCAGATGTCGAGCTGGTCGCCGGCCAGCACGACGAGGTCGGACGACGGCGCAGCGCGCGCGACCCAGTCGAGCTGGGGCAAGGTGTGGTGGAGGTCGGAGACGAGGAGGATGCGCGCGGTGCGCCCGCGTGGTGCAAGGAGCGCGCCAGAGCCCACTGGCCGCGAGATCGCTCACGAATCGGCGCGTCGACGGTCTCGGCTTTGGAGCGATCATCGCCAGGGTGGGGTCGCTCTCCGATGTCATCGACGACCGCGTCTCGTTGCGCGAGCGGCTGCTCTTCGTGCCCGACGACGTGCCGCGTGTCGCCTGGTTCGGTCGCCTGGCCGCGTTCGTGCTGATGCTGCTCTGGGGCGTGAGCATCGTGTTCGGCAGGATGACCGACACGCCGACGGTCTTGCACCTGACGGTCATCCTCTTCCACGAAGCGGGGCACGTCGTCTTCATGCCGTTCGGCGAGACGCTGCGCGTCGCCGGCGGCACGCTCGGCCAGCTCCTGATCCCGCTCGCCTGCGCCGTCGCGCTGCACCGCCGCGACGACAACTTCGGCGCCGCGATGTGCGCGGCCTGGATGTCGCTCAGCCTGATGGACGCGGCGGTCTACGCCTACGACGCCTTCGATCCCGTGCTGCCGCTGATCGGCGGCGGCACCGGCGCCGACAGCTTCCACGACTTCATCTTCCTGTTCGAGCGCTACGGCCAGCTCGCGCATGCGCGCGGCTGGGCGATGGCGATGAAGGCCCTCGGCGCGATCGGCCTGCTCGGGGCGCTGGTGTGGGCGGCCGTGCTGCTGTTCCTGCAAAGCGAGCGCCTCGGGCAGCACTGACGCCTGCTGCGGTGCGCGTCACTTGCGCTCCGCTTCCTTCTCCATCTCCTTCAGCATCCGCTCGAGCCGGTCCTTCAGCTTCTCGGTCGAGAGCTTCTCGCGGAAGCGCTCGACCATCAGCGGCAGCGCGAACGGGCTCGGCACCGCGAGGTCGACGAAGACGACGCGCTGATCGCGCATGCGCTTCAACACCTGCGCGAGCCGCTTGATGTCGAGCTCCTGGCTCAGCACCTCGCTCTCGGCCTGGCCGAGGAGCATGTTGGCGCCGTCGTACTTGCGAAAGACCTCGTAGAACAGCGAGCTTGACGCCTGCAGTTGCCGGTTCGATTTCGGCTGCCCCGGAAAGCCCTGGCTGATGAGCCCCGAGACACGCGCGATCTCGCGAAAGCGCCGGCGCGCGAGCTCGCTCGAGTTGAGGCTGGCGAGCACGTCGTGGAGCAGATCGCCCTCGCCGAACAGGCTCTGGTCGATCAGCGATGCCGGATCGACCGGCTTGGCCGAGAGCAGCTCGAGGCCGTAGTCGTTGATGACGATCGAGAACGTGTTCGGCTCGTCCTTCGAGAGCCGCCAGGCGAGCAGGCTGCCGAGGCCGATATGGGCGTTGCGACCGGCGAACGGATAGAGGAAGAGATGCTGGCCTTCGCGCGAGACGAGCCGCTCGATCAGCAGCGTCTTCGGCGTCGGGATGCGCGAGAGATGCGCCTGCGTCTCGAGCATCGGCCGCGCCGCTTCCATCTCCGGCTCGAAGAAGTCGCCCTGCGCCGCATCGGCGAGCACGTCCATCACCGAGTCGGCCAACTCGCTCGAGAGCGGCATCTTGGCGCCGGCCCAACTGATCACCGCCGCCTTCCTGCCATCGGCGCGCTTGACGTACGCCGTCATCTCCTCGGCGCGCACGAACTCGAGTGTGCGGCCGGCGAAGACAAAGCAGTCACCTTTCCTCAGGCGCGCGACGAAGCCTTCCTCGACGACGCCGATGCGGCCGCCCGAGAGGTACTTCACCTGCATCGCCGCGTCGCTGACGATCGTGCCGACGTTGAGCTTGTGACGGCGCGCGATCGCGCGGTTCGGCACGCGGTAGACGCCGTCGTCGCCGGCGACGACGCGGTGGTATTCGGGATACGCGGTCAGGCTGTCACCGCCCTTGACGACGAAGTCGAGCGCCCACTGGAACTCGGCGGCAGTGAGCTTGCGGTACGCCCACGCGCCCTTCACTTCCTCGTACATCGCGTCGGCCGTGAAGCCGCCGCCGATCGCGATCGTGACGAGGTGCTGGACGAGCACGTCGAAGGGCTTGTCCGGCGCCGATCGCTTCTCGATCTTTCCCGCCAGCGCGGCTCGTCGTGCCGCGGCCGCCTCGACGAGCTCGAGCGTGTTGGTCGGTACGAGCGTGATCCGGCTCGCGCGCCCGGGCGCATGGCCGCTGCGTCCGGCCCGCTGCAGCAGGCGCGCGACGCCTTTCGCCGAGCCGATCTGCAGGACGCGCTCGACCGGCAGGAAGTCGACGCCGAGGTCGAGCGACGAGGTCGCGACGACCGCCTTCAGCCGCCCTTCCTTCAAGCCGAGCTCGACCCAGTCGCGCACCTCCTTGTCGAGCGAGCCGTGGTGGAGCGCGACGACTCCCGCCCAGTCGGGCCGCTGCTCGAGGATCAGCTGGTACCAGGCCTCGGCCTGCGAACGCACGTTGACGAAGACCAGCGTCGTCGACGAGCGCTCGATCTCCTCGACCACCGGCAGCTGCATCTGCTTGCCGAGGTGGCCGCCCCACGAGAAGCGGCCCGGGTTGACGGGCAGCAAGGTGTCGATGACGAGGTTCTTCTCGATCCGGCCGCGCACGGCGAGACCGTCGTCGCGACCGAGCAGCACCTGCATCGCCTCGTCGAGGTTGCCGAGCGTCGCCGAGAGGCCCCAGACGACGAGGCCCGGGTTCCAGCGCTTCAGGCGCGCGAGCGCGAGCTGCACCTGCACGCCGCGCTTGTTGCCCATCAGCTCGTGCCACTCGTCGACGACGACGGTGTGGATGCCGGCGAGCTCGTCGCGCGCGGCCTCGCGGGTCAGCATCAAGCTGAGCGATTCGGGCGTCGTGACGAGCGCGGTCGGGAAGCGCCGGTCCTGCTTCGCGCGCTCGGCCGAAGGCGTGTCGCCGGTGCGGATGCCGACGGTCCACGACAAGCCGAGGTCGTCGATCGGCGCCTTCATCGCGCGCGCGGAGTCGGCCGCCAGCGCGCGCATCGGCGTGAGCCAGAGGACGCCGAGCGGCGGCGCGGTCGCTCTCGCGACCACTGAGTGCGCCGGCGCGCCAACGACCCGCGCGCGCTCGATCGCACCGAACCACACCGCGTAGGTCTTGCCCGAGCCGGTCGTCGCGTGCAGCACGCCGCTGCGGCCCGACGCCATCGCCGCCCAGACCTCGCGCTGGAACGGGAACGCGTGCCAGCCGCGAGCGGCGAACCACGCATCGCCGAATGCCGGCGACGACGACGCGCGCACTGTCATGCCTTGACGGCTCGGGGCTTGCGCAGCTCGTAGAGCTTCATCAGCGGCGTCACCGAGACGCCGTGCACGACGATCGAGACCACGACCACCGACAGCACGAGCGCGGTCATCTGCGACGCCGCGACCTTGTCGAGCCCGTGGCCCATCGCGTACGTGAGGTAGTAGAGCGAGCCGACGCCGCGGATGCCGAACCAGCCGATGAGGCCGCGCTGCCCCACCGAGGTCTTCGAGCCGATGAGTCCGAGCGCCACCGACAACGGCCGGATCACGACCAGCAGCAGCGCCACGAATGGCCACGAGATCGCGCGCCAGTCGATGGCCCAGAGCAGCATGCCGATGGCGACCACGGCCGCGACCTCGGCGATGCGCTCGATCTGCTCATTGAAGCTCAGCATCGCGTGCGCCATGAAAGCAGGCGCGTGCTTCTCGTCGGTGGCGGCCTGATCGGCATGTGACACGTCGGGGTCGGCGTGCGCCTCGGCTGCGACCTTGGCCGAACGCTTGCGCCGGGCGGCCGCCTTCTCCGGTTGGGCACGGGCCGGCGCGCCGGGCGCCGCCTGCGCGCTCGCACGCTGCTCGAGCCGGCGCAGCGCGACGCCGGCCGCGAACACGGCGAGAAAGCCGTAGCCCGCGGCCAGGCTCGCCGCGCCGTAGGTCAGGCCGATCAGGCCGAGGGCGAGGAAGTTGTCGAGGCCGACGGCTTCCTTGTGCGTGCGCCGCAGATAGAGCACGAGCTGGCCGACCGCGGTGCCGAGCGCGGCGCCGATGGCGATGCCGGCGCCGACGCCCCAGAGCACGTCGAACGCGAACCAGCGCCAGAGCGACGGACTGATGTCGTGCAGGCCGAGCAGCCCGAGGCCGAGCAGGACGAACGGGAACGCCGTGCCGTCGTTGAGGCCGGCCTCGCCGGTGAGGGAGAAGCGCAGCCGGTCTCGGTCGGCGGGATGGGCGAGCTGGACGTCGGAGGCGAGCACCGGATCGGTCGGTGCGAGCATGCCGCCAAGCAGGATGGCCGCGCCGAGCGAGAGACCGAGCCAGACCATGCCGGCAGCGGCGATGAGCGCCACGGTCGCGATCATCGAGATGACCGCGAGCCGCACGGGCAGCAGCCAGCGCCTGTCGTGCAGGCCCAGGCTCATCTTGAGGCCGGAGCCGAAGAGCGAGAGCAGGACGACGACCTCGGAGAGGTGCTCGAGCGCCTTGGCGTCGGTGCCGATCGAGACGCGCGTCCAGCCGAGCCAGAGCGGGCTGATCGCTGCGCCCGCGGCGAGATACAGCATCGACGTGCTGAGCGGCATGCGCGACAGCAGCGAATCGCCGAGCGCCATGACGAGAAGAAGCAGGCCCACGACGGCCGACCACAAAGCGATGTCCATTGAAATGCGAAAGACCGGCGAAGCAGCAAAACACCTTAGCAGACGGCGCGCCGCTGCCGAGGCAACCCGCACCGGTACGGAAGTCGCAATCCGCTGGCTCGCGCGATACTGCCGTCGACGAGAGGGCTACAGTGGCCCGATCCACCTATCGACAAAGACGTTTCATGGCTCACCTCGGTTCTGCACTGTCTCGTCGTTCGGGAGCGATGGTCTTGGCCGCGGTGCTCGCCGGCTGTGCCACGCCGCCAGCCGCGATCCCGGCCGCGCCGATCCAGGTGAAGGTGTTCGTGGCGGCGATGTTCGACCTCGGCCGGAACACGGGCGATCGCGCCGGCGAATTCCAGCACTGGTA
>Ga0123338_10003498_pt1 | contig 14079 bp, 14 predicted proteins | sample grotaG_FD_89793 | JGI IMG/M metagenome (GOLD analysis project Ga0123338, IMG submission 89793) | Glacier valley bacterial and archeal communities from Borup Fiord, Nunavut, Canada, to study Microbial Dark Matter (Phase II) -... | ecosystem: Environmental > Aquatic > Freshwater > Ice > Glacier ... | reverse complement strand
TGATTACACCGTCTTCGAAGGCCATATTAAGGGGGCGCAATCCTTGAGTTTCAACAGCCTGATGCGCGATCCAGCCAACGTTACACCTTCGCTAAGCGATTTCCGTATCAAGGAGGTGGGCGATGTGATCAGTCTTTTTAATGGTGCTGGAATGGATGCAACCAAGAAAGGGTACGTTTACTGCCGGACCGGATACATTGCTTCCTTTGAATTCTTCGTCCTTGATGGTCTTCTCGGTTGGGACGCCGTATGGTATGACGGTTCCTGGAGCCAGTGGGGCCAGATGTCGACTGTCGCAACAGCAAAAGGCGGCACACTGACTCCTCTTGCAGCTAGCTGGGCTACGGATACTGCAACCTTCTCCGAGGCAATATTCTACAATATGGATTTTCTCCCCACCGCCAAGACAATAGAGGTGTTGCCGTTTGACCCATTATCCGCAGCTCTCTTCGGCTCGTATTCGGATTCAGCTGCCAACCAGATCGAAAAAGAAGACTCCGCCTATATGACTGGTGGTGCTGCCGGCGGTAGCGCTGCAGGCGCACCGGCTTCAAGTGGCGGCGGCTGCTAGTCCTATTTGTCATTCCAATTCCCCCAGCCCTGATGGCGGGGGACCATATCGATGCAAAGGAGTGAAAGCATGATTAAGATCAGTAATACAGGAAAGATTCCGGCACTTGCCATCGGCTTGACTCTGCTGGCCGGCACCGCCTTCGCCGGACCGCAGATAACATTTGGCCCTGAAGATCAGGGCGTAATGCAGATTGATTACAAGGGACAGTTCCAGATGACGACCCGGGATACCGGATCGGGTGATAACAACGATGACTCCACCGCCAGCTTCGGCTTCCGCCGCAACCGGATCGCCCTGATGGGCAAGTACGGCGACATACTCAGCATGTACGCCCAGACAGAATTCGCCGGTGATTCGAACGTTACCACCCTTGGCGTGAACAACAATAGCGATCCGGCAGCCGAATTTCAGATGCTTGACGCGGTCATGCGCTTCGACTTCAATGATGCTTTCAAGGTAAACGTCGGTAAATTTAAGTACAACCTCTCCCGTGAAAATCTGGAGGCGTGCGAGATGCCGCTGACTCTCGATCGGTCGCTCTTTATTCGGCCCACCTACACCACCACCCGTGATCAAGGGGTAGCGTTTTGGGGCAACCTGTTCAACGACGTATTCCAGTACCGTGCTGATGTCATGGAAGGTCGCAAGGCTGTATCCGGCGACATCGCCCCCAGTTCCAGTCTTCGCTACTCCGTCCGCGGCCATGTCACGCTGCTCGACCCCGAGAAGGATTACGGCTACAAAGGCACATATCTCGGGAAGAAGAAGGTCCTGACGGTTGGCGGCGCCTATCAGTTTGAGCCGGAAGTTGCCTATGGCGATACTCTCACCAAAACAGACAAAAAGGATTACAAAGCCTGGACGGTTGATGCATTCTTCGAGTATCCGCTTGCAGGAGCCGGCACCTTCACCGCTTCCGCTGCCTATGAGGATGTGAACCTTGATGATGCTTATAAAGGTGCTAATCCGGATGCAGGAACAATTGGCATTAACGGCGAGAAAAACGGCTGGTACGTCAAAGGTGGCTACATGCTTCCGGCCTTGCCGCTGCAGTTCTTCGGCCGTTATGAAAAATGGCAGTTTGCCTCGCTTAACAATATCTATGACCAGAAAATCGACTGGTACGGTGGTGGCGCCAACTACTACTTCCGCGACCAGAACCTTAAGCTGACCGCTGAAATATCACGCACCGCCTTCGACAAGGAAGGGATTTCAGCTGGAGTTACAAGTAAGGATTTCACAACCTTTATTACCCAGTTGCAGCTGATTTTCTAATCAGCAGACGGGTAAGCAGTAACGAAAGTGACCTGGCAGGTTCCCATTCCTGCCAGGTCACTTTTTTATTCATCGCTACCCAAAATGACGTGCTATAGTTCGTTAACTCAAGCGGTAAAGGTCTCCTCCTGAAATGCCGATCCATAAAACCCACATAATCGTTCTGTTTATACTCTGTATTACGGTATTTATCTCCGCTTGTCAGCCGGGAGCCAAACAATCCTCCTGTGTCCGCTGCCACAAGGGTCTCGAGCATGTCTCAAAAACCCATGGCGACTGTGTTTCCTGTCATGGCGGCAAGCCGCTGGAAGAGGGGAAGGACAAGGCGCATCAGGGCGTGTTCGGTATTTCCAATCCTGAATATATCGGGCGCTGGGAGAATGGCTGCGCTCCCTGCCACAAATATCAGTTTGAGCGGATGAAGAGTAACCTGATGTACACGGCTGCAGGAATGATTCGGAACACCCAGTTGACCTGGGAGGGGGAGGATGGCAACGTCTACACCAGTCATGGCGAAAAGCTGTTCGATGCCGCTGGCAAGCCGTTTTCGCCCAAGCCGGTAGCCGAACTGGACAACCTTTCCGGCGAACTGTACCGCAAGTTCTGCGCCCGCTGTCATGTCGGCGCGGAGACCACCGGCGTCTACAGCGCCAGCCACGCCTCCGGTTGTGCCGCCTGCCATTTCCCATGGAATGATGAAGGTGTCTACGTCGGCAAGGATAAAACCATGAAGGGGAAGGCGGGGCATTCTGCGACCCATGCGATGAGCGCGCTTCCAGATATTAATGTCTGCAGCCGCTGCCACAACCGGAGCGGACGGATCGCGTTCTCGTATCAGGGACTTTACGACGGCAACAACAGCCTTGTCCCGACCATCAGGGGCGAAGGCGGGCCGGTGATGGTAAGTGGCGCCCGCAACCTTACGCACATTACGCCTGACGTTCACTTTGCGGCGGGGATGGAGTGTATCGACTGTCACACATCGCGTGATGTGATGGGCGATGGCTATGCATACCGGAATATGTACCTGCAGACGGAAATAACCTGCGAAGATTGCCACGGCGGAGCCAGCGAGTTGCCACGCTATCGCGAGATAAGCCGCGAAAACGATGAGGCGCTGCGGGAGTCTAAAAATTACAAGCTGCCTGTGACATCCGGTATGAAGATGATTCAGACAGCCAAAGGACGGAGCTACTCCAATGTTTTTTACCGTGACAACAAGGTCTGGGTGGCCGGCAAGAGAAGCGGCAAACTGCACCGGAGCAAGGTGATTACCGGCACGCCGGAACATAACGTCGTCGGACACGAGCGGCTTGAATGTTACACCTGCCACTCCCGTTCCGTGCCGCAATGTTATGGCTGCCATACCACTTATGACAAGGAGCAGAACGGTTATGATTTTATCAAGGGGACTGATACACCCGGCGCTTTCAGTGAAACCGAGGATTACCGGATGCTGTACCCGTTTCCACTGGCGCTCAACCAGCGTGGGCGCATTTCTCCCGTAACCCCCGGCTGCCAGACGTTTATTAATGTGATCGAACCGGACGGAAACCAGTCAAAAACAGAGTATGTCGCTAAATACAAGGGTAAGCAGCAGCTCCGCTTTGCACCATTTTATTCCCACAATACAAGTAAAAAGGCTGTCGGCTGCGCCGAATGTCATGGGAATCCTGCTTTTCTCGGTTTCGGCCAGCATGTGGTGGAGGGGAACAGCATCAAGGGGACCTTGATCTGTGAACGTTCAGACAGTAAACCGCTGGATGGTTTTCTGACGCTGAACAAGGGGAAGGTTAACGCCTATTCTGCCATTACCCGTGAGAACGCCCGCCCGTTGAGTGGCGCCGAAGTGAAACGGACTCTTTCAGTCAATCTCTGTCTCCCTTGTCACGACAAGGCGCGTGACCCGATTTATCGGAAAGGAATAAACCTGCGTGCATTGGATGATACTCTTCATCGCCGGCTTCTGTCTGGCCCTTAACCTGAATACAACCGCAGTCGGTGCCGAGCTCCCCTGCGCTTCGTGCCACCGTCAGGGCGGGAGTGCCAGTGCCCCGGTAGCTCGTGCCGGTCGGGCGGTTGACTGTGCCGTATGCCATCGGGGATATGAGCGGATCTTTGATCACGCCATGGGGCAGCGCAGCGGTGAGAAGCAGTTTGTGCAGCGCACCTATGCACGGTTTGATTCCGCTTTCTGGGACAAAAACTGCAACTCATGCCACCTGAAGGGGTGTCTTGACTGTCACTTTGAAGGTGCTGTCTCAAAGCCGTCTGTGGCGGTTTGTCAAAAGTGCCATAACGGTTATTACACCGGTTGGGATTATTCGGGGCGCGCTCCGCGTGAGGACAATATGCGTTATCAGCGTGGTGCCGTTGTCAACGGCGCCACTTTCCTGAAGATGCTTCCCGACGTGCACTATAGCGCCGGCATGACCTGCGGCGCCTGTCATTCAATGCAGAGTTTGGCTGAGGGGAAAAAAGCCTCAAAAAGTTGCCGCGACTGCCATAAACCTGACTTGAAAATCCCGGAACACCGGATTGCTGCCCATATGGAACAGCTGGAGTGCTACTCCTGCCACTCGGCCTGGGCACCGCAGGAGTACGGCACTTTTTTTCTCCGCTTCCGCGACAGGCGCATGAAGGACGATTTTGATCTGAACTCCGGACCCAGTGCAGAATATCTGCGCAGCGCCTACCTTAAGAAACAGGATGCGCCGCCGCTCGGAATAAATTCGAGGGGCAAGGTCAGCCCGATCCGGCCGATGTTCATCTCCTATTATACCGACATCATGACCGCCAGAAATCACGGCCCGGAGAACACTCTGCTGGCCGCCGAGTGGCGGGCATATTTTCCGCACACCGTTCAGCGCGGCAGCGTAACCTGCGAAGGGTGTCATGATAATCCGACCCGCTTTCTGCTTGAACCGAAGGCCAGCCGGATTTACAATCTTGAAAAGGATGGCATGGGGCTGGAATCATTCTGGCTGCAGAAAGGGCAGCGGGTAAGCAACGGCAGTTTTATGGATGCCACCCGCTACCTGCGCATGAGTAGTAAAAGTCCGGCTTATACAAAGGCATACATCGAAAAATGGAAAACATTCCTCAATCGCGTCGAAAATTCATCAAGACCCTGACCCTGTTGGTTGCCTCCGGCGCTCTGTTGGTGCGCTATCTCACTCCGAGGGCAAGTGGCAAGCGCCGGGTGCTGGCCAGTGCTGCCGCAGCGGATGTGCCGCCGGGCGGGGCACTGGTGTTTCGTGACGAGCGTATAGCGCTGCTCAGGGATGAGACAGGTTTCTACGCTTTGAGTCTGATCTGCACGCATCTGGGCTGCACGGTTACAGTTTCGGAGGATGCACTTTCGTGCCCCTGTCACGGAAGCCGCTTTGACCGCCAGGGGACTGTTCTTAAAGGGCCTGCAGATCGATCCCTGGAGCGTATTAAAGTGGAGCTGCATGGTGATCGGGTTGAGGTTGTTGCGTAGGGTTGCTTACTGTCTTTGTTGGAGTTATCGGAGCAGCCAGATTGTCAACGGCAGGGTGATAAACGACAGGCAGGTCTGCGCGGTGATGATTGCGGCCATACTGTCATGGTCGCCACCCATCTGGCGGGAAAGGATGTAGGCCGATGGTGCCGTCGGGACGCTGAACAGCAGTACAACCACACTCAGGGCCATGCCGGTAAGACCCATGGAAGTACCAAGGCCCCATGCTATCAGCGGTTTGCAGATAAACTGCACGGTGCTTGTCACCAGCAGCGGATGCCAGTGCAGCATCAGATTTTCGGCCCGGTACGCCGCCCCTACCGCCATAAGTCCTACAGGGAAGGCCGCTTTTCCTCCCAGAGCGAGTATGCCGTCGATCGCCTGCGGCAGCATGAATCCGGAAGTGTTAAGCCCAACCCCTATGACACAGCCGACAATGAGCGGGTTGCGCAGCAGATCGGTCAGCAACCGCTTGATGTTTATGCCTTTGCCGTCGCCGACCGCAAGGGAAAAAACCGAGACACAGAGCACGTTGATCAGGATAATCATGAATCCGGCCCCCATGGCGGCAAGGAACAGGCCGTCAACGCCGAACAGATTCTCTGCCAGAGCCAGTGCCACAAATGTGTTGAAGCGCACTCCGCCCTGAAAAAGTGAGGTAAAGGCCCGACCGCCAATGTGGCGGTTGACGAGCCACCAGAGTGTTACCAGGGCTGCGCTTGCCATTATCGCGCCTTCCACGGTCAGCAGGATCTTCAGCCAGGGGAGGGAGCCGATCTGTTTGCCGGCCATGTTGTGGATCAGCGTTGCGGGCATGAGCAGGAAATAGGTCAGTTTCTCGGCTGACGGCCAGAACGTGGGGGGGAGAAAGTTGGTCCGCTGGATAATGAAACCAACCAGGATCAGTGCCAGGACCGGTATGAGTGCGTTGGTAATGGAGCCCATGCAGCTTTCCTTTTGATGATTGGTGTCAAGTCGCACAATAGCATAGGCCTTGTATAAATAAAACGAGTAGGATGCTCACCTGTTAATGAATTCAGAAGAGAACGCGTACGTTTGCATCATAAAGCTCTTATGATAAGATTGACGATGACGTTAAATATGACCTCGGGAGGTATACCATGCTGGAATTGTTTGAAAAAGTTGTTATGACGACAATCGGTGTCGCCGCGATTACCCAGAAGAAGGCTGAAGAGTTGGTGGCGGAAATGAAAGATCGCTTCAAGCTGAGCGAGGATGAAGGAAAACAGCTGGTTGAGAAACTACAGACGCTTGCAAAAGAAAACAGGGAAAAAGTGACTGAGATGGCCGAAGCCGAAGTTAAGAAGGTGGTTGATCGCCTGGGTCTGGTTTCGCGCGAGGAGTATGACCGGCTGGCCAAGCGGGTTCAGGAACTGGAATCGCGCGGTAATGACTAACCAATGCTCAGGTTTCTGAGGGTCAACCGTAACATACGCAGCATCAGGCGCTATCTGAACATTGTTCGTGTGCTCAGTACATACGGTTTTGATCAGGCTCTTGAGATGCTGGGGCTTGCAGATATGGTCGTGCGCAGCAGAAGGCTGTTCCGCCGTCCTGTGCCGGACATAGCAAGGCTTACGGCTGCCGAGCGGATGCGGCTTGCCCTGGAGGAGTTGGGGCCGACATTTGTCAAGCTGGGGCAAATTCTCTCTACGCGAGCAGATGTCATACCGCATGCTTTTATTCATGAATTTGAAAAGCTGCAGGATAATGTCCCGAACTTCTCTTTTGAAGAGGTTCGGGTCCAGATTGAAGACGGTCTTGGCGGTCCTGTTGAACAATTTTTTGCAGAGATTGATCCTGTGCCACTGGCGGCAGCATCTATTGCGCAGGTGCACAGAGCCCGTCTTAAAACCGGTGAGGATGTAGTTGTCAAGGTGCGGCGTCCGGGTATTGTTGACGTTGTGGAGTCGGACATAAGTGCTCTGCTGGCACTGGCCGGTCTGGCCGAACGGCATGTGCCGGGCAGTGAACTGTATGACCCGGTCGGGATCGTGCGTGAGTTTGCTCGTACGATCCGCAGGGAGATGGATTTTACACGTGAAGGGCATACCATAGAAAAAGTCCGCGATAATTTTATCAAAACACCCTGGATGTATTTTCCGCGCGTATATTGGGAACAGAGTTCGCGAGCAATTTTGACAATGGAATACATCGCCGGAGTAAAGGTGTCCGACCGTGGGAAGCTTTATGAGCAGGGGCTTGACCCAGAGCTGATTGCCCGTCGCGGGGCGAACTCTTTTCTTGAAATGGTGCTCAATCACGGTTTTTTTCATGGTGATGTCCACCCCGGGAATGTGCTGATCCTCCCTGATAACGTCATCTGTCTGCTTGACTACGGTATTGTCGGGCGTCTGGATGATGAACTTAAAAAATTCCTGACCGACATCCTTGCGGCAATCGTCAATCGCGATATGGATGAGATCGTATCCCTGCTGCTCTTTGCCGGCGATATTTCCGATACCATGGATATCCGTGCTCTTAAACGGGACCTGTTCAATTTTATTGACAGTTATTATGAAATCCCTCTCAAAGAAATTGAAGTCGGGCACATGTTGATGGAGTTCATAGGAATTATTACACTCTACAACATAAGAATCCCGCCCGACCTGATGATGCTGGTAAAATCACTGGTGCTGGTAGAGGGGATGGGACGTATGCTTGACCCGGCTTTTGATATGGTCGAGCACCTGAGACCGTTTATTGTGAAAGCGATCCGTCAGAAATACTCCCCGTTGCGTATGTCACGTGACGTCAACCAGATCCTCTCGTCATATCTGAACCTGGCCCGTAACATTCCTCGTGACCTGAAAGAGATCATTAATCGTATCAACCGCAACAAGTTCAAGATCGATCTGGAACACCGCGGTCTGGATAAATTCACTGCCGATTTCGACCGCTCCATCAACCGCCTTTCAACCAGCATGATCCTGGCGGCTATGATAATAGGCTCTTCGATCATTATGCATACCGATAAAGGTCCAAAGGTAATGGGCTTTCCGGTGATGGCCTTTATGGGCTATACAGTTGCGGGAGTTGTCGGGCTCTGGCTTGTTTATGCGATCATCCGCTCCGGGAGAATGTGACAGTTTGGCAAAGTTGCGGTTGTGATGCTGAGCAATTGTGGATTAATGTGCCAGAATAATACAAAGGGATAGCTCAGTCGTACCAATACTCTTATTATTATGCTATAAACTCACCCAATGATCACTGATTTCCTCAAACATCTTTTTCCCCGCGTGGTTCTCGAACGTAATCTGCGCATCAGCTACACCTTCTGTCTGGGGGGGCTGGCGTTCACCGCATTTCTTGTCATGCTGGCCAGCGGCATGCTGCTGCTGGTTTACTATCAGCCGACGCCTGAGCGGGCTTTCAGCTCAATACTGTTCCTCGAGTCTTCAGTCTGGGGTGGTAAATACCTGCGCAGCCTGCACCGCGTGACATCCCATGCCCTGCTCGTGCTGATGCTGCTGCACACCCTGCGGGTGATTCTGACCGGGGCTTATCAGCGACCACGGCAGCTTAACTGGGTGGTCGGCTGCCTGCTGTTGTTCCTGTCTGTTTTTGAAGCCTACACCGGCTATCTGTTGCCATTTGACCAACTGGCTTTCTGGGCGACCCAGACCGGTATGGAGCTGCTGGCTACGCTGCCGTTCGGATCGTTTCTGAAATCCATGCTTGTGCCGGACGGAGTTGGAGAAGGTTTGTCACTGCTCCGATTTTACGCTCTTCATATTGCCATCATACCGATCGGAATATCGGTGCTGTCGTTTCTGCATTTCTACCGGGTCAGAAAAAACAAAGGGGTGTTGCCGTATCTATGAAAAACGGATTCGTTAAAAGCTCACCCGGCTTTTTCAACCTCATCAGCCGCTCAATGTATGCTCTGGTCGTACTGCTACTGGCTGTGGCGGCAATGATGCCGGCACCGCTCCAGGAACAGGCCAATCCGGCAGTTACACCTAACCCGGCAAAGTCGGCCTGGTTTCTTCTTTGGATTCAGGAGCTGGTCAGCTGGTCGCGCTTCATGGTCTATCCGGTCATGCTGTTGGGTTGCCTGTTTCTGTTGCTTCCGTGGCTGCCGCTCAGCACCCATATCCACAGAGCCAGCTGGTTTCCGCGTGAACAACGAGCTGTCTCTATCATCACCGTCATATTTGTTGCTGCTATCGTGCTGCTGACCGTTGTAGCAATGTTTTATAGAGGTGCTAATTGGTCTCTGGCCTTTTAATTGTTGCGCTGCTTGCGACAGTCGCGCCGGCATGGGGCGGGGGAGGGCAGGCTCGGCAGCTCTGTCTGCCGTGCCATTCATCCCATTATGCGGAGAGGGGCAGATGCACCGACTGCCATCTCGGTAATCCGGCATCAGAACGTAAAAATATTGCCCATGCGGGTCTGCGTACTGGGAAATATGCACGTTTTACCCTGGGTGACGGGGTGTATTTGAAAAAGGGACAACAGCTGTTGGATCAGCTTGCCTGTCGCCGCTGCCATGTCAGTGCCGGTCTAGGTAACCGCCTTGCGGTGAACCTGGATAGTTCGGCCGTTCGGAAAACCGCCCTGGAACTGGCACTGTCTGTGCGGCACCCGGTGGCTAATATGCCTGATTTTGCCCTGAATGAAGAACAGATAACTGTGCTGGTGAATGTTGTTCTGGCTGGTTCGCAGGGGCGTAAAACGGCTGCCGCTGCGCCGGTGCGGGTACATTTTAATAACTCAGGCAAAAACGGCGTAGATATTTTCTCAAAGAAGTGCGGCAGTTGTCACAGGATATTGAGTGAACGTCTGGGTGCTCTAGGGACGGGCGAAGTTGGCCCAAATTTATCCGGACTGCTTTCAAAATATTATCCGCAGACCTTCAGAAATGGTGAACTCTGGACTGTACTCAACCTTGGCGACTGGTTGAAAAATCCCCGTCAGATAAAGCCGTGGGCAAAGATGCTGCCTGTCGCGCTTACCGATGCGGAATCTAAGGATTTAGAGTCAATCATTCTGGTTTCCCCGGGCTCTAACTAAAAGTGATCTGAAAGCGTACCTTCACAATTGTTCATAATTCCTTCATACAATCTTCGCAAGACTTAGATAATGTCTAATCATCAGTTAACCAATGCGTAGGGGAGGAAGTACAATGAAAAAAATGTCTGTAGTAGTGTTAGCTTTGAGTCTGGCGGTTTCTATGTTCGGTGTTGCTAACGCCGGCAGAAACGGTATGGGTATGGGAATGGGAATGGGATGCGCAAATTGCCCGCAGGCTGGCGCGGCTTCAGAGCCGTTTCGCAAGTTTCAGTCCGACACCATTGATCTGCGCCAGGAAATGATGACAAAACGTTTTGAGATGCAACGCGAAAATCTGAAGGGCACACCTGACAAGGAAAAGATTGCTGCCCTGCAGGCGGATATCAAGAACATTCAATTAAAGATCATGGATATTCGCAGCCAGAGCGCTCTGCCGGTTAATAAATGTGACGGCGAAATGGTAAAAAGGAATTGCAACCCCGGCAAGAGGGGGATGGGCGGTTATGGCAACGGTATGGGCATGTGCAATAACGGCCCATGCGTCCAGAAATAATCTGCAACCACGGGGTGGCTTGGGCATAACGGCCCGGCCACCCTTTTTTCAAGTTGAAGTTATCCGTTGATTATGCGCTTGGAGCTCTTAAGATGAAACTCTTACTGCCAATACTTCTGTTTATGTTGCTGTTCACAGCAGGGTCTGTAGATGCGGTGCAGGCAGCTGAACATGCGGGCGGAGCAAGGGGGAACCAGGTCAACAGCAATAAAATGGATTGTGATGCCGGTCCTGCTTGGTGTAGAAGTGAGGGGACAACCTGCAGGCCAGAAATGCGCGGCAGATGCGGCAAACGTCGCGGTGACTGGTATGGCGCCCGTCAGCCGGTTGCTACTGCAACGGAAGCCCGCGGACTTCTCCTCGATTACTTTGCCGGACAGGGATATACCGTTTCTGAAGTCACTGAGAAAAGGTGGGGTTTCAGGGCCGATGTTCTCGACAAAGATGGCAACGTCATTGACCGGGTTATGATTGACAGGCGTTCCGGCCGCATACGCTCACTATACTGAGGTTCACGTGCTTCCACCCGTCCTGATTGTTGAAGATGATACAAAGCTGGCCCGGATTGTAAAAGCCTACTTGGAAGGGGCTGATTTCAGGACGGTCCATGCGTCATCCGTAAAAGAAGCTCTTAAAAAGGCCGAAGAGGAACTGCCGCTGGCGGTTGTACTCGATCTGGGACTGCCGGATGGAAGCGGCGAGGAGTTGTGCCAGAGCTTTAAAGAGTTGGGTGATTTTCCTGTTATAATGCTGACGGCAAAGTCGTCTGAAGAGGAGCGTCTTGCCGGATTCGCTCTCGGGGCTGATGACTACATGGTAAAACCGGCCAGTCCGCGTGAACTTGTCTGCCGACTGAAGGCCGTGCTGAAACGCTATGCTGCCGGTTCTTCCTCCGTGGATAATATTTCATCTTTTAATAGCGGGGCACTGATTCTGAACAGCCTGCGCCATCAAATCAGCAGGGACGGTCAACCGCTTTCTGTTACCCCCACCGAGTTTAAACTTCTCCTCACGCTGGCCACTTCTCCCGGTAGAACCTTCACGCGAGACGAACTTGTCTCCCGTGCGCTCGGATATCAGTTTGAAGGGTACGATCGCAGCATAGACGCCCACATCAAAAATCTTCGCCACAAAATTGAAAAAGATCCCCGTTCGCCGCAATACCTAAAAACCGTGTACGGTGTCGGATATCTGTTTGCCGGAGAGCGGGATGCGCTGTAGTTTGCGTTGCAAATTCCTGCTGCTGTTTGTCCTGATTTCAGCCATTGCGCTCTCGTCCGCTTTTGTGCTGCGTGGCGTAGTCATGCGCGATTTTGGCCAATATCTGGACGGAGAGTCACAGGATCGGATCAACCGTGTCGTCGGCCTCCTCGAAGGTGGGTATGACCGCAATGGCGGGTGGAGAAGGGACTCGTTGGCCACGGATCTGGCCTGGGCGCTGCAGTTGGGGGTCGAGGTTAACCTCTTTGACTCAGCCGGCCGGCAAGTGATAAATTCTGGACAGGCGGTTTCGTCATGGACCCCTCTGATGCGCAAACGGGTACTTGATGCTACCGGATATGATCCCCGGGCTTTGAAAGTAGCTTCGGTCCCATATCCTCTGTACCTGCGCGGTGAAGAAATCGGGCACCTGGAAACACGAATGCTTGACCGGGTAAAAGAGGCTTATTTTGTCCGCTCCTCAAGCCGGGTCCTGCTGGTATCGGTTACGATACTGGGGTTTATATCCGTTTTAGCCGGCATTATTGCCTCGCGGAGAATCACACGCCCGATTCTTGAATTGGTTGATGCCTCTGGTGACATTGCCGGCGGAAATCTGTCGCGCCGCGTCAGAAGCTCCGGCAGTGACGAGATCGGCCGTTTGTCAGAGAGCTTTAACAGTATGGCCCACCATCTGGAGGCGCAGGAAAAGTTGCGCCGCACTCTTCTGTCCAATGCCGCTCATGAGCTGCGCACCCCCCTGGCAATCATCTCCGGTGAGCTTGAAGGGATGCTGGACGGCGTATTGCCGACCGACCGGAGTGCGTTGCAGTCACTGCACGATGAAGCGCGCCGCCTGACCGTAATTTTGGATGGCGTTGATGAATTGTCCCTGGCTGAAGCGGGTGCCTTGAATCTGCGTAAGGAAGCGTTTATACTTAAGCCGTATCTTGCCGCTATTGCCGGCCGTTTTGAACGGACCTTTGCTGACAAAAATGTTGTCCTGCAGCTGGAGTGTCCCGATGATCTCCAGGTTAATGCCGACCCGGACCGTCTTAGCCAGATCATTATCAACCTTGTCAGTAACAGTTTAAAGGCCGTTGCTTCTGGTGGATGGGTGTCGTTGGTTGCTTCCTGTGAAAACAATCGGGTCTGTCTGCAGATAACCGATAACGGCTACGGCATTCCTGCAGAAGATCTTCCCCACGTTTTTGAGCGCTTTTACAAGGGGAAAAATGGCGGCCTGGGGTTGGGGCTGGCCATTGTGCAAGAACTGGTTATGGCTCATGGCGGTACATTGTCGGTTAGGAGTTCTGTCGACACAGGGACTTCAATCAGCGTGATTATTCCTTGAACTGGTATCTGTGCAGGAGGAAATCTGACAGTTAAACCGCGTCGCAGCATTTCCATATTGATACTGGTGGCGGCAATTTCGCTTACCATCGGGCTCTCTTGGTTTGCCATGCGTAACTACTCCTCAGCGGCTCCTGTTGCCGATGATAATCTGCGCGGTCTGGCGCTGACTATCGCCTCTGCGATGGAGGGGGTTGCCGGTCGCGATCCTTCACTGAATGCCCTGGCTTCGTTTCAGTCCCGCGAAATTGCTTATGCGATGCTTATATCACCGTCCGGAAGGATTCTTTATCACAGCAATCCTGACCTGACCGGAAATGAAGTAGGTGACAGTCGCTACCGGGGTGTACTGGCAACCGGTGTCCTTGGAGAAGAACGGGTTCGTCTTGGAACCGGCGAATATGTCTATGAATTTCAGGCGCCATTCCATCTGTCTGGCAAAGTCTGTGTGCTGCGACTTGCCCTTCATGCCTGGCGCTCTGAGGCGGTTATGCGCCGGGCGAAGTTTGGTGTCGCCCTGATATTTTCTTTGCTGGCTATGGGCTGGGGGCTGGGTGTAACCGTTTACCTGCTGTTGCGCCGCCAGGCTGCCCAGGAGAAGCG